>TARA_R110002051_G_scaffold768_12_pt1 | contig 17758 bp, 17 predicted proteins | sample TARA_R110002051 | Tara Oceans TARA_R110002051 (sample SAMEA4397023) | marine metagenome | biome: Polar Biome; feature: [MES] marine water layer (ENVO:01000295) within the mesopelagic zone...; material: water (ENVO:00002006), including particulate matter (ENVO:01000060) such as......
TCGGCTTTGGTGCTGATATGCGCCGCTATGATCTATGCGTACCGATGCTCAACCACTTGGGGATCACCTCGCTAAGGTTGATGACCAATAATCCGCGCAAAGTGGATGCCCTCACCCGCGACGGTGTGAACGTGGTGGAGCGCTTACCGATCACCACCGGCCTGAACCCGCATAACGAGCAGTACCTTGCCACCAAAGCGGGCAAACTTGGTCATATGATGGCGCTGGATGACTTCACTCACGCCAGCGATGTGGATATTGAGCGTAAAGGGTGATTTTGACTGGGCTAATTAGGTGTTAGTTAAACATTGGAATGCCATCGCGGCTGCCGATGTACGATTTTCAACACCGAGCTTTCGAAAGACTTGTTCTAAGTGCTTGTTAACAGTGCGAGGACTCAGTTCGAGTATTTGTCCTATTTCACGGTTGGTTTTGCCCTGTGCAATCCACAACAGTACTTGTGATTCTCGGTTAGTTAGCCGGAGCTGGCTTTGTAAAAGCAGGCTTTCGCTATCTCCATCCTGATGTAGCAAACGGAATAAGTGTTCATTTGAACTAGATTCACCTAGGTATCTGAGTCTTAATGCGTTATTCGGCAAGGGTAACGCTAATTGATCACCGGTTTGAGGGAGCCGGGTTAGCCAACGTTGAATGTATTCGGCAAGCTCCTTACGTGGGTTAATCAAGTTCTCTTCAGTAATGTTGATCCACTCTTCGGCCTGAGGTGTACCCCAAAGCCATCTTCCTTGCGTGTCTGTTGAGAAAGAAACTTGACCAAGTTTATCAAGTGCAGTGTGAGCACTGTGGGCTAGGCGCGCATTATTGAGGTGAACACGAATACGCGCCACCAGTTCCTTTGGTCGGATGGGCTTCGTCATATAGTCTACGCCCCCCGCATCAAGTCCTCGCACTACATCTTCGGTATCAGATAATCCCGTCATAAATATGACCGGCACTCCAGCTAAATCTGAATGTAGCTTAAGAAATCTGCAAGTCTCGAATCCGTCCATGCTGGGCATCAAAGCATCCATTAAAATTAAGTCTGGCGTCATTTTCTCTGCAATTGAGATTGCTTGAGCTCCGCTCATAGCCACCAATGCTGTTAGTCCAGCCTGCTCTAAGGCATGGTGGATCATTCCCAGGGAGTCAGCCGAATCATCAACGACGAGTATTAGATCCTTACGCTGAATCGAGGTCATGGTAATTTCTCCAACAAATGCATCACTTGGTGGAAGTCGAAACGGTCCAGCGCACTTTCCAGAGCTGTCATCGATGAAGTGCTGATCCGTCCATGATTCTGGGCGTCCTTCAGACTGTTACGTAGGCCACTTATATGGCCTATCTCTACTAGAGACACCAGTTCTTCTCGCAACACCGCGTCGATATGCACTGGGGGTGTCAAATGAGTCTGAGCAGAACTAGGTGAAGAGGGAGAGTGGTGATGCCATTTCAGTTGTAACTGCCTTGCCAGGGTGTCAAGGAGTGCTCCTTGCTTGAAGGGTTTAATCAAATAGTCGTTATGTAGTCCCTCAGATAGTGACTCAACTTGGCTTTCACGTGCGTTGGCTGAGAGCATAACAATAGGCCCATGGAACCCATGCTGGCGAAGTTGGCGAACTGTTTGCCATCCGTCTATATGCGGCATGGCGATGTCCATCAATATCAGGTCAGGATGGGCGCGACTGATTAACGCCAAACTGGTCATACCATCGGGTGCTTCCAGTACGGTAAAGCCTAGTGGGGTAAGCATGTCGCTGATTAGGCCTCGATGGGAGGGGTCATCATCGACCACCAATAGCGTTCGGCGCTCACCTTTATACCCTTGGACCATATGATGTGATGACCGCACAAGCTCCAGGGGCTGGATACTGGATAGCATCACCGAAAGCCGGAACTCACTGCCGTTTCCGGGCGTGCTAGCTACTTGCAAATCCCCGCCCATGATATCGGTTAATAATTGAGTAATCGTTAGGCCCAGTCCGGTGCCGTTGGCGATGGGAACGCCGGGTTTGCGCACCCGCTCAAAGGGTTTGAAAATACGCTGAATATCTTCCTCTTCAATACCCACACCGGTATCGCGAATAGTGAATTCCGCCACTTGATTACGGTAGCGGAAGTTCAGCGATACCTTGCCATGGTTAGTGAATTTGATGGCATTGGAGAGCAAGTTAATCAGTATTTGACGTAGGCGTTTTTCGTCGGTAATAACCCACTCTGGGATGCGTCCCTGGCTTGTAAAAGTGAAATCGATGCCTTTTTCCTGAGCCTGAAGACGAAACATGGCGACAAGTTCATCAATCAACTCGCTGACTCGTACCTGGTTTCGATACAGCTCCAGGCGACCTGCTTCAATCTTGGAAATTTCCAACAGTCCTTCGATTAAATCAGAAAGGTGTTCGGTGCTGCGGCGTATGATGGCGACCGCCTTGCGGCGCTCAGGTGGCATCGTGCTCAAGGAGCTGAGCATAGCCGAAAGCAGCATTAAGCGGTGAGCGTAGTTCGTGGCTGAGGCTCGTCAGGTAGCGGCTCTTAGCTTGGTTGGCCGCTTCAGCAAGTTCTTTGGCTTTTTGTAGTTCTCGGTCGGTTTCCTCATGTGCGTCGATCTCCTCAAGCAACATGCGAGTTTGGCGATGGGACTCTTCATGTGCCACCACCCGACTCTCGTTGGCCAGCACAAAGAGCCAAGCCACCACGCCGCTAACAATAACGAGAATGGCGAATATTTTAGCAAGGGTCGTAGCCATCAACTCTTTAACAGGAGGAGGGAGATCGGGAAGCTGGTAGAAAACCAGTGTTAAGAATCCGGCAATCACGAGAGTGACTAGCAACAATAGGCTAGCAAAATGGCCCATGCGGGAGTTGAAATACTTCAGCATGCGGACAGGAAGCAGTACGCTCAGCCAGTCCATCAACTGCTCTTGAAAAGTGGCGTGGTGCTTGCAAGCATCGTTGCAGCGTGCGTCCAGTGAGCAGCAGAGAGAGCAAATGGGCGCGTTATAAGCTGGGCAGAAAGCCATATCTTCACTATCAAAATGATGCTCACAGATAATACAGGCTTGGTTTTTTACGACCGATTTGGGCTCCGGTGCGCGGGCGATGTAATAACGCCCGTTGGTAAGCCACGCGATAGCGGGCGCACTCACGAAAGCAGTTAGTAACGCCAGAAATGAAGCCAGTGCGGCGGCGGTCTCTCCCCATAGCCCAGCTCGGGCGGCTAATGCAACAGCCGTCGCCAATAGCATGGCACCAAAGCCAACAGGATTGATGTCGTATAGGTAGGCTCGTTTGAACTCGATATGGCGTGGGCTGAGTCCTAACGGTTTGTTGATCACCAAATCTGCCACCAGAGCTCCGATCCAAGCCATGGCAACCATAGCGTAGTTGGCCAAGATGACTTCAAAAGCGCGATAAATGCCGATCTCCATGAGTACTAGAGCGATCATGACATTAAATAGCAGCCACACTACGCGGCCTGGGTGACTATGGGTGAGTCGGGAAAAAAAATTCGACCAAGCAATGGAACCAGCATAGGCGTTAGTGACATTGATTTTGAGCTGAGACAGCACAACGAAAATGCCAGCCAGTGCCATCAACATAGCAGGATGGGTGGTGACATGACTAAAGCCCACCAAATACATATGCATGGGTTCCTGAGCAAGCTCTGCGGCTAAACCGTGGTGAAGGGCAAGTACCGCAAGGAACGAACCTGCCAATGCTTTAATGGCACCAATAATGATCCAGCCAGGGCCTCCAGCAAGCATAGCTGCCCACCAACGCAATCGTTTGCCCGGCTCAGCTTCGGGAAGAAATCGTAGGTAGTCGACTTGCTCGCCTATTTGAGCGACGAGGGAAAACATGACGGTTGCGGCTGCACCAAACAACAGCAAATCGAATCCTTGAGTGCCTATCATATGGTTGTCAAATTCGACCCAGCGTTCGAGAGAGGCGGGATCCTGCAATAAAATAAAAATAAAGGGTAAAAGCTGAAGGAAGACCCACAGAGGCTGAGTCCACACTTGGAAACGACTAATGTAGGTAAAACCGTGAGTCACTATGGGTATTACCACAAGAGAACTAATGATGTACCCAAAGGTAAGAGGAACGTTAAACAACACTTCCAAAGCCATCGCCATAATAGCGGCTTCTAAAGCAAAAAAAATAAAAGTGAATGTGGCGTAGATAAGGGATGTCAACGTCGAGCCCAGATATCCAAACCCCGCGCCGCGAGTCAGGAGGTCGATATCCACTCCGTAGCGCGCTGCATAATAGCTGATAGGGATGCCGAGCAGGAAGATAACAAGCGTGACCACGGCGATGGCGGCAATAGCATTAGTAATGCCGTAGTTGAGAGTAATGACGCCCCCAATCGCTTCCAGTGCCAAAAATGAAATTGTTCCTAAAGCCGTCAAGGCAACACGTTTGGCACTCCAGCGCCGTGCGGATTTGGCTGTAAAGCGTAGCGCAAAATCTTCTAATGTTTGATTAGCTACCCATTTGTTGTAGTTGCGTCTAACCGGAAATATTCGTTGTTTTGTGCTTGTCATAGCGGGCCTTGTATCGGCCAATAGATATCGGCCAGCAGGGTTGGATGACCTCTTAATGCTCAATGCTGAGAAGAATTATGCAACGTCCATGCCCGAGGCGTATTAGTGAGACTAAACGGTAGGTAAGTGAGTAGGTATGGGGTAAATGACGTAGTGGTCTGGTGCATTCCCCGCATGGTTGTCTTACTTAGGTCTCTCCATACTCAATAGCGAGGGATCAGCAAGATTCCGCGGTTTTCCGCTGACTTGTGTTCCGCTGACTTAGTTTTCGCTGACTTGGGGACTCACCATCATGACGACGACACACACCACGCTGTCGCATTTGCGGCGTTTTGTAATGACCGGGATTGTGGCGCTGCCTATCGCGCTGAGTATTTCGTCGCACGCTTTAAGTGCACCACCCACCGAAGAGGTCAATACCACAGGACTTGCCGTAACTGACGATACGGTGCATGTGGGTATTTTGCATTCACTGACCGGTACTATGGCCATCAGCGAGACAGGTTCTGTCGAAGCGGAACAGTTGGCGATTGAGCAGATCAATGCCCAGGGCGGTGTGCTTGGCCGTCAAATTGTGCCGATTATTGAAGATGGAGCCAGTGATTGGCCGACCTTTGCTGACCGAACGCGCAAGCTACTTACTCAAGATAACGTTCCCGCCATCTTTGGTGCTTGGACGTCGGCCTCTCGCAAGGCGATGCTACCTGTACTTGAGCGAGAAAACGGCCTGCTGTATTACCCAACTTTCTATGAAGGACTCGAAGAATCACCCAATGTGATCTATACCGGCCAGGAGGCTACTCAGCAGATATTGGCAGGCATCAATTGGGCTTGGAATGAGCAAGGGGCGCGAACTTTCTACCTCATCGGCTCAGATTATATCTGGCCACGCACCTCAATGAAAATTGCTCGTATCCATATTGAAGAAGTGCTCGGCGGTGAAGTGTTGGGTGAAGATTATGCGCCTCTGGGCCACACCTCCTTTGGTTCCAACATCAATCGTATTCGCCTTCGCAAGCCCGATGTCATTTTTGCAGCAGTGGTTGGGGGAAGTAATGTGGCTTGGTTTCGCCAGCTAAATGCTGCCGGTATTAACGCAGACAATCAGACATTGTTGACCATCTCGGTCACTGAGGATGAGGTTCTGGGTATCGGCGGTGAGAACGTCGAAGGTTTCTATTCTTCGATGAAATACTTCCAAAGTCTCGACAACGAAAATAACGCTGCATTTGTGGAGGCATTCCAGGAGCGCTGGGGAGAAGATAGTGTCATTGGTGACGTCTCTCAAGCTGCATATCTCGGCCCATGGCTGTGGAAAGCAGGTGTCGAGAAGGCGGGTAGTTTTGATGTTGACGCGGTTTCTGCCGCCATGGCCGATATCGAATTGACGACAGCACCGGAAGGCTACGTCAAGGTGCATCCCAACCGCCACCTATGGAGCAAAACACGCATAGGCCGTTGGAACGAGGATGGCCAAGCTACCGTTGTGTGGGAATCTGATCTCGTCGAACCGAACCCTTTCCCGGAAGGTTATCAGTAAGCTTCGCTACGAATCACGGCGGCCTAGGCCGCTGTGATTCCAATGATGTTGTCGATGATACATCTTTATTCAAGGGGAAGCGGCCATGAGTGGATTCAGCAGCCAGGAACTACTGGCGATTTTTGCCATGCAAGGCTTTGCTGGCGTTAGCTTTTTCAGTGTATTGCTGTTGATGGCCTTAGGCTTGGCTATCATCTATGGTCAGATGCGCGTGATCAACATGGCGCATGGGGAGTTTATGGTTATCGGTGCCTACGCCACTTACCTATGCTCCATCACCTTGGGCGCTTTGCCCGGGATGACTGACTACTATCTTTTCTTCGCTATTCCCATTGCCTTCGGTAGCGCTTTCCTAGTCGGCTATATCGTTGAGTTGACGCTCATCAGGCACCTTTATCATCGCCCTCTTGATACCTTGCTGGCGACATGGGGGCTGGCACTCATTATGCAGCAAGGGTTTAGGTCGGCCTTTGGTGCTCGAGAAGTGAGTGTGTTGGTTCCCGATTGGTTACGTGGATCCTATCGACCCACAATGATGATCGATATCCCGCTTAACGGCATCGCCATATTAGTGCTGACGTTACTGGTGACGTTAGGTGTCTGGTGGTTTCTGTATCGCTCACGCTGGGGGCTGCGAGTACGTTGTACTACTGCCAATCGCGATATGAGTGGGGCTGTGGGCATCAACACCAAGCGAGTGGATCGCGTCACCTTTGCGCTGGGCTGCGGCATTGCAGGCATTGCTGGCGCGGCTTTCACCACGATTTCTTCCACAGGCCCCACCAGTGGTTCGCTGTATATCGTCGATACCTTCCTCGTAGTGGTATTTGGTGGTGCAGGCAGCCTGGTAGGCACTATCGCTTCGGCTTTCTCTATCGCCCAGGCTCAATCGCTCATGGAGTTCTTCCTGGGTTCCTCTATGGCCAAAGTGCTGACGCTGCTAACAGTGATCGGCATCTTGCTGCTGCGCCCTGAAGGGCTCATCGCCAGTAAGGTACGTCGCTAAGGAGTATCAACATGAACAGAATGTATCGTTTATTCCAGGGGCGTTACGCAGGCTTAGGCAGCATTGTGCTATTAGCGATTGTACTGATGGTTGTTATGCCGTTGGCCTTTGATATCTACCGCCTCAACTTGGCTGGTCGTTACTTAACGTACGCCTTTGTGGCGCTCGGCCTAGTGCTGTGCTGGGGGTATGGCGGGATTCTCAGCCTTGGGCAGGGTATTTTCTTCGGCATCGGTGGCTACGCCATGGCGATGTTTTTGAAGATTGAGTCTTCAGATCCTGAAAGCACAAGTATTCAGACCACGCCGGGTATACCCGATTTTATGGACTGGAATCGGATTACCGAGTTGCCGTGGTTTTGGGTTCCTTTCAATAGCCTGACCTTTACTATCATTGCGGTGCTGGTGCTCCCTGCGGCGTTTGCCTTCTTGATTGGCTTTGCCATGTTCAAGCGGCGTGTTAGTGGCGTTTATTTTGCCATTATCACCCAAGCGCTGGCAGTGGTGCTGACCATCCTGATCATCGGCCAGCAGGGCTATACCGGTGGTATTAATGGCATCACTGATCTGCGTACCCTGCTGGGGTGGGATATCCGCGATGATAGCTCTCGATACCTGCTTTATTACCTCAATGCCATTTTGTTAATTGGCTGCCTACTGATTGGCCGCTGGGTTCTCAACTGCAAATATGGCCGAATTCTGACCGCCTTGCGTGATAAAGAGGAGCGCGTTCGCTTTTCCGGTTACGACGTAGCCAACTTTAAGGTGTTTATTTTCTGTCTGGCAGCGTTCATTTCCGGCATCGGCGGCGCGATGTTCACCCTCCAGGTTGGCTTCATGTCGCCCTCCTTCATTGGCATCGTGCCTTCCATTGAATTTGTGATTTTTGCCGCTGTAGGCGGACGTTTGTCATTGGTCGGTGGTGTTTATGGCGCGCTAATAGTCAGCTTCGCCAAAACCATGTTTGCCGAAGCCTACCCTCAGCTCTGGCAATTTTTGATTGGCGCCGTTTTTATCCTTGTGGTGCTGGTGCTGCCCTATGGTTTAGCCAGTATTTACGGCCGCTTCGGCCAACGCCTGCGTACCCCTTTAGCGCGCTGGTTCGGTGATAGAAAGACCCATTCATCAACTTCGGACGATGGTTTGCAGGAGAAAAGGTCATGAGTTCGAACACCAATTTTCTACTTGCCATCGAAAATCTGACGGTCTCTTTCGATGGTTTTAAAGCCATAGAAGATCTGAATTTCTACATGGATGAGAGTGAGTTAAGGGTCATCATCGGGCCCAATGGGGCGGGTAAGACCACGCTGCTTGATATGATTTGCGGAAAAACCCGTGCCAGTGAAGGGTCTATCAAGTTCAGAGGGAAGGAGCTCACCCGTATGCGCGAGCATCGTATTGTCTGGGAGGGAGTGGGGCGCAAGTTTCAGACGCCTTCCATCTACGATGAGCTAAGTGTGTTTGACAACCTCGAAGCCTCCTACCCCCGAGGACGAAGTGTCTTTGGCGCATTAGCGTTTAAGCGTGACGATGAAGTGCTCCGCCGTATTCATGAAGTGGCCAATGAGATCCAACTGCAGACGCGTCTTGATGATTTGGCGGGCTTGCTCAGCCATGGTCAAAAGCAGTGGCTGGAGATAGGCATGCTGCTAATTCAAGAACCAGAGTTATTGATGCTTGATGAGCCAGTAGCAGGGATGAGTGTGAGTGAGCGAGAAGAGACGGCGCAGCTGTTACGTAAGATTGCAAAAGGACGATCAGTGATTGTGATTGAGCACGATATGGAGTTCGTTGCCTCACTGGGCGGCAAGGTAACGGTGCTTCACCAAGGCAAAATTTTGGCAGAAGGCGACATGCAGGCGCTCAAGCAGGATCAGCGCGTCATTGACGTTTATCTGGGTCACTAAAGGAGAGTGCCATCATGCTTGAAGTCAACGATTTACATGTGAGCTACGGCCAAAGCGAAGTCATCCATGGTATCAGTTTCGATATGAATCAGGACGAAACCTTGGCCGTGATGGGCCGCAATGGCATGGGCAAGACTACCCTATTTAAAGCGCTGATCGGGGTGCTGCCAAGCGGGGCGGGCAGCATTCGCTTGGATGGCAAAGAACTGGGCGGCTTGCCCGCCCATAAGCGCGTTGCCGCTGGCTTAGCCTATGTTCCTCAGGGGCGAATGATTTTCCCTAATCTCACAGTGATGGAGAACATTGAGTCTGGGCTTGAAACAGCGAAAAGCCGCAAAGTCCCTCGAGAGATATTTGACTTGTTCCCGGTATTGCTGGATATGCGCAATCGCAAGGGCGGCAACCTTTCTGGAGGTCAGCAGCAGCAACTTGCCATTGCTCGGGCGCTGGTCACTGAGCCCAAAGTATTGCTGCTTGATGAGCCTACAGAGGGTATTCAGCCTTCAATCATCAAGGAAATTGCGCGGACGCTTAATGACATTCGTGAGATGAAGAAGATCGCCATTCTGGTTTCCGAACAGGTGCTCAGCTTTACCATGGAGATCGCTGACCGTCTTACGGTAATCGAACGCGGGGAGCTGATTCACGAAGAAAGCCGTGCCACCGCTGATCAGGCCAAGATAGCCAGCTACTTAGCTGTTTGATAGACCCCCTTTATTCATTAATTAATGCTCAAGAAGCACAGGAGTAAATCTTATGCGTCATGGAGATATTTCCAGCAGTGCAGATACCGTTGGTGTGGCTGTGGTCAACTACAAAATGCCACGTTTGCATACCCGCGAAGAGGTGTTAGATAACGCACGAAACATTGCCGAAATGATTAAAGGTATGAAAGTCGGTTTACCAGGCATGGATCTCGTGGTGTTTCCTGAATATAGCACCATGGGAATCATGTACGACAACGATGAAATGATGGCGACAGCGGCGACGATTCCCGGCGATGAGACGGCAATTTTTTCAGCGGCTTGTCGTGAAGCTAACACCTGGGGGGTGTTTTCTCTCACCGGGGAGCAACACGAAGACCATCCCCATAAAGCTCCCTACAACACGCTGATACTGATCGATAACCAAGGAGAAATCGTACAGCGTTACCGTAAGTGCATCCCTTGGTGCCCTATTGAGGGATGGTATCCCGGCGATACCACGTACGTGACCGAAGGCCCAAAAGGCATGAAACTTAGCCTAATTATCTGTGATGACGGTAATTATCCGGAAATTTGGCGAGATTGCGCCATGAAGGGTGCCGAGTTGATCGTACGTTGCCAAGGCTACATGTACCCAGCGAAAGAGCAGCAGATATTGATGTCTAAGTCGATGGCGTGGGCAAATAACTGCTATGTGGCGGTGGCGAACGCCAGCGGCTTTGACGGGGTTTACTCTTACTTTGGCCACTCAGCGATTATTGGTTTTGACGGTCGCACGCTCGGTGAGTGTGGTGAAGAGGACATGGGTATCCAGTTTGCCCAGCTTTCGATCAGCCAGATTCGCGATGCCCGCGCCAATGACCAGTCGCAAAACCATTTGTTCAAGCTGTTGCACCGGGGCTACTCAGGCGTTCATGCGTCGGGAGACGGCGATAAGGGCATCGCCGATTGTCCTTTTGATTTCTATCGCACCTGGGTCATGGATGCCCAGAAGGCGCAGGAAAACGTTGAGGCGCTAACGCGCAAAACGATAGGCGTTGCCGAATGCCCGGTGGGTGAATTACCCGTCGAGGGTAAGGAGCGTGGCGCAGGGCGCGACTGACACTTAGATGCTTAAAGGCCCTGGGGAGTTATAAATGCCCTTTATTAACGATCGTTTGGAGGAGAGTCGTGAGATCGCCGATCTTGAACAGGGGGCGAAGGCCAGGGAAAGGCCATCACGCTTCCGGTTTGACCCCGCAAGGGTGATGCAGCGATTGCGTGAACGTATTGTCGGCCAGGAATACGTACTCGATGCCATGGAAGCGATGCTGTACGTGGTCAAGGCTGATATCGGTGCCGAGGAACGCCCATTAGCCGTTAATCTTTTCCTTGGCCCCACCGGGGTGGGCAAGACCGAGACGGTACGCCTGCTGGCTGAGGCTATTGTTGGCCGCGCAGATGCGCTGTGCCGTATCGATATGAACACGCTTGCTCAAGAGCACTATGCGGCGGCATTGACGGGTGCCCCGCCGGGTTATGTAGGGAGCAAAGAGGGCCATACCCTGTTTGATATTGATGCTATTCAAGGCAGTTACAGTCAACCCGGTATCGTACTGTTCGATGAGTTGGAAAAGGCCTCGAAAGAAGTGGTGCGTAGCCTGCTAAACGTCATGGACAGTGGGCAGTTAGTACTATCGGGCGGTACACGGAAGATTGACTTTCGCAACACACTTATTTTTATGACCAGCAATATCGGTGCTAATGACGTGGTGGCCTATCGTCACCAGTTTGAGCAGGGTTGGCGGCGTTGGCTAAGGTTGCAGCCAAGTAAAGAATCGCGGGTACAACAGCAGGCGCTAAAGCGTCATTTCGACCCTGAGTTTCTCAATCGTATAGACCGCATATTGCCTTTCGAGAAGCTGGATGAGAACTGGTGGTCGTCCCTGCTGGATATCGAGCTAGCGAAACTTGATAAACGCCTCGCTAAACAGCAAATCACGCTGCAACTAACCGACGATGCACGAAACTGGTTGTGCGAGAAACGCGATCCACAATTTGGCGCTCGCGATTTAGCACGAAGGTTACGCGTGACGCTAGAGCCCGCGCTGGCTAGCGCTCTGTTGAGGCATCCGGATAAGCAGTTATACCAAGCCAGCATCAACGAAAAGCATTCTCTTAGCGTTTTGCCGATCACCACTCCATAGCTTTTATACGTCATATAACGTAGTGGCCGTAGTGCATTAGCTTATGGCTGCCTGAGTAACGATTTTACATAGTGGTACAGGGAAAGCGGGTTTCTCTATAACCACTATTCGACGTTACGTGAAAGAGGTATGTGTCATGGCTGAAACAATCATCAAAATTGACCTTAAGCAGTCGCCTTACGAGAACGAGCAGATTCACAACCGCTGGCATCCCGATATACCCATGGCTAGCATGGTGAAGCCTGGCGACGACTTTATTATTGAGTGTCATGACTGGACGGGTGGGCAAATCCATAACAATGATAGTGCCGACGATGTGCGTGATGTGGATTTAACCCAGGTGCATTTTTTATCAGGCCCGGTGGGTATTGAAGGTGCGGAGCCCGGTGATTTACTCGTAGTAGATATTCTCGATATTGGCACTTTTGAAGAGAGTCAGTGGGGGTTTAATGGTTTCTTTTCCAAGCAAAATGGTGGAGGTTTTTTAACCGAACATTTTCCAGAGGCACAAAAGTCTATCTGGGATTTCAATGGTATGTTCACTAAGTCACGACATATTCCTGGTGTTGAATTTGCTGGCTTGATCCACCCAGGTTTGATTGGCTGCCTTCCATCAAAAGAAATGTTGTCTGAGTGGAACAAGCGCGAAAAAGAGCTTTATGACACAGAGCCTGATCGCATCCCGCAGTTGGCCGCGTTGCCCTACGCTGATACGGCACATATGGGCAAATTGTCAGGCACTGCGAAGCAGCAAGCTGCCGCTGAAGGTGCACGTACAGTGCCACCCCGTGAACATGGTGGTAACTGTGATATTAAGGATTTATCGCGGGGGGCGACGATTTATTTTCCCGTTTACGTTAAGGATGGTGGCTTATCGGTAGGCGACCTTCACTTTAGCCAAGGCGATGGGGAAATCACTTTTTGTGGCGCTATTGAAATGGCTGGTTGGATCCACTTGCGGGTTAACCTGATTAAAGGGGGAATGGATAAGTACGCCATCAAGAACCCTATTTTCAAACCGAGCCCGTTAACGCCAAAATACGATGACTACTTAATTTTCGAGGGTATATCCGTAGATGAGCAGGGCAAACAGCATTACCTGGATGTGCATGTGGCTTATCGCCAAGCTGTTCTCAATGCCATCGAATATCTCAAAAAGTTTGGTTATACCGGTGCTCAGGCATACTCGCTGCTTGGGTGCGCGCCTGTACAGGGGCATATTAGCGGTGTTGTAGATATTCCCAATGCTTGTGCAACGCTTTGGTTGCCAACGGATATTTTCGATATTGATGTGAAGCCGAATGCCAATGGGCCTGGAGCTAAAGTAACCCAGGGATCTGATTTACCACTTTCAAAAGATAAATAGAAACTTTCAAACGTTAATGGCTTTGATATAGGTGGCGACTTCTCTACATCGCTGCCTGTTTGAAAAGGATACTAATAAGGAGAAAGCAGTATGCCTCTCTACGACTATAAATGCGCTACTCATGGCTTGTTCCACGAACTGGTCCCAATGCGCGACTCGGGTGATGCTTGCGCTTGTCCAAACTGTGGAGCGTTGTCACCACGAGTACTACTGGTCGCTCCACAGTTACTAATGATGGATGCCACAAAACGCAATACCTTTGCTCGCAATGAAAAAGCCGCACACGAACCCAGGCATGGAAACCAGCATAGCGAGCAAGAAAAGGGGTGCTGTCATCGTGAGCGCCATAAGCCCCAGGTATTTTATACGGCTGAAGGCAATAAAATGTTCCCCTCAGCACGGCCATGGATGATTAGCCATTAAGCGCAGAATCGCTTCGACTACTGCACTCACCACGCCAGCGATGTAGATATTGAGCGTAAGGGGTGATAACCAGCGAATAAGCCTTGAGCGAACGTGGAAACTTGCTTTTTTTTAAGCTTTTTTGCCCGGCGACTGAACTATGTTGATACATAGCAGGATGCTAACCCAGGGGTATAAAGGTTAAGGAGAAGCGACGATGAAAGCACTTTGCTGGCATGGTAAAAACGACGTTCGCTATGACACGGTACCGGATCCAGAAATTGAGCACCCTCGCGACGCTATCGTTAATGTAAGTAGCTGTGCTATTTGCGGCTCTGATCTCCACCTTTACGATCACTTCATACCGGCTATGGAGTCGGGAGACGTGCTTGGCCATGAGTTTATGGGCGAAGTGATGGAGGTAGGCAGTGAAGTAAAGAATTTAAAGGTAGGTGATCGTGTCGTAATTCCCTTCACTATCTTTTGTGGTGAATGCGAGCAGTGCCAGCGTGGCAATTATTCAGTCTGTGAGCGCTCTAATCGCAATAAAGCATTGGCCGATAAGGCGTTTGGGCATGGTGGTGCGGGATTATTTGGCTATTCCCATCTCACTGGCGGGTACGCAGGCGGCCAAGCTGAATTTGTCCGGGTAACCATTTGCTGATACCACCCATATTAAAGTGCCCAGTACGCTCACTGACGAACAAGTGCTCTTCCTAGGCGACATTTTCCCCACCGGTTGGCAGGCGGCGGTGCAGTGTGACATTCAGCCTACCGATACGGTGGTAGTTTGGGGCGCTGGGCCGGTAGGCCAGTTTTGTGTTCGCAGCGCTGTGCTGCTGGGCGCAAAGCAAGTGGTGGTGATCGATAATGTCCCCGAGCGGCTCGCCATGGCAGAAGCGGGCGGCGCTATCACCATTAATTTTGATAAAGAGAGCGTGCTGAGTCGCCTGCAAGACCTGACCAGCAGTAAGGGGCCAGAAAAGTGTATTGATGCGGTGGGCCTGGAGGCACACGCTACCCGTTCACTGGACTCCATGTACGATCGCGTTAAACAAGCCATGTTGTTGGAATCCGACCGAGCCCACGTATTACGCGAAATGATCTATGTCTGTCGCCCTGCGGGAGTGCTCTCCATTCCCGGCGTCTATGGGGGCTTGGTGGATAAACTTCCCATTGGTGCGTTAATGAATAAAGGGCTGACGGTGCGCACCGGCCAGACACATGTGAATCGCTGGACCGATGATCTGCTGCGGCGTATTGAAGAGGGCCAGATTGACCCCTCATTTGTTATTACTCACTCCGTTGGCCTAGAGCAAGGGCCCGAAATGTATAAGACCTTCCGCGATAAACAGGATGGTTGCGTCAAGGTAATTCTCCAGCCTTGAATACACCGACATGGAGGTAGGTATGCATAAGCACACAGACATGGCCCAGTCGCAAAGCTCAGCGGATAAGCTGGCGCGAGGGCTCGGTTGGCTAAGCCTGGTTGTCGGGCTTTATCAACTGCTAGCGCCAGACAGGATTACCCGTGAGCTCGGTATGCAAGGCAGCGAAAACAGCCTGCGTGCCTGTGGGGCAAGAGGTGTAATGAGTGTTATCGGCGCGCTTTCAGATAACCCTACACCTGCAATATGGAGCCGCGTTGGCGGCTATGTGTTAGATCTTGCTGCCCTCTCCTTTGCACTAAAGGATGAGCGTAATCCTAAGAGGCAGAACGTTTACTTGGCGTTAACCGCGGTGGGTATTCTCACTGCCATTGATGTCGCCTGCGCAAAAGCATTGAGCCAGCGTCATGTCTATCAAGGTGGTGCCACTCCTAATTACCGCTATCGAAGCGGCTTCCCCCAAGGGTTAGCAAGTGCGCGCGGTACTGCGCTAGGTTTTCAAGTGCCCGCCGATATGCAGGATGCTTTACCCTCGCCAACGCTTTAAAAAGATTCCCATCGCGTGCATTGGCAGGATTTCTTCTCCAATCAATACCGAGCCCGGCTTTAGTTTTCGGGCTCGGTTTTAGTTGCTTTGTTTCGATTTGCTTAAACGAAGGAACAAATGGTCGCTAGCACTCTCTTTATAGTCAGCTACTCGCTATTTTTTACATGGCTGAGCTATAAGTTAATAAGGGCGTTTAGAGGTGCCACGTTTGAAAAATACCGATATCGACGACCCGTTGGGCGAATTCAGCGTTATTGAAGAGTGGCTGCACAGCATTACCCACGGGATTGGTGCTGCGCTTAGCTTGGTAGGTATGGTGGTCTTGCTCGTAGTGGCGAGCCTAGCGGCGCACGTCGACCCATGGAAGGTGGTTAGCCTGAGCCTCTACGGCACTACGTTGGTTCTGCTATACACCGCCTCGACCCTTTATCACGGCATTCCGCATCGGCGCTGGAAGCTGCGTTTTCAACTGCTTGACCACTGCGCGATTTATCTCCTCATCGCGGGTACTTACACGCCTTTTTTATTGGTGAACATGCGCGGCCCCACCGGGTGGATACTATTTACTGCTGTATGGTCGCTGGCGTTGGCGGGCATTGTCTGCAAACTATGTTGGCCGCATCGCTTTGCGGTATTGCGCGTCACGATTTATTTGCTGATGGGCTGGATGATTTTACTCGCAGCAGAGGAAATGGCGGCTAATTTATCGTCAACCGGTATTACCCTGCTGGCCGCGGGAGGAATCATCTACACGCTCGGGGTTATCTTCTACGCCGTGCGTGCGATCCCCTATAACCACGCTATTTGGCATCTGTTTGTAATAGGGGGAAGCGTCTGTCACTACTTTGCTATTTATAGCGCGGTTCTCCCCGTTACGCCTGCTTAACCCTCAGCGGCGGCTTTCTCACGCGCGACGGCTTTAGCCATGGCGGGGCGCTTGATATGACGCTCGCGGTACGCAAAGAGCGGCTCGGGTAAGCGATGCTTCATGCTGGCCGCCCAGGAAAGGGTATGGGTCAGAAACAGATCCGCTAGGGTAAAGGTGTTACCTACTAGATATTCCTGACCGTTATAACGGCGCTCCAGGGCACCGACTGCACGCTGAAACTCCCAGGCACAAACCGGCAAAATAGCAGGAACACGTTTGTCTGCTGGCAAGGCAAACTTATGCTTGGCCTGATTCCACAGCGGCTGCTCAATTTCCGTCACGATAAAGCTGAGCCATTGATCAACTTGGGCGCGGGCCGCGGGGTCGCTGGGCAGCAGCGTGCCATCGCCATAGGCCTCGGCCAGATAGCGGCAAATAGGCGCCGACTCAAACAGGTGTACATCGCCATCTTCAATGACCGGTACCTTGCCATCCGGGTGACGTGCCAAATGCTCGGCCGTTTGGCCCTCGCCTTTATCCAAGGCCACGTGCTGGCACTGGTACTCAAGGCCTAGCTCTTCGAGTGTCCATGCCGCTCTTAGCGAGCGGGACTGGGGGAAGCTGTAGAGCGTGATCATGGCGAACTCCTGGCGACAATAATCGATCCTTCAATTTAGCGGGCGTTAGCGAACCTGTCGATTATCGTGTTTTAAGATCGCCTTTAAGCGCTGCCCCTCGCCGTACGGATTCGCTCGTAGGCATTGCCGATTTCGCTGGTACGCGCTTGGGCGATGTCGCGCATGCTTTCGGGCAGGCCTTTACCGGCCAGTTTATCCGGGTGGTTTTGACTCATTAGGCGGCGATAAGCTTTCTTGATCTCGGCATCGCTGGCGTCATCAGAAACTCCTAATACACGGTAAGCGTCTTTCAGTGCTTCTTCGCTGGCGCCTTGGGAGTTAGCCGCGGCGCCGTGGAGCATCGCTTCGATCTGTTGAACTTCAGCGTCGCTGCAGCCGACGCCGCGGGCAACGCGCAAAATCATCTCGTGTTCGGCGGGGTGAAGCACGCCATCGGCGGCAATCGCCGAGAGCTGAACCTGGATAAATACTTGGCGCAGCACCGGCTGGCGCTGGGTGAGGCGGTTAACGTTGGCCAGTTCGGCGTCCAAATTGAAATCATCGGCGCGGCCACGCTCGAAGGCGGCGCGGGCTTTGGCGCGCTGCTCGCCCTGGAGGTGCATCTGGTCAAACAGTTTCTCGGCAACGTCCAACTCGCCGTCGGTCACTTTACCGTCGGCTTGG
>TARA_R110002051_G_scaffold250392_2_pt1 | contig 17755 bp, 17 predicted proteins | sample TARA_R110002051 | Tara Oceans TARA_R110002051 (sample SAMEA4397023) | marine metagenome | biome: Polar Biome; feature: [MES] marine water layer (ENVO:01000295) within the mesopelagic zone...; material: water (ENVO:00002006), including particulate matter (ENVO:01000060) such...
TAACGCGATCATCCCTACGTTGACTCGTACCGATATCAGCAAAATGTCGCCGCTAGAGCTGAATCTTTACGACGCGATACGGCGCCATTACGTGGCTCAGTTCTATGCTCCCTTTGAGTTTGATAAGACGCACATTCGGCTGAATGTTGAAGGGCATATCTTTACGGCATCAGGAAAAGTGCCGGTGAAACAAGGCTGGCGCATTCTATTTGCCAACGACGAGCCCGCCGAGACCGATAGCAACGACGACGAGGAAGAGAACAGCAACCTTCTGCCCCCAGTGCACCAAGGGGAGCCAGCGGCCATAGCCGATGCGGCGCTGGATGAAAAGACCACACGAGCCCCCCCACACTTCACCGAGGCCACCTTGCTTGACGCGATGAGCAACATTGCGCGTTATGTCGAAGAACCCAAGTTCAAGACAATACTAAAAGAGTCGGAGGGAATAGGCACCGGGGCAACACGCGCTGGCACCATTGAGGGGGCCGTGGATAAAGGCTATCTCATTCGTAAGAAAAAGCTTTTGATCGCCTCGGACAAAGCACATGCCCTGGTGGCCATCCTCCCCCCTGCCCTGAAATCAGCTGGCCTTACGGCCATGTGGGAACAGCAGCTGGAAGGCATCGTGGACGGTAGGATCGACCTTGCGACGTTTATGGCCCAGATGAGCAAATGGGTGACCAATATGGTCGTTACCGTGCGCGAGAACAGTGACAAGATCACCGAGAACAACCCTGCCCTGGCAGCAGCCTTCGCTAAGGCCGGTGGCCCCGTACACGCCTGCTTTACCTGCGGCAGTAACCTTAAGCGTATCAAAGGCTCTAAGGGCTTCTTTTGGGCCTGTTCTAGTACTAACTGCAAAGAAACCTTTCCCGATAACAAAGGCAAGCCCGCTCAGCGACAGGCGCAGCGTGATGCCAGTGCGCCCACCTGCCCGGAGTGTAGCAAGCCAATGCGTGAGCGCTCCGGGCTGAAACCTGGTGCCAAGCGGAAAACGAAGTTTTGGGGCTGTTCTGGATGGCCTGATTGCAAAACCATGTTGACCCCGACCGAAGCGAAAAAACGAATGTAAGCAGCACCTTTCTCTCACCTGATGGTTATAAGGACTACACCAATGGCACGTTTTCTAAATACCAGCGGCACCAATTTTTTTCTTGAGGAGATGGTAAAGAACACCCAGGAACGACTCATTTTCATTTCACCGTACTTGAAGCTCAATGACCGGCTAAAAGAGCTTCTGGAGGATAAAAACCGGCTTAAAATTGATATTCGCATCGTCTACGGCAAAAGCGATTTACGCCCCGCCGAAGCCGAGTGGTTGGCCGAGCTAAGCTTTGTACGTACGAGCTTTTGTAAAAACCTCCATGCAAAGTGCTACATCAACGAGGATAAGTGCATCATTACCAGCTTGAACCTGTATGAGTTCTCGCAGGTAAATAATAATGAAATGGGCGTTTTAATTGATAAGCACGAAGATACAGAGTTGTACCGTGATGCCTACGACGAAGCATTGCGCATCATTAGGATCAGTGACGAGGATGTAACGCTTATCGCCTCGACACAGCCCAACTCAGTGCCAGCAAAGGCCGCCAGCAAGAGTAAGACTGCCGCAGTTCCCGAAAGCAAAAGCCAGGCTGAACCAAGCCCCAAGGCCTCCACACCGTCTGAAGCGCCAGCTACTCAAGCGGCGAATAATGGGACCCAGCAGCATTCCAAGTTAACGATAGCGCGCTTAGCCAAAGCGTTGTCTTTGAGCCGTGCTGAGTTAACCAAGCTCTTAGCGCAAAAAGGATATGTTCGGCTTACCGACGATAAAGTGCTGGTGACTAACCTAGGGCTTTCCAAAGGCGGTGAAGCCAGGACCGGCAAGTACGGTGACTACACCTTATGGCCTGAATCCATCGACCTTTCCAGTTAACGCATTATTACCTTAAAAGGCCCCTCCATGAGTGATAACCCAAGCGAGACTCACGCGATGAATGATAACAACCCAGAAGCACAGCTACGCGAAAAACAGTGGCAAACGTTTGATAATTGGATGGGCGAAACGCTAAAAGAACAGCGCCGAGCGCGGCGTTGGAAGATATTTTTTAGGTTTGCTTTTTTTTCGTTCCTTATGCTTTCACTGGGAAACACCGTGTATTTTCTACACTTTGCCAGTAACAGCGACGAAGACGAGAATAAGCAGCATGTGGCCCTGGTCGATGTAAAGGGCGTAATTGATGCATCGGAGGAAGCGACTGCTTCACGTATTAATAGCGGTCTGCGTAGCGCATTAGAGGCCGATAACGTTGCAGCGGTCATTCTTAGGATCAACTCCCCAGGCGGTAGTCCCGTTCAGTCACAGGCCGTATATGAGGAGATTCGCTACCTCACATCAGAATATCCAGACACGCCTATCCTGAGTTGGGTAGAGGATGTAGGCGCTAGCGGTGCCTATTACATCGCAGCTGCCACGGAAAATATTTATGCTGCCCCCGCCAGCTTAGTAGGCTCAATCGGCGTTATTAGCTCGGGTTTTGGGTTTAGTGAAGCCATCGAGCGGGTAGGTGTTGAGCGTCGAACCTTTACTGCGGGTGAGAATAAAGCCTTTCTCGACCCCTTTAATGATGTGACAGTTGAGCAGCGCACATTTTGGGAGTCGGTGTTAGGTAACACCCATAGTCAGTTTATCCAGGCGGTTCGAGACGGTCGTGGTGAACGCCTAAATGATTCAGAAGAGGTGTTTTCGGGCCTTATTTGGACCGGTGAACAAGCATTAGAGCTTGGATTGATCGATGGTGTTATGACACTAGAGCAACTATCACGGGAATTGATAGGTAACGTTGAATTTAAAAACTATACTCCTCGACTATCTCCGTTGGAGCTTCTGTCACGTCGCATGGGGCCCAGCATTGCTAGTTGGCTTGGCTTAGACGCCCACAACGGCATTCGCTACCAACTTCCTTCGATGTAGCCACGGCTGGGAAACGAAAAAAGCCCGATAGCAATCAACTTCGGGCTTTTTTTTCGTCAAAATCCATTTCGTCAAAATCCATTCAGTTGACTTCTCAAAATACTATTGCATTAATCGACCTTTCCTTCCGGCATAGGCGTTTTTTTATCCGTTTCCCGTTGATACTGCACCAATTTACAATGCTTAGAACCAGGGGGGCGGTGACCACACATCTTTGCGAGTTGTACTTGTTCAGGCGTTAAGCAATGCCAAAATCGCCATAATGTCCACGTTGGAATGGCTTTTAGCTGAGCTATATCTTCTTCGCGTCGCAAAAAAATTGGCAGCTTTACCTCAGACGTTAGAATGCGGCTTTTTTCTATCTCATTAAAAATTAATGATGCTTCAAAAAGGTTGACTTGGCCATTCATTCTAAATTTCACGATGGCATCCGACAGAACTTCATCATTTCTTTCAATGGCTTGAAATGCACAGCGTAAAAGCGCTTCATTGGTTAATAATGACTGTATCTGGCTTGAAAGGTGTTCTCGTACACGAGACTCAGAGACACGCCCCCCCCCAGAATAGACGGGTATTTTAAGTGATATTAGGCACTTACTGCTCACCCACAGTTTATTACCTGTCGTTATATTCTGGATCAAATATAAAAAACGCTGCTTGCTTGCATCACTCAACTCACAGCATGCAATCGGTTGTTCAACATTCTGGCACAAGCCATCATGCCGCCACTCCAATGCAGCGTCCGCTCTTTTGCCCGCTTTAGATAATGAGATTAGCCGTTTCTCAGCCAATTTTAAGGAGTTCACACGCAATACCTCACCCAATTTTTTTTTCCCCGTCTATTCAGGGGGGTTGTCTCTCTGCAGTGTGGAGACTTGATCAAAAAAGTATTCATGGCACAAAGATTGTGGCGAGCCTAAACGCGAGCACAGTCTATTTTACAAAAAAAGATCTAGAGAGTGTTATGGTCAATATCTTACGCCGTGTAAGAAATGGCTTACAAAATATGCATAACCGCCTACTTGAATAATACTAAAGTGGCATCATTTCGGACATTTTACCTAAGAAAAAAGACTGATCAACAATACCCCAATGCTCAATCCGGTAATACCCTTCTTTCTCATTAACGTTTGAAACGTTCGCATTGATATAACGTACATCCATACCTAGTTCGACTCGCAAACTACGTAACGTGCGGCGCAGACTAGACACTGGTATTCCTGTTTTCTCCACCAGCATGGGTAACGAACATTTTTGCTGAGAAATAGCTGCAATGACTAAATATCGGCGCTGGATTGGCTGGGAAAGCCTTTCCCATGCTATCGGACACTCTGGCATTAGTTGCTACCTGTCGGTTGCATGCAATATAACTGCGCATCTTCAACATTAACCTGCTGGGGCACCCCATCGAACATGACCCAAACAATCGTGGAATCGTCGTCTAAACGATCTAGCATCAAAACTCCTACGTTGCCATTGACTTCAACCTGCACGTCAAGTCGCCCTATCGGATATTGAACGTATCCTTCACACTCGACGGTATCAGTGCTGGCATTATCAGGGCTTGAGGAGACCATCGAGGCTGGGTCCTCACCAAACATTTCAGCCTGCTGCTCCTCTTTTGTGGTTTTCGTTTCTGATGGTTTCTCTGCGTCCAGTGTATTTTCTGATGTGGCCTGGGTTGTGCTACCACCAGCAGTTGTCGTTTCGCTTAACTTCGTTGTTGTCGTTTCGGTGACTAGCGTGTGTAAAGGCTCTTCATCCTCATATGCGTCTTCGTCTTCGTCGCCAGCAAGCGGTCCTTTATGCATGTCTAACAAAGAGCCTTCGCCCACATCGCGGCCGGGACGCTCACGCTCAGTTGACTGTGAAGCGGTTTCCATCGTTGACGATTCGCTAGTTTCAGCTTCAGCCTGTGACTCCACCTGCGCTTGAGGAGAGGTTGTTATTTGCTCTTCTTTCGCGGTGATAAATTCACTTGGCGTAACGCCTTGTTCACTAGCTTCTTTCGCCCAAGATAACCAGCGACGTGCCTGTATGCGGGTAATACCGTCCTGCCGACGAATAACATCAATAAAATGCGCTTCTGAGGCAGGGTCAATTTCTATCAGTTTGCGAAGGATGTTGAGTGTTTCTGCATCAGCCACAATGCCATCATCATGTAAGCGTTCAACTTCTTTCGTGGCTTTGACCAATGAAAGGTATAGCGTTACATACTTGTCATTTTTGCCAATCGCTCTCGCTATGCGCCGATGAGACATATCCGCATCAATGACGAATCGATGAAGCGCATGTGCAATTTCGAACGGGGTTAAGTCTTCGCGCTGGATGTTTTCAATCAGCTGTCCAGCATGGGCTTTGAGTTCATCGTGCTTCGCGGCGCTGACCACGGCGGCTACTTTGATGCCGAGTAAGCGACATGCTGCTAACCGACGCTCGCCTTTTTCTAGAATAAATCTGTCGCGCTGTCCCGACTCAGTATCCAAACGCACAATAATTGGCTGCTGCTGATCGTAGTTTTTGATGGATTCAGCCAGTTCTACCACTGTTTTATCATCCAACTTATCGCGCACCTGTTTCTGCACAATAATTTGATCTGGCTCTAATAGCACTATGCTTTGCCCCACCAGCACGGCACTGTTTTTAGAACCGGAAGCAGCTTTCGTTACCTGTTGGAGCGTTGCGGCCTTCAGCTTAGTTATTCCAAGGTTATTTAGTCCCATATAATTTCTCCAGAATTTCATTCATCAGCGCGTTAACTTCTTTGACCGCTACGTGCGCGTAGCCCAGCGTTTCCAGGCGCCCTCCTTGATCTTGAATCGTGTCTATCGGAGTGCGGCGATGTAACACATTGTTAAACAGGTTATCTTCCAACATTTCTCGCAAGTAAGCGCTGTTCTCCTGAATCATTTTGCCTTTGGTTTCCATCATATTGAGAAAGCACCCCAGCAGCTGCAGATTGGGGGTATAGAGACTTCTTACGTCAGAAAACGTCTTGAGAATGCCCAACACGCCATCAATGCCATGGCCTGTCATTTTGACGGGGCATAGCACATGCGTGGAGTGGATCAGCGCAGAGGTGACGTTAATGCTGAAATTAGGGGGGCAATCAATTAGTACTACATCGTATTGGGTGCTCAACTCTTTCAGATTGTCGTTGAACGTCCAATGATTAATGTCCGTTGCGGTGCTCAGTTGGCGGAAGCGCTCGCAGTTCGCCGGACTCGGTATCAAGTCAACGCCGGTTTCACAGTGAATAGGCTTCACTTCGTCAGCAGGAAGCGGGTAATAGAGGTCCGCTGTGATAATGGTATCAAACGGAACCGTGCCACCGTTTTTCTTCATCGACAAAACGCTTGATGCATTTCCTTGGGGGTCGTTATCAATCACCATGCAGCTGTATCCAGTTTTCGCAAGGTGGTGCGCGAGGAGGATTGTTGTAGTGGTTTTCCCTACTCCCCCCTTATGGGCAGCGATTGAGATTATTTTGGTCACGGTTACTCCGTTGCGCTAGGCAGCGCCTGTCATGAGGCACACAGACTCCGCAGCTTTGTATGTTACGAACAATGCTAGCACCATTATTTGATAGCGCAATATCGTTTTATGGATATGCGCTATCAAATAATGGCCCTACAACGTAGGGCCTAGAGAAAAACGTAAGGTTATTATTGCTTATCTTTCCAATAAGCAATGGCTAGCCCTATCAATGACAAGACAAGTGATATAACGAACAGCACGATAAATACGTTCGCAGGGTTCATGGGTAATTCCCTTAACAGTTGTGTGCAGTGCTATTAGCATTCTTAGCCAGGCAGTGCCTATAGGCGAGATAGAAACCTACGCTGCTAGCACTTATAACGACAGAAAGCAGTAAAAGCGTGGCCGTCAACACCAGCATGGATACGGCAGCGGGTGCGGAAACGATCACCAGAAGATGCCCAACGCTGGTTAGAAAGGTTCCTGCGCTCAAATGCGCCATGATGGCGCTTGCCGCCTTAAGTGAAGCGGTCACCCAACTGCTATAAGGGTGGCGATGGCGAACGTCTAGGACGTTCCCGATGGATGCCAACAACAGCATGGCATAGCCGATGGCTACGACGAAAACGCCGAGGGTACTTGCGCCAGCGGCAGGTGCAAAAACACTGGCCAACAGAAGACCAGTAGCAAGGCTGCCAAAGCCCTTGAGGATTTTTACGGTAGAAAAGTTCATGGGTATTGCCTCCAAAAAAAAGAGGAGGCAACACCCCTAGAGGGAGTGGCCCCCTCTAGGGTTTACGCGCACGATAATGTGCGCAAATTCAAAAATACTGGTTAATTTTGCGTGGCCAGTGCTACCACGTCGAATCGCTAAAGAGCGATAGAGCTTATGAATATACACGGCTAAGCCAGCATTGCCAACGCTTTGGAAGCCTCGGCAAGATCGGGCTTTTTTCACTCAGCTTACCGATTTGGCGAGCGGGACGTATCAGGCAACGTGCGTCTTGCGGAATGTCTTTTCTTGCTTTACCGCAGCTTTGGGTGCCTGCGAACTGAGTGCATGAGCATCTTTTGACAACGCGCTGCCAGGTATCAGCGAAAACGCCTCTCCGGGCCCCAGTGTTGTGTGGATATTCAGCGACCGGAGTAAGTAGCCGGCAATGTCGAACACTTCCGGTATAGCCGTTCGATCTCGCAATTTCTGCGGCTTAATATCCGGGGGAGTGCCCTTTTTCATCAGCGCCTGGATTAGATCGGGCTTTTCGTTACACGCTATGGCATAGAGACTGTGCATTCTACGAAGTCCTAGCGTAGGACCCTCCAGCTGAATAGGCAGTCCAATATCAGAAATGAAAGACGACAAACTGGCAGCTAGGATTTGGACGCGCTTTTGGGGGCTGCGCCAGCGGGGCGGTTGGAGAGACTTGGGTACGGTGCGAGCCTGCAAATGATGGTGAAGCGCACGAGCGTCGAACACACAAGACATTAGCCGTAAATTGATGCGGGTTCCAGGAGTGACCAGAGACCGGCGATACACAGGGCTGGATGCTTGTTCTTGTTCTTGTTCTTGTTCTTGTTCATTGTATTCATGAAACAAAATGTCAGGCGAAGGTCCGCTGCCCCACCCTTCTAAACGCTCCTCTTCTCCCGTCCAGTTAAATACCAAGCCTACTCCACCATGCTCTAAATCCATCCCCGGACGAAGCGCCAGCGGCTCACCGGCTAGATCACAGCAGTACATAGGCAAACACGCCGATGGCTCTGTGAGCAGAGAGCTTTCAGGCGTATACACCCTTGTCTTTAGAATGGAAAAAGCTTTTGCGGGCGTAAAGCTCGCATAAAGACGTGTGGCCATGCTGAAATCCTTTCAGTTGAGCGGTGAACTCAGGCTATCAGGATTTTTTTTTTCGCATGAGCGGCTTCGATGCCCTTAAGGGCATCGAAGCCGACCGGGATAAAAAAAGCAGCATGGTAACGTGAAGGCTTTTCCGCATTGGTGATACAAACTTTGGGGCGATGGATCGCGGTGTCAGGCAGCAAACTCTTCAGATAGCAAGCCATCATCGCGCCACACATGCGCGGTGCCCGCTAGGTGTGGAATGACTAACCCAACGACGCGGGCTTTTTGTGTTTCCTGATACAACAAGGCAACTTGCCGCTCTGTCAGCACATAGCGCTCTTCGGTGCGCCCTTTCACATAAAAACACACCTCGACTCGCCGCTTGTTCCCCTTGGGAGCCTGAGCAACTTGAACATCGCAGGTAACTTGAACATCGCAGGTAATGCCATTGACGGTTAACCGGGAAACCGTGGCCTTTGGTTTAGCGGCGGTCAACTCTTTATGGGCAATCGTAATATCGGCAATCGTCGTGAGCATGTAGCGTCCTATCAAAGTTATAGATCAGGTTATGGGGGTAGCATACCACCCCCGTTTCGAGTACCTAATTAAATGGGCTGCAAGCGCATTTCCGTTGCAAAACAGCCGCTAACCAGTGCGCCAGAGTAAGTTGCATGAGCGGATGCGAGGGGCAAATCTAGTTTGAAATCGCCTTCACTTGGGCGATGAATGAGCCGATCCAGGCACAGATAGGTAACGCGGCCCTGATCGTCTAGGCGTCGATCAAGAATACGGGCTGTGACAAGGTTCGTGGTGCCTTTAAAGCGGATCGCCAAGGTGTCTTCACCGATACTGAGCTGGCGGATGGTACGAGATTGTTGCGACATAACGTTTCCCTCTTAAGCGGCAAGCTGGCGCTGGCGTTTACGAAGCTGGGTGATCTTTTCTTTTAGCCCTGGCAGCGAGGCAATAAAGCGCTGCAGTACCGCATCGAAATGGACAAACTCGGCGCTATCGTCCATGCCTTCGCCGTAGTCGAGGCCAGATTCACTCGCTAAGGCTTTCCACTCGATTAACTGGCCCATGTAGTCATCAATGGAGCCTTCCAGGTGAAGGAAATCCCCATAGACTTCCTTTGTCTGCGCGGCACGAATTAGCCGGTAAATCCCTTGAAACTCTTCACGCGCTTTGAAGCTTCGGTTGTAAAAAATGAAGGTGTTTAGCTCGGGCAAGTTCAAGCCGTCTTGTGTGACACCCAAGCTGGCAAGCATGACCTGGGTATCGCCTTCGCGTATTTCCGCATTTAAACGCTTGGTACGGGATTTAATCGTCTCCTGACCAGTGAAGACCAACGCGCTGATGCCGCGCTGATTTAACAAGCCCTTTAGACGCGCCAGCGTTGAAGGATTGCGGGCAAACACGATAGGCCGGCGACCCTTGGCCACTTCCTTAGCGATCATATCCACACATGCTCGCTGCTTGCTGGTAACGGCGGTATAAGGCGCGACAACACCATTTAAGCTATGAGGTGCATTGGCGGCTTTAAAGCACGCTTCCAGGCGTTGCAAAATAATCGTGAGGTTAAGAGACTTGCCTGCTCCTTGGGTACTCTCTACATAGTCTTTGTACCAATCGGCAAATTCTTCGACCGTTTGTACATAGGTCACTAAGTGGTCAATGTCCCATTCGATGCGCGTAGGCGCATTGAGCGTGGGCACTGGAAAGCGCACATGACGCGCTACAGCGGGCTCTTGCTGTACCCGACGCTTGACCATCGGGCTTAGCCAACGACGGAAACGCGCTAGGCCTTCTGAGCGAATTTTGGGTATTTCCCGCTTTGCCCCCACACCCGTCTCGTTAAATTCGTTGGTAGACCATTCCATGCTTACGTAGTGGTCGTGGAAAGCTGAGCGCCCTTTCTGCTGTTCAACGGCACTTTCAAATAGCGCGGGGTACATAACGCCATCATTCGTGCTGTAGGGCTGATAGGAGCGCTCTGCGCCCATCGTCCAACACGCCAAGGGCAGCATATCGCGGGGATAGTTCGCCATCGGGGTTCCGTCGAAGAGGTAATGCCTTTTACCACCCAACGACCACACCGCTTGTGTTTGTTGTGAGTGTGCATTACTCAAAAGACCGCCTTCGTCCGCATAGATATTGGCAAAGCGTCCCTTCATGCGACGAGCCAGGGTTAGCTTGGGCCACTGGGCTTTTAATGGGCGTCGGATCGCTTCATAGCTAACAATGTTGATTTTACACAGTGACGATAAGGCCCCTACCCCGGTAATGGCTTGATAGAGGTGTTGAGGCACCTTGAGTAGCGCCAGCTCTCGCATCAATTCATCAACTAACCGGGACTTAACCACGATGAGGGAGTTTCCGGGCTGCAGTAGCGCCATCGCTAGGATAAGCCGCGTTTTACCCAGCGCCATTTGCCACGCGCACACGCCACCCACAGGCCGGAATGCCAACTCGCAAAGGTCTTCTAGCTGGAAATCCCACGTTAACCACTGATCCAGGCCTAATGCCCGCGCCTGCGCTTCTAGTTGAGCAATTCGCTGCGGGTAATGCTTGCGGATCGGGGGGTGAATTTCTTCCCAGTAGGCCTCGCCTGCGGCACTTGCCTCCATGGTGAACAGATTTAGAAAATCATCATGGTTCATAGAGAAGATGCCGCGAACGGTGGTCACCTCGAAACCGTTGTCACTTCGTACCGCAGTTACCTCTTCGCCCATGGCCACCACAGAGGTGCGCTGGCGCTTGTCGATCATGGCCAGCCGCTTTGCCGTTGCTTTAAAACTGGGCGTGCCTTTCCGGTAAACCCAGCGGCCATACGGTACGCTCATTTGTTCATGTTCTTTAACCAGCTTGGCTAACCCATGGCGCAGCTGCGGGGTGATCGTAGGCTTGCCCCCGGCCTCCTCAATACGTGCCGCGACTGACGCTAGAGCGCCCATAGGGTCATCTTGTAAAACGATGGCGTCTAGCGATAGCCGATACTGCCCAACGTAGCGTGTTTTTTGCGGGTAACGGTGGTGTTCGTTAGAGAAGAGGCGCGACTGCCAGAGCGCATTCTTTACACGCACCTCAGTGGCGGCATCATGAAAGGTCAGTTTGATACGTCGGCCGGCCCTGTCCATGACCACGCGGGTATCGCCGGTTACTGGCAGGGTTACTACCGGCTTTTGATCTTCCACACCGATAGCGCCAATTGATTTTGTTCTAAGGGCTTGTTCATGACGACAGGTTAGCAGTGTCGGTAACGGGGTTGGCGCTGTCTCAGCGCTTAACAAGCCGCCATCGAACCACTGAAGGGCTGGCGCTGGCGCGTTAAATATCAGTAGATCGGTGGCCACGTTTGCCACGTTCTCTTGTGCGAACGTGTTACCGGGTAATTGGTAAACCGCAACGAGCCGTTTATCAAAATCGCCCAGCTCACCCGCTAACAGGCGTTTGGTTGTGGTTCGAGGCAAAACAGCCGCCACAATATCGGCATGCTCTAGTGCTTGAGCTAAGGCGTATTCATGGGATAGCGCGGAAGTATCAGGGCCATGCTTGCCATACGCGGTGATGCCTTCAAAGGCCGTTAGGTTGGGGCTCGATAAGGTGATAGAGAACGGAGGATTAATAAGCGCCGCGCTGTATTGGCCCAGCAAGGCATCTTGCATGGGTACCGCTTTGATATCGAGCTGAAACCCTGCGGTATCGAGCCGATCAGTCACCGCCTCAATAAGCGACTGGTCAACATCCAGGCCATGCAGCGTGTGGCACTCAGGATCGGCAAACCGAAACATGCTTCCCGCCCCTACGGAGTTATCCAGCAAGCGGTAGCGCTTTCCAGCCGCGAACGCTGGCGCAAGGAGCGACCAAACCGCCTGGACGACCCAGGCAGGTGTAAAAAACTGGGAAAGGGTTTCCTGGCGCTTGGCGTGCAAGCCGCCCATATTCTTTGCCTTGGTGGCCTGACTGCCTCTTGATGACAGTTCATCCAAGATTGACCAGTTAAAGTTACCCATGTTTTCCCTCACTGCTTAGCGTTTTGTTGAAGTAATTTTATCAAACTTGTTTAAATGTCCTAATTAAATACCCAGGCATAAAAAACCCCTGGCAATACAGGGGCAACAGGCTTTTAATTTGGGTTTTTTAATTAGGCAGCTTTCTCTACAACCTCCATCACATTGCCAATATCTTTTTCATCGCCATACAAAATAGTAGCGCTTTGAATGGCATCTACCATTTGCTCACTTAGCTTGAAGACAATTTTTGACTTAAAAACGGTTATATCAATCGCACTTCCCTTACCGAAGCGTGTGCGCATAGGGATCGGCGTAGAGTCGCGCCAATTATTGGTTAAAGCATCCTCTAGATCATATAAGCTTTGGCCTATCTCAACATTCGCCTCTGAGACCAGGGGTAAAAGTGCTTTAATTACACTGTTAATTTCGCGCACATCGTCGCCTAATCTCCAAGAATTAGCGTCATAGTGATTATACGTTTCCAGCCAACCCTTTTTAATAGTCGGCTTACGATGGCGACTAGAGATATTAAAGAAATTATGAACGGTGCTCACTGCATTAGCTAGCCCTTCTTTTTTGGCATCAACGCACTGCTTGTCAAAATCGGCTTTGATAGCCGCCCATGGCAACTTTTTAACAAACGCCTCAAGAGCAATTACCTGATCGTGCGGCGCCTTTTTTTCTAGCGCCATGAGATCGTGATAGTCATTAGACGTTAAGTGTTCGCCTTCCACTATCTCAAACCGAGAAGAAAACTCATAGAAGCGATGATTAGCCACCACTTCTACCGGCAGTGGGTGGCAATACTGACGGGTAAGCACTACCTCTACCTCTTTAAACATGACTTTCAGCAGCTTGGATAGCGAGTTGGGTAGCGTAGAAAGGCTTTGGTTTTTGGTATCGCCAAATGCCGCTAGTTGTGAGGCTGCAGAATGATAAGCTTCACGGGCTTCTACAAGTTTTGCCACATTCACCGTCAGTTCATTTTTAAACGCTTCGATATTAAACATGGTCATATCTCTTTAATAAACAGGCATGAAATAACCTTATCAGAGACACCTAAATTCCAAAATTAAATACCCTTGAGCTGGGAAATGCACCTGCTCAAACATGAGCAGGTACAACATATAGGCAGACTTTTATGCCGCGTTGGCAGGGGTAATCACGTCCATCAGGCGTTCTATCTGGCGGTCATCGCCGTACAGCATGGTGGCCGCCTGGATCGCTTCCACTGCGGATGGACTGAACGTGAACGTTATCTTTGCCTTGAACACCGTTACGTCAATAGCGGTGCCTTTGCCGTACCGACTGCGGGGCGGTACCGGGATTCTCGCTTGTCCATAATGAACAATATCCTTTTTCAATTCGTCCAGACTGCTACCCACCTCCAAGCCTGTATCTTCGGCAATGTATGAAAGTGCTTGCTTTAACGTTTGGATGGCATGCACATGGCCAGTAACGCTCCAACTATGGTTATCAAATTCTCTTGATGCCACTAAGCACTCTTTTTTTAAAACGGCTTTACCATAGAAGCAATCGAGCGATAAAAAACTGTGTATGTCGTGTATCGCTGATTTAAGCGCTAGATTTTTAACATTATTGCACTGTTCATCCAAACTCGCTTTGATAGCGTCCCAGGGCATCCCGTGAATTAACCGTTCTAGCTCGATCACTTGGTCATGGGGGGGTTTAGACTGTGATGCTCTTAACGTATCGTACACATCGTTAGACCAATAAACTTTTTCTTGCCTAAAGGCGTGTCGCATAAATTGATAAAACGGTTCATCTACTGTTATCTTAACGGCGTATTTTCGGCAATACTGAGCCTCTAGCTCGTTCTCAACCTCATGGAATACTTTATCAAGTAGGTTCATCAATAAATCAGAGATATCATCGACACGCTCTTTGCGAGTGCCTAGCTTCCTCAGTTGGGTGGTAACGGCTATACAGGTTTCCCGCGCTTCGATTAGTTCAGCGACAGAGTGAAGCAATCTTTTCTTTACCTCGGAGGTATCAAACATGGCACTAACTCTCCATAAGGAATTTCCATTAGCGTATCAGCCGATGTAAAAAACCAAAATTTAATGCTGATATGTCTTTAATTTTGGAAGAGGAGATGGCCGTGTTATAAAGTAGTCAAACACCACTGGATAAGGACTTGTCATGCAATCATTGAAGAAATTTGTACAACCCTACCGCTTCTCGAATCGACCTTACCAGTCGCTTCCTCAGATATTTCTGGCGCTAGCGCTTGCTACCACTAGCGTAGTGGGTGTACTCACATTGAACGGGTGGTTAATAGTGCCTTGCATTATGATGGTGCTGGTGCTGGAACTCAGTGCTTACCCGCAAGAAAAACACTGGAATGAGAACGCTAAGAGTGAATAAGCGCTATGCCTATCGTCTGGTGGTGTAGTCTCAGGACTCAACATAGAAAAGGAGTGTTGCCCAGGCAAACACTCCTTTTTTTTGTAATCAAACACGCAAAGCTCACATTATTTACGGCTGATAGGCTACGACATTATCTGCTTTGCAGACAAACCCAATACTGGTGAGCTTATTCGTCATTTTCCCATCCTTAAGTAGCGACGTTTTAGCGTCGGCATGCTCGGCTAAGTGCGATTTCACTAACGGATTGACTTTGTTTATAGGAAAAGGATATCCGCCATTTTTTTTCAGTATAGTGTGTAACCACTGCCCTACGGTTACCTGTTGAGGTGCTGTGATCTTAGCCCTTGCTTGTGATGGCGCAACTTTTGTACTTGGAATCGCTTTTGTTGGCTGAATTGCCAATTGAACACATTGATTCACGCCATACTGGGCCAAGCAACTCGCCAACGTCTGAAAGTCGTGGTCCCGCGAGCAGATCAGCCAAGGGGCGTTTCGCATCTTTGGCCGACGCGCCACCAACTCCCCTGCCGCAAACGCCAGAGACATATCAGCTGCCTGGGGTTGTTTTTCCACGACAAGTAACCGCGCCTCTGTTACCCGCCCAAACAGATCGTTCCAACGCTCAGCTTTGGCCTGTCCATTATCCGCGATGATGACGATATCCATAGGCGTTACCAGACACGCAATCTGTGCGGGACTGGTATTGTCGCCATCGACCAGTAACACACGCGCCCAGTCTGCCAAATTACTGTTTGCCAAGATGGTCATATTATCCTTCATCCTCTCTGCGCCAGCTAGCCCAAGTAAAGGCTTTGAACGACCCGCCCTACGATCCGCTGGGGCTCGATAAACGTAGGCGGCAAGGCCTTGTTCGGCTGAATGAACCATCTATCTGAGTCCTTGCAGCGATGGATCACCCATAGCCCCAGCTCCTGCTCGTTCTCTACGATGGCCACCATTCGCTTGTCGAGGATATCGCCGGTCTGGATGAAGACGTACTGGCCAAGACCAGGGTTCGTTTCCTGCTCTTCTGGCGTGACTTCCACGGCAAAACTGTTGGGCGCCAGCTGTGTAGACGGATTGAGTTCAATCGGGCTGTCGGGTACCGGGGCACCTGCCTTGTCGAGTCGCCACTGACAAATGGTTGGCCGGTGTAGCAGCGGGACGCCAATCTCGCACACGTCGTCGTTATCGTCGTCCCAATTTTCTTTCCAGCTGTCGTAGTGATTGCTCATGTTATGCCTTTACTGTGTTGTAGGTAGTGGCAGCCGATGCTTGAACAGCATTCTTAGCCGTATCGTAACTATGTAATACCTGTAATATGGCTGATTTTTTAGATTTCGATGGCTGCTTATGCTTTTTGCTGTGCTCTGCGTCGTGCCAGCTCAGCTCAGCGGTTCTCACGGTTTGCTCCTCGCCGTTCCGTAGTGCAACGGTAATCAAACTATGTCGGGTTAAGTGATGCGCTCTCGGTGTTTTGACAACCACGGCTGAACTGCCCTCTTTAGTGAGCAGTACGGGTACGCCAGGGGCCAGATCGCGGCGGGTATGCGTGAGCCGGTAGAGCTGCGCCGCCTGAAAAGCTATGGCCATCGCGGGCAAGCGGAACTCCGCCACTGGCTCAGGGCTTACTGTGCTGTCGCATACGCCCCACCAGCTTTCAGGGGGCACATCGTCCACTAGGGCCTTGCCAGATAGCGAAGGGTCGAAAAGAACGCTATGCCGTAGAAAGCTCTCTAATACAAACGGCGTGGCCACAAACTCTGCGGGCATCCACCACTGGGCTTGGTGTTGAGTGGCCGTGAGAGGCCTAGAGAGGTAGCTATCCAGATATGTATTTGGCTGGGAACTGTTAGAGCGCGGCAGCAGGTGCAGCCAATGTGCCGCTTCTATCGGACACTTGAAGCGTGCCACTACGCCTTGGAAGCGTGTTTGTATTGTGCACGCCCACAGCGGATCGTCCGTGGTCTGCACTCGATACGTTTGCCGTCGTGGTGTTTCCCAGAATACGGAAAGTGAGTCCTCTACCTCTTTTCGGCTCCATTGCTGCAACACTGCCCGCAAGCTGTCTTCACAGAACACTAGCTTGTTGTCGTGTCGCGTTATGCCCCAAAGGGGCTGATCTTCTATGTCGAGGGGGTCTACCGGTGACGCTCCCGCCTCGTTAACGAGTAAGGCGTCCACTTCCCAACTCCCTTCCAAGCCTTCTAGCTGCAAATGTGCCATGCGTCTCTCCCAAAAAAACCGTGCCAACTCACCAGGACAGCGCGTGTACCTCCCGCCACCCGTTCCGATACGCCGCATTGTCGAGCAAGTGAATACAACCCACCGGACGGCTAAGCAGCCCTTAAGGGCTCGCCAGCAAAAATAGTCCAATAGCTGCGTGGCAAGTTGCCCATAGTGTTTACCGAGGAGGGTGCTTTGTCAAATTTAAACCATTGTTTTTAAAGGATTTTAATATGTTGCGTCGTAACAAACTTCGCCACGCCGAATGTTCGTTTGTGACAAACATCGCTGGGGGAAATGTTGTGAACGAGCAATCATAAAGTCGTCCAGAGACCCTTTAAGGGCACTGTAGCGGTCAGGGGGTTGTGCCCAACGACAGGTAAGATGCCGGCTTTGCGCATTTAGCTGCTTGTTGCGACTGTCAATGGATGTACTTATATGAACGATGAAATGAATGCTCTGATACTCGAAAATGCGCAAAAATTACAGGCGTTGCTTCGGGATAATCAGATAGCGCCAGAGTTGGCATTTGACCTGATACGACAAACCTTCGGTGAAGAGGCGGTAGCCGCTGTTAGGAAGACACTAGAACCGAAGCAGCTCACCTTGTCGGAAGCCGACAACGCGCTACCCCCGTTGGATGAGTCACTGCCCGCCGCGCTGAAAGGCTTTGCTGAAAAAATCCGGGAATCGGTGCCCGATCATGACGATATCGGATTTATGCACTCAATTTTGTGTCAGCTGGGGTTACCCCGGCGCAAAACCGATGCGACACGTCATACGCGGGTTTGCGATAGCGTCGCTATCCAAATCGACGCGGGCTCTTTGTGGGACGGCCAGCAGTTTGTCGAT
>TARA_R110002051_G_scaffold62859_5_pt1 | contig 17755 bp, 13 predicted proteins | sample TARA_R110002051 | Tara Oceans TARA_R110002051 (sample SAMEA4397023) | marine metagenome | biome: Polar Biome; feature: [MES] marine water layer (ENVO:01000295) within the mesopelagic zone...; material: water (ENVO:00002006), including particulate matter (ENVO:01000060) such as......
AATTGGTGGATTCTTCCTCAACTGAAGAAACTACAACGTATAACTGGACAGTTAAAAACCCAATTAATAGCTATGGTATAAGTGCAGACATTGCAGATTATGCTTACTTCTCTGATTCTTATACGGGTGAAAAAGGAACTCTAGATCTTGATTTTTATGTACTAAAAGAAAATCTTGAGAAAGCAAAAGAACAATTCAAACAAGTTCCGCAAATGCTTGAAGCTTTTGAACATTGGTTTGGACCCTACCCATTTTACGAAGATGGGTACAAGCTTGTAGAAGTACCTTATTTAGGAATGGAACATCAGAGCAATGTAACTTATGGAAACGGCTATTCTAATGGTTACCTCGGAAGAGATTTATCTGGTAGTGGATGGGGATTAAAGTTTGATTACATCATCATTCACGAATCTGGCCACGAGTGGTTTGCGAATAATATTACAAATAAAGATGTTGCAGATATGTGGGTTCACGAAAGTTTTACCACTTATTCAGAAAATCTTTTTGTTGATTACTATTACGGTAAAGAAGCTTCATCAGATTATGTAATTGGTATGCGAGGTTCAATACGTAATGATCGCCCCATTATTGGCACTTATGGTGTAGATCAAGAAGGTAGTGGTGATATGTATTTTAAAGGAGCAAACATTTTGCATACCCTAAGACAACTCATTGAAGACGATGAAAAATGGCGTGAAATATTAAGAGGTTTGAATACCGAATTTTATCATCAAACAGTTACTACTTCTCAAGTTGAAAATTTCATAAGTGAAAAAAGTGGTATTGATTTATCCCAGTTTTGGGAACAATATCTACGTACCACGATGATTCCTAAGTTAGAATATGTAATCGATGGAAGCACGTTGAAATTCCGTTATACAGACATTGTTGAAGATTTTGATATGCCTGTTCAAGTAAATGTTAATCAAACAACCGACTGGATCTACCCAACTGCAGACTGGAAAACTCAATCATTTGATGCATCTATCTCTGACATTGAAATAGACCGTGATTTTTATATAGAATCTGAAGAAATCAAGTAAAAGTGATAAAATATAAACGCCCACTACTCTATTAAAAAAATTCTGACGAATCGTGCGCTTGTCTTCATAAAATTATTTAGATAGAAAATAGCTCGTTTTTATAAAGCATCTTCTGATGTATCCAATATATGCGCGGGGAAGAAGCGGTGCAAGTTGATATTTTTATATTGACTATAAGATTTGGAAATTAGATAAATATAGTCGCAAAAAGTACTGCTACCAACCATATGAAAAGCGTCCGGAGCGCCGTTAATAAACCCTATATTAATCGTTTTGATCAAGGAGGATTAATTCATGATACTGTTTATAAATTCTATTTAAACCGCAAAAGAAAAAGGTTCATTGAGCACTCTGGATGATGTAGAAAACGGAAGTGTTCCTGACGATCTACAAGCTATTTCTACAGCAATCTTAGAGAATTTTGTCCGTGGCTATCGTACAAGTTATCTGTAATGGCTTAATCAAAGCATAAGAGAAACAACTAGACAAAAGTGTATCGAACAGATTATTAAGTTGTGTAAGCAAAATAGGAAGCAACAAACTTAAATCAACAAAAAGCCCAATGTATTTTACATTGGGCTTTTATCTAAACAAGCACTAAAATCAACTTTATCTTACTGAAAATTTAAAGCTGGTAGTGGTTCTATACGTTTCTCCTGGTTTTAACAGTGTTGAAGGAAATTCTGGTTGATTAGGTGAATCCGGATAATGCTGCGTTTCTAAACAAAATCCACTTCTCAACGCATAGGTACCTTCTCCTCCTTTCTGAGTTAGAGTTCCGTCTAGAAAGTTCCCTGTATAAAACTGAATTGCAGGCTCTGTCGTCATCACTTCCAGAAATCTTCCGCTACTTGGGTCATATGCGGTAGCTGCTAAATGCATAGCGCCATTCTCGTCATTTAGAATCCAACAATGATCATAACCCTGTCCTTTTTTAAGCTGATCGTTCTCAGCATCAATTTCTGCTCCTATTGGTTTCTCTTCGCGAAAATCAAAAGGAGTACCTTCAACAGAACGTAACTCTCCAGTTGGAATTAAAGTCTCATTAACCGGTAAAAATTGATCTGCATTCAGCATTACTTCCGTATCTAATATAGTGTTGTCAAAATCACCAGAAAGATTAAAATAAGTATGTTGCGTGAGGTTTACTACAGTAGGCTTATCTGTTGATGCCTCATAATCAACCTTAAGCGTATTTTCAGCTAGTAGCGTATAAGTCACCATTGTTTCTAAATTACCGGGATAACCCTGATCACCATCAGGACTGGTATAGGTTAACTTTACACCTACATTCTCACCATCTTCGAACTCCTCAGCTGCCCAGACTACTTTATCAAAGCCCTTTCCTCCGTGAAGACTGTTAGGCCCATCGTTAGTAGGTAATTGATATTCCTCTCCATCAATAGAAAATTGACCTTTTGCAATTCGGTTTCCATAACGACCAATCACAGCTCCAAAAAATGGTGGGTTACCCGATGTATATTCATCTAGACTATCATGTCCCAAAACTACATCCTTAAAGATGCTGTCTTGACTGGGAACTTTTAAACTAGTAATAATACCACCATAAGTGATAATATTAACTTCCATCCCATTAGCATTTACAAGACTGTATTTTTCAACTGCAATGCTATCTGAAGTCATCCCAAAGTCAGATTTGGTAATAGTCGCTTGAGTCATTTCTTTCAAAACTACGGTTTCTTCTTTCTTAGGCTTATTTTTACAATTCACCAGTGAAAAGGCCATCCCTAATAAAACAGGAACAACTAAAAAATTTCTATTTAATTTCATAATTCGATTATTTAAAACTACATACGATGCTGAAAGATATGATAATAGGCCTCATTAGCATTTATCGTATCCTTAAAATCACGCACTCGGGTTTGATCGTCGATCACAAGCAATTCGATACCTGCGATGTCTGCAAAATCTTCCATAAACTCTGTTGTTACTGCCTGACTATAAACCGTATGGTGTGCCCCTCCTGCAAGAATCCAGCTGGTCGCCGCGATATCAAGACTGGGTTTACAATCCCATAGTACACGTGCGACAGGAAGATTAGGCAAATCTGCTTCAGGCTTAATAGCTTCTACTTCATTAACGATTAAACGAAAACGATTACCCATATCAACTAAAGAAGCATTGATCGCCGGACCTGCAGGTGAGTTAAACACCAAACGTGCCGGATCTTCTTTACCGCCAATTCCTAGTGGATGTACTTCACATTTAGGTATAGCATCTGCAATAGACGGACAAATTTCAAGCATATGTGAACCTAAAACGTAAGAGCCTTGTGGTGTGAAATGATAAGTATAGTCTTCCATAAATGAAGTTCCACCTTCAAGACCAATGGCCATAACTTTCATAGCACGGGTCAAAGCTGCCGTCTTCCAGTCACCTTCTCCACCAAAACCGTAACCATCAGCCATAAGGCGTTGCGTTGCGATTCCTGGTAGTTGTTTGAGTTCACCAAGATTTTCAAAGGTATCTGTAAATGCGCCAAAACCACCTTCTTCTAAAAAGGCTCTTAAGCCTAATTCAATTTTTGCAGCATCTACTAGAGACTGGCGTTTTGCTCCACTTTCTTTTATAGAATCATTAAGCACATATTCGATTTCATATGTTTTCAATAAAGCATCCAGATCTTCCTGTTTGATCTCTTTGATCTTATTGACAATATCAGATGAATCAAAACCATTTACGGTAAAACCAAAACGCATTTGTGCTTCTACTTTATCGCCTTCTGTTACTGCAACCTCGCGCATATTATCACCTATACGAGCTACTTTAAGATTTTGAAATTCATTCCACCCCAAAGCAACGCGTGTAAATACCCCAAGTTTGTTCTGTACGCGTTTATCGCCCCAATGTCCTACAATTACTTTTCGTTTCTTACGCATACGAGACATCATAAAACCAAATTCACGATCACCGTGGGCAGATTGATTTAAATTCATAAAATCCATGTCAATCTCGCCCCAAGGAATCTCCGCATTAAATTGTGTGTGTAAATGGCAGATAGGTTTTTGAAGAATATTTAAACCTTTAATCCACATTTTCGCTGGTGAAAATGTATGCATCCATAATATTAAACCGATGCAATTCTTAGTGCTGTTAGCTTGCAGACATAAATCTGTAATCTCATTAGGGGTCTTTACTAGATCTTTATAGACGATATTAACGGGAATAGCCGGAGAATCGTTAAGCCTATTAGTAATTTCCTGCGAATGGGTAGCAACTTGTTTAAGTGTTTCTTCGCCATATAAATGTTGGGTTCCTGTAACAAACCAAACCTCGTATTGGTCAATGTTGTAATTCATAGAATCTTGTAATCAATTATGTTAATTATAATGTTTAAGAGAAATACGTATAGATCGCAACTACAGCGATACAAATAAATACTCCAGCCGGTTTCAGATGTTTCCAAGGTGTGATATCTACCTGACGGGTGTATTCTTCCGTATAATTGGTCTCCCGAGGGAAGAACTTACTAACGCTAAATAAAATGATTAATACTAGTCCGAAAATAATTCCCATAATATGTAAGAAACTTGGAAAGGCTTCTTTTGCTATTTGTACGAGTTCTGAAGCATCGGTTACGCCTCCTACTTCTGCCGCAGCAACCGTATTACCAGTAATAATAGGCTTAATGATGTATAGTGTTATTAGATAAGTTACAACAGCAAAAACTATTGCGATGTTTGCCGCTTTGCCTGAAACACGCTTAGAAAAATAGCCTACTAAGATTATGGCAAGAATAGGCACACTAAAAGAGCCGTTAAGTTCTTGTAAATAGTTGAAAATACCTCCCTCTACTCCGTATAACAGGGGCGCGATTGCCATAGAAAAAATCGCAAGGAAAATACCGAAAGTTTTACCGGCACGTACCACTTGCTTTTCTGATGCATTATTATTAAAATACTGTTTGTATAAATCAAGACCAAATAAAGTGACTGAAGAGTTAAGTGCAGAGTTAAAAGAACTTAAAATCGCACCAAACAAAACAGCAGCAAAAAAACCAACAAATGCTGTAGGTAATACAGCCTTTACAAGCATTGGATATGCTTCATCGGCATTGGCAAGGTCACCATTAAAATATTGAAAGGCAATAATACCTGGAAGTACCACAATAATAGGACCTAAAATTTTTATAACTGCTGCAAGACATAAACCCTTTTGACCTTCAGCAAGGTTCTTTGCTCCTAATGCTCGCTGAATAATCGCTTGATTAGTTCCCCAATAGTAAAAGTTCACAATAAGCATTCCAGTAAATAAAGTCGTCCACGGCACTGAAGAATCTGGTCCTCCCAAAATATCAAACTTTTCTGGAAGGTTTGTAGTAAGAACATTCATCCCTTCGATTACGCTACCATCACCTACAGCCATCAAACCAAATATTGGAATCAATAATCCTCCTATTATAAGACCTACAGCATTTATAGAATCTGAAACTGCAACTGCTTTCAACCCTCCAAAAATCGCATAGATAGATCCGATGATTCCTATTCCCCAAACCGTAAACCAAAGTGCAGATTCGGGAGCAAGTCCTATGCGCTCTGGAATATCAAACATAGTGTTAATAGCTAAAGCACCAGAGTATAAAACTGTTGGAAGCATTGAAATCGCATATGCCATTAAAAATAAAATGGACACAATCGTTTTCGTAAGTTTTCCGTAACGTTTCTCTAAAAATTGAGGAATCGTGGAAATACCTCCTTTTAAATATTTTGGAAGCAATACAAAAGCCGTAAATACCATCGCTATAGCAGCCACAATTTCATAAGCCGCGATAAGAATTCCTTCACTAAAGCCTACTCCATTTGTACCAATAATTTGTTCAGTCGATAGATTGGTTAATAACAGTGAGCCTGCAATTACAGGTCCGGTTAAACTGCGCCCCCCCAAGAAATACCCGTCAGAAGTGGTCTCATCTGTAGTGCGAGAGGCGAAATACGAAATAATTGCTACCAGAAGTGTGAATCCGGCAAAAGTGATTAATCCCATAATATTAAAAGGTAATTGATTAGTTTATAAATTAACAGCCCTGACCATAGTATGCGTCTTTACCATGTTTACGTTCATAATGCTTTTTGATTAAAGAGTCTTTAAGTCGGGGGGCGCTGGGATTAATCTGAAGTGTTAAATACGCCATACGGGCTACTTCTTCTAAAACTTTACTATTATAGACCGCTTTTGCAGCTGTTTCTCCCCATGCAAATGGACCATGATTCCCCAAAAGTACCATATGTACATCTTTATAATTTAAGCCTTTGTCTTTAAAACAATCTAAAATCTGTATTCCCGTATTGTGCTCATAGTTACCAGCAATAAGGTCATCGTGCATAGGAGGCGCACAGGGTATATCTGCCGTCAAATGATCGGCATGTGTGGTTCCAAAAATAGGAATGTCCATCTGTGCCTGGGCCCAAGCTACCGAATAAGTCGCGTGCGTGTGTGCGATACCGCCTACATCTTCCCAATGCTTATATAAATACGCGTGTGTTTTTGTATCTGAAGAAGGACGCTTATCGCCTTCTACAAGGTTGTTATCATAATCAACGATAACAATATCTTCCGGTGTTAGGGTTTCGTACGGCACACCGCTAGGTTTAATTGCAAATACGCCATTTTTACGATCTACCGCGCTTACGTTACCAAAAGTGTAAACAACCAGACCTAAAGCGTCTAGCTCCATATTAGCTTCGTAGCATTCTTCCTTTAAAGATTTATACATGATCTTTGATGTTCTTTTTCGGTTTGATAATATGTTTCTCAACAAAGTCACTTAAAACTTCATAGCGTTGCATCAACGCAGCATATTCAGCTAGATGTTCTTCCTGCGGAAAATATTCTGCCTCATAATCACTGCCCAAAGTTTTGCTGGCTTCAATAACATTAGGATAAATGCCTGCCGCTACCGCAGCGTAAACAGCTGCTCCTAAAGCCGGTGCTTGATCTGAAGCTGCAACTTTGATAGGTACATTGAGTGTATTTGCCAGTGACTGCATAATAAATTTAGACTTACGCGCTACACCACCAATACCTACAACAGTTTTGATCTCGATGCCTTCATCCTCAAAACGGTCTAAGATTTTTTTAGAACCAAAACAAATTGCATTTACTAATGCTTTAAAAATATGCGGAGCACGGGTTCCCATATTCAAATTGGTCATTGCTGCTTCCAGTTCCTGATTTGCATCAGGAGTACGTCTTCCGTTGATCCAATCTAGTGAGACCGGGATCGCTTCATCATGCGGAATAGCCTCAGCAGCATCAGATAATTTTCTAATAAAATCTGATTCTATTTCAGCTTTCAATTTTTCTTTTTGTTCTTCGGAAAGAATATCTGAAGAAAGCACGAGATTATTCAAGGGCCAACTCAACACGTCTTTAAACCAAGCGAGCAAATCTCCAAAGGCAGACTGACCCGCTTCAAGTCCCACAAGACCCGGAATCACCGAACCGTCTACCTGACCGCAAATACCGCGCACGGTTTTATTTGCCGTAACCTCAGGTGCAGAGACACTAATATCACAGGTAGATGTACCCATTACACGAACCAAAGTGTGCTCTTCTACTTTTGCTCCTACCGCGCCTGCGTGCGCGTCAAAAGTACCAACTGCTATAACCGTATCTGTAGTCAGGCCTAATTTCTCAGCCCAAACAGCACTCAACTTACCGGCTACTTCGTCTGAAGTATAGGTTACGGTGTAAAGTCGGTCTCTTAATTGTGCCAAATACGGATCTAGCTTTTCTAAAAAATCTTCAGGTGGAAGTCCATTCCAGCTCTCGTGCCACATCGCTTTGTGACCGGCGGCACAACGACTGCGTTTAAAATCTTCTAGAGCTACATTGTCAAGCAGGGCGTATGTAATCCAATCACAATGCTCCATCCACGAATGTGCAGCTTGCTTAATCTGCTCATCTTCCCGAACTACGTGTAGAATTTTAGCCCAAAACCATTCTGAAGAATATATTCCTCCTTCATATTTTGTAAAGTCTTCCCCACCCCAAGTACGCGCCAAGTGATTGATCTCATTGGCTTCAGCGATTGCGGTATGATCTTTCCATAAGACCATCATTGCATTAGGGTTATTTTCAAAATCTTGGGTAAGTGAAAGTGGAATACCTTTTATGGTTACAGGAATAGGTGATGAACCTGTAGTATCTATACAGATTCCTTTTATAGATGCAGCGGGAACACCACTTCTAGAAACTACAGCCTTTATAGTGTGCTCCAAACCCTCTAAGTGATCTAATGGATGCTGGCGAAAACGATTTTCTGAAGCCTCACAAAATAGACGTTCTTTCCAACGTCTGTAATAACTTACCTCTGTTTCAATTTCCTGACCATTTGATGTATCAATGAGAACTGCTCTTACAGAATCTGAACCGTAGTCCAGCCCTATTACATATTCTTTCATAAACTAAAATGATATTACCTAACAAATCTACTATAATCTAATCTAAAAATGTAAAAATGACACTTAATATTTTATATAAATTTTAAGACTATTTATTTAATGGGTATTCTTATGATATTTAATGAATAGGCTGCTGTCTTATAGGACGCAACAGTGCCTTTTACTTTAATTTCTTCAGAAACCGGACTGATTTTATCTTGTGATTCAAAAGAATTTTCTTGTGAAAGATTCTCGTCTTTAAGAACCACAACCTTTCCGTTACCCTTGATTTTTTTTCCTTTAAAATTTAGAGAAACCTCCTGAGCATCGCTAGATGTATTCACCACCTTTACAATAACTTCACCAGTCTTAGAGTCTAAAGTTGCAGATGCATAGAGGTCATGTTGACCTACTAATGTCTCTCCATCCTGAGTTACTGAAATCAGATCGGTTCCTTTATTAGTTGAATATAATTTCTGTACATAGTAATTAGGTGTGCCGTACGATTCCAGATTGTTGAACCAGATCATATCTGGTGTCCACTGCCACCCGTCTTCGTGTGCCATTAGTGGCGCGTAAGACGTAAGTTGAACCACCTCAGCATTACGTTCTAAACCAGTCATAAAAGCAGCTTCAGCAAGTGCGGTATCCCAATTGTTTTTATTTTCCGGACTTGCAATGGCAACACTTTGAGCCGCATATTCTCCTGCAAATATTTTTGGTCCATTACGATCGTAGCTGTCGTAACGTGTTGCATTTTCTTTAAACCACTCGGGGCTTCTGTAGTAATGCTCATCGATGATCTCTGCTCCAATGGCTTTAAGTTCTTTCATACCATACTCAAAATAGTCCCCGTCAGGAAATGGCCCACTTCCTGAAACAATTATAATCTCCGGATATTTTTCAGAAATGGCTTCATTAAACACTTTGTATCGCTTGATATACTCCGGTCCCCACTGCTCATTACCAACTCCAATAAATTTCATATTGAAAGGCTCAGGATGTCCCATATCTGCACGTACTTTACCCCAAGGTGTTGTGATATCTCCATTTGCAAACTCGATCAAGTCAAGCGCATCCTGCACATAAGGATCCAGTTCATCCATCGGCACTAATTCTCCAGTATTGAATTGACAAGCGATCCCACAACTTAAAATTGGAAGCGGCTCCGCGCCTAAATCTTCAGAAAGCTGAAAATATTCGAAAAACCCTAAACCGAAAGATTGGTAATAATCTGGTGTTAATCGATGATTAAACTCTGTATTCCAACGATTTACTAAACTTGGGCGTTCTTCAACAGGACCCACGGTCTTCTTCCATTGGTAACGACGCGCTAACGTACGACCTTCAACGATACAACCGCCCGGGAATCTTAAAAATCCGGGATCCATATCGTAAAGCAATTGCACTAAATCTTTACGTAAACCGTTCTTGCGACCATTCCACGTATCTGTTGGGAAAAGCGAAACCATATCAAGCCCTAATTCTCCAGTACCTTCAAAGGTTAACTTTAAAGTACCTTTCATTAAGGTTTTACTCGGAATGAATTCTGCTTTGTAATTTTTCCATTCTGAACCAGAAACCGGCACCGAAACCTCAGCAATTGACGTTCCTTCTTCATCTAAAAGTTCTGCTTTTATTGCTGAAACTGCACCCTCTATTTGTTTTGCATCAAAAGTAAAGCGGTAGGTATCATCTGCTTTGATTCCCATCCCGCGGAAGCCTTCATTGTGCAACTCGTAGCCTTCTGCATTTTTAACCTGAACTTTGATGAAATTTAAATTTCCTTCTCCTTCAAAATATTTTACAGGCAATGCAAAACCCGATTCATTATTATACGAGTGTCTATTACTATTGGGCTGGGACCATCCCATCATAGGGATCGTAAACTCAAATGAACGGTTTTTAACCATCTCGGCATATAAACCACCATCGGCCGCAAAGTTAATATCTTCAAAAAAAACACCGTACATCGTAGGTTGTATGGGTGCAATCGTTTTGCTCATATCTACCATTAATTCTTGCTGCGCAAAAAGGGCATTACCTGCCAAGAAAGTACCGGCTAGCACAGCAGCAAGACCTGCTTTTTTAAGTGTTTGTGTGATCATTTTATACGTGTGTTTATGCGTTTTTATTTTTTAGTTGCTGAAATGCTCAATAAGCGTACTCCGTAAATTCCGGCCGTGGTGGATCCTTCTTCGGCTTCAAAACGAACGGTTAGAATCTCCTTATTAGCTGAAAGCTCACGCGGAATCGTATAATCGACTTCAAAAAAATCCTTACCACGTGTTCCCGTGAGTTTAGGTTGCGCAATTACTTTTCCATTTACCAGAATTTTAAATTCTCTATCGGTGTCTTTGCCAAAAAATGTCAAGCGTAAGGTTTTAGCTTTGGTTTTTTTATTACGTAAATCATAACTGAACCAGCCTTTAGCGTCTCGCCAGTGTCTATTTTGATTTAAACCATTATTTGAATTTTCAGATAAAATTCCGTGGTCAGACTCCGGTTGTTGTTCGCCCGGAGCCACAAAATCTAATGTGATCTTACGTAAATAGGCTTCGGCTTTTTGCTGCTCTTCGAGCTTTCTTTGTTTCTCCGCTAAACCTTCCGTAGTCTCCATTTTAAAGTAAATCGAATAACGCTTCTCGTGAATTTTATAAAATGGCTGAAGCACCAAATCTGAATAAGATTCAGGATAAAACAAATCAGGCGCAGCAAAGTGCAACGGCTTACCTTCAACCAGTGTAATCTCGTTTAAAAGATTCGCTCCATTTTCTGTAAGAAACATCGGCGCTTTAGTCAAAGGTAAAAATGGACCGTCTGCGATGTGACCTCCACGACTATCGTCAGCAAAAAGTCCGTCTTGATCTTCATCACCGGTTACGGCAGCCAAAACAATTGGACCATATTTTACAGAAACATAGCCTGAATCATCAGGCAATTCTTCTAAACTTAGATGCATCGGTAATTCCATCTTAATGCGATCGCCATCTTTCCACTTCCGCTCTAAGGGAATATAAGAACCCGGAGTAGCAATGACTTTTTGTAGTTTATCATTTACAAAAATTTTCAGTTCACCGGCATTTACCCATTTTGGATAGCGCAACATCAAAGTTGCCTTGGTTTTCTTTTTGCTGTTCCAAACCAGCTCAGTTGATGCTTCCTCAGGAAAGTTTGTTTTTTGGGTTAGCCTAGCTTTTTTCTCTTCCCAGTTCACTTCCGAAGGAATAAACAAATTCACATAAAGTTTATCCTCTTTTTTGGCATAAATAAGTTCGTTGTACTTGGTATGATTTTCCATCCCCGAACCCACACAGCACCAAAAACTGGTTTCCGGTTGCGAATACACACGATAATGACCGGGGCGAATGGGCGTGAAATACACAAAACCACCTTCAGGATTTTGAGAAGATAGAATGTGATTGTACAAACCGCGCTCGTAAAAATCGATATAATGCTCTTTTGAAGTATCTTCAAACAAGAGCTTACTTAACTTGAGCATATTGTAAGTGTTGCAACTTTCTGGCCCCTGCTCGCTGCTCACCACCGACGAGAAATCATCTATTGGATTAAAATGTTCGCGCACGCTGTTCCCGCCGATGCTAATCGAACGCTGCGTTGTGACATTATCAAAGAAATTTGATGCCGCGTCGTGGTAAGCTTTAGCCTCTTCTAACTGACTGATGCGTTCAAAACCAATAAACTTAGGGATTTGCGTATTGGCGTGCATTCCGGTTAAGATATCTTCATTTGCCGCTAGCGGTTTTAACAAGGCGTGCTGTGAAAAATCTTCGGCGAGTTTCAGGTATTTTTTATCATCTGTAATCGCGTAAACCTCAGCAAAAACTTCGTTGAGCCCGCCATGTTCTGAGCGTAGCATATCTTGAATTTGCACCTCGTTTAGATCGGCAGTAATATCCAAAAACCAATCAGTCAACTCAATGAGCATACGCTTTGCCTGCGGAAGTTCTGCGTGAACCCACGCATCCTTTAATCCGTTGAAGGTTTTATGGATGTTATACAGCGGCACCCACTTATCGTTGAGACTGAAACTTCCCGCGTTGATCTTTCCTGCTTTAATTTCTGCCCAAAGCGCATCGCTTCCCGGCACCCCACCAATGTAACCGTTCCCATTTGCTTTTTGAACGCGATCTAATTCGGCTAAGGCATATTCAAGCAGTTCCTTGGCTTTTTGATCGCCGGTAGAAGCATAATACATCGACAATGCCGAAATATAATGCCCTGCAGTATGGCCGTCGAGTCCGGTATTTTCCCAATTGGTATAGGAGTCCGCTTTTGACTCAAGACCGGCTTCGCGCAAAAACGGAGCGAGTAGTCGATCTACATCCAGCGCTTGTATGTATTTAAAATCGGTTAGTGCCGCTTCTCTAAAGACTCCGGATTCAACCGAAACCGCATTCAACGGAAAAAGCGAAACCTTCTCCTGCGCTTCAGCTACAGCATTTAATAAAAACAGGCTAACAACTATATATTTTATTTTAATCAAGTACATTGTTTTTTAAGGTTGGCCAAGCTTCAGCATCCCATTGTAACTCGGCAATTTTTTTTTTTGGCGCACCATTATCGTTAGCGTCATACGCGTGAAATATGATATAATCCTTTCCATCGAAGGTGTAGGTGCTGTTATGACCAGCGCCATACCAATTGTCATTTCCTTCAATGATCAACGTACCGCCGCCGTTGTTTAAGGCAACACCATCTTTATCTATATAGGGCCCCGTCGCACTTTTAGATCTTCCAACCACTACTTTATAAGTACTGTTTTCGCCCCGACAGCATAAATCCCAAGACAAGAACTGATAATACCAATTTCCTTTTTTAAAGATAAAAGGCGCTTCTAGCGCTGCATCTCCAGGGTTGGCATCTGCCAGATCAAAAGAGCGTTCCCTGCGCGCGATCGTATGCCATTCTTGTGGTTGTGCAATTGACATTAAATCGTCTGAAAGCTTAACCATTTTGAGTCCTTCCCAAAAGGAACCAAATGCCAGATATGGCGTGTCATTCTCATCAAAAATCAAATTAGGATCGATGGCATTCCATAAATCACGATTAGGAACCGACTGAATTACGATACCCTGATCTTCCCATTTGTAATTAGGATCATCTGCATCAAGTGTAGTATTGATGGTTAACCCGATCGCTGAAGTGTTTTTTGCAAATGCAGAAACTGAATAATACAGATAGTATTGTCCATTATGAAATGTGATGTCCGGAGCCCAAATATGATTGTTAAAATCTGCCGAAACATCATCTGCCCAAACCGGTTCTTCAGAAAAAACTTGAGGTTCTTTTTCCCAGTTTTTCAAGTCTGGCGAACTGAATACTGAAATTCCTCTTCCGGTGCAGAAAAGATAATAGGTATCACCCTGCTTGATCGCAACCGGATCGTGAACGCGGATATCTTGTGCAAAAAGGCTATTAAAAACTAAAAGACTAAAAAAGGTAAAAAGCGTTTTCATGGTTTAGTTTTCTGGTTGAATTCCTTCTGAAGTCATTACGATGCGTTTGATCGTCCCGTCTTCATTGTAATATAAACGATCTACACAAACCGAACGGTGAAAACTGCTCCCGTGTGGTGGAATGCTTCCGTTATGATATACGAAATACCATTTATCTACAAATTCAATAATCGACTGATGATTGGTATTGCTGTTACCCGCAACTTTGTCTAGTGTATATACTTTAGCAGCGACAAACTCCTCTGGTTCTTTAGGAGTCATTGATGTTGCAGGCGCTTCACCCTTTTCTCTCACCGGTGAATCTGAAGAGCAAGAAGTTGCTATTGTGAACAAAAAAATTAAAAGACCTTTATTTAAAACCTTTATAATTTTTTTATTTCTTTTCATAGCAATGGGTTTATTTGCCTTCTAAGACCACTACCGAAAATGCCGGCAACGTCACTTCCAAGACACCTTTCTTGAATTTAAAATCTTTAAATCCTTCAGGCATGATATGCTCAGGATCTTCAAAAGAATTGTGATCTTGTAGTTTTTCTGAAGCTAAGATTTCAGCAGAAAAATCTTTGATGTTCAATTCGCTTAAATCGATGCTCACGATATTTTCCTTATGCGCATCGATATTTACTAGAGAAATATGCGTTTTACCGTCAGCATCTTTTGAAGCCGATGCAGAAATTGCAGGAAGCTTGTCTCCGTTTAGTATATAATCTGGCGTATCTAAATCCATAGGAATCAATTGAGCATCTTGGTGCACCATATACATTTTTAAAATGTGGTATGTAGGCGTTAAGATCATTTGCTCCCCTTTTGTAAGTGCAACTGCCTGCAAAACATTAACGGTTTGCGCCAAGTTTGCCATTTTTACACGATCACTATGGTTTTGAAAAATATTCAATGTAGTCCCCGCGATTATCGCATCACGCATCGTATTTTGCTGATATAAAAACCCCGGGTTGGTACCTTCCTGTACTTCGTACCATCCACCCCACTCGTCAACAACAAGATCAACTTCTTTGTCCTTGTCATATTTATCCATAATCGCAACGTGTTTGGTGATGAGCTCGTCCATAAATAAGGATGACTTCATCGTTGTAAAATATTGCTCTTCAGAGAACGTAACATCAGGTCCTTTTGCTCCCCAATCGATCACAGAATAATGGTGCAGCGCTACCCCGTCGATTAAGTTTTTAGGAATGTTTTTCATCAACACTTCGGTCCAATTATAATCTGCGCTATTTGCTCCCGAAGCAATTCGGTATAAACCGTCTTCATTATTCCAGCTACCCATGAATGTGGCATACTGGCGATATAAATTAGCGTAGAACTCCGGCTCCATATTTCCTCCGCAGCCCCACATTTCGTTTCCTACGCCCCAGTACGTTACGCCCCAAGATTTCTCGCGGCCGTTTTCCTTACGTAAGTCGGCCATCGGGCTGGTACCATCGTGATTCACATATTGCAGCCAATCTGCAAATTCCTTTACAGTACCGCTACCTATATTTCCAGCTAAATACGGCTCGGTATCTAACGCTTCACAAAGGTTTAGAAAGTTGTGTGTACCAAAACTATTATCTTCAGTCACTCCACCCCACCAAGTATTTACGATCGCAGGACGATCTTCTAGAGGACCAATACCATCTTTCCAATGATACGTATCGGCAAAACAACCTCCAGGCCAGCGCAGGTTAGGAATTTTGATTGCTTTTAAAGCATCAATCAAATCGTTACGTACACCGTCTGTATTTGGAATAGGGCTATCCTTCCCTACAAAAAAGCCATCATAAATAGAACGTCCTAAATGTTCTGCAAAATGCCCATAAATATTTTTACTTATAGTTGGCGCATCTTGTGAAGGTTTTAAGGTAATCGATGCATCTTGCGCATTTAGAAGTGAGAAGCAGCAAAACGTAACTATGAAAACACCTATAATTTGTAATTTGTTTATCATCTGTAAATAATTTGATGTTTGAATTAATATTCCATTCTACAGAGAACATTAATTTAAAGGTTATTAAAAATGAGATTTTGGGGAACATTTTAAAAGTTCCCCAATTATCTTAGATTACAGTGGAGATTCAGAGAAATTATATACAGAGATATGATTTATTATACAGGCAAATTTTTTGTCTAAAATTCCTAAATCCATATTTTTTATTTGAACCATTTAATTCGCTGAATTTGGCAATAGATTTAGATTAACCTCTAATTCAGTCTGCGGAATCGGTAAACATTCTTTGCCCGCAGTCCAAGAATTAAAATCTCCATCGTGATTTTGCAATTCAGATAGCTTTGCTGAATCATACAACCAACTCCATCTTATAATATCATGTATACGAAACCCTTCGATAGCAAATTCTAGTGCACGTTCATGAGCTATCTGATGACTCATTTGCTGTAATCGATAATTTAATTATAAGTGTTTGTTCTACATTTCCAAATGTATACAATCATCTCAGAATTAAAAAAATATATTTAAAAAACTTTTATTTTATACTTGAGTACGATTATGAAGACGATATCTATTGGCATAATTGTGTTATTAACATTTATATTTAGAGCTTTCCTCGGGTATATTCTATAAATTCGCTTTTTAAAAATTGTATTGCCATGCTAAATAATTACAATGCCGAGGACAAAGTGCTTCTTGCGGTAGATTGTATCATTTTTGGATTTGATCAAGAGGATTTAAAGATTCTTTTGATTAAGAGGGATTTTGAACCAGAAAAAGGAAAGTGGTCTCTTATAGGCGGTTTCCTAAAAAAAACTGAGACTTTGGATGATGCAGCAAATCGTATTTTGCATCATCTCACAGGTTTTGATGAAATTTATATGGAGCAACTTTACAATTTCAGTAAGATTGACCGGGATCCTGCAGAGCGTACACTTTCGGTAGCTTATTTTGCTTTAATTAATATTGAAGATCATGATGAGAAACTCATTGAACAGTATTCTGCTAAATGGTTCAGTATAGAAGAAGCCCCTTCCCTCATATTTGACCATAATCAAATGGTACAAAAGGCCATATTGAGATTGCGTCGCAGAGCCATATCAAAACCTATAGGCTTTGAACTTCTTCCTGAAAAATTTACCATGCGCCAACTTCAAAAACTTTATGAGTCTATTTTAAACGAGAAGTTAGACAAACGTAATTTTATTAATAAAGTGAATGGCCTAGATATTCTAGTTAAGCTAGAAGAGAAAGATATGACATCATCAAGGAAAGGATCATTTCTCTACCAGTTTGATAAAGAAAAATACGATCGAAACATTGAAGACGGTATTACCTTTAAAATATAAACCTGTATTTCATTAGACATAGCACTGTTTCTTAAGAGAATGCTAAAATCCCGCCTTTGTCTAATAAAATCAGATTTCTTTTAAACAAAACTGTACATTTGCTTAGCTACAACGAGCAAATCCATACATGAACGCTGTAAAAACATCATTTAGCATCAAAGACTTAGAGTGCCTGGGTGGTATTAAAGCGCATACAATACGTATATGGGAACGTAGATATAATTTACTGAAACCAGAGCGATCTGCAACAAATATTAGATACTACTCCTTATCAGATTTAACCAAGTTACTCAACGTTGCATTCTTACTCGATCACGATTATAAAATTTCTAAGATCGCCGAAAATTCGAGTAAAGAAATAGGCAATCTCGTAGCGACGATAGTTGAGAATAGTGATTTTGGTTGCAACGCAAATGCGCGTAATTCCTTTAAAATAGCTATGATGAATTTTGATCAAAAGCTATTTACGAAGACGTACAATGGTCTTTTAGAAACATATAGCTTTAGAGAAATATTCTTTCAAATTTTCATT
>TARA_R110002051_G_scaffold115026_2_pt1 | contig 17744 bp, 15 predicted proteins | sample TARA_R110002051 | Tara Oceans TARA_R110002051 (sample SAMEA4397023) | marine metagenome | biome: Polar Biome; feature: [MES] marine water layer (ENVO:01000295) within the mesopelagic zone...; material: water (ENVO:00002006), including particulate matter (ENVO:01000060) such...
TGGTATAAAGGAAAGAAGAGTATTAAAAAAGGAAGAAGGCGAAGGAACATCTTATTTAGCAATAAAAGCAGCACAAGACCTTATGAAAAAGAAAGGTCTTGATCCATTAGAAATAGATTTGGTAATAGTTGCTACGGCTACTCCAGATAGTATGGTGGCTTCTACAGCTGCATTTGTAGCTTCAGAAATTGGAGCGATTAATGCATTTGCTTACGATTTGTTGGCTGCATGTTCAAGTTTTCTTTTTGGAATGTCTACTGTTGCAGGTCATATAGAAACTGGGAGGTATAAAAAAGTGTTATTAATAGGTGCTGATAAAATGTCTTCAATTATAGATTATACAGATCGTACTACCTGTATAATTTTTGGTGATGGGGCCGGCGCAGTTCTTTTTGAACCAAACCATGAGGGATTAGGTTTGCAAGATGAATACCTAAGAGCTGACGGTAGTGGAAGACAATATTTAGGAATGGAAGGTGGGGGCTCAATTATGCCTGCCACAATTGAAAGTGTTACAAATAGAAAACATTTTATTTTTCAAGAAGGTAAAACGGTTTTTAAGTTTGCCGTTTCTAACATGGCAGATGTAGCAGCTAAAATTATGACTAGAAATGACCTTTCTGAAAAAGATGTTAATTGGCTAGTACCCCATCAGGCAAATAAGCGTATTATAGATGCTACTGCTAAGAGAATGGGAGTGGACGATTCTAAGGTAATGATGAATATACAACGTTACGGAAATACAACTTCTGGAACATTGCCACTATTATTATTTGATTACGAAAAACAGCTTAAAAAGGGAGATAACCTTGTATTTGCAGCCTTCGGTGGAGGGTTTACATGGGGTTCTATATATTTAAAATGGGCTTATAACTAACAACAACTACCACTTATAACTAAAAGAAATATGGATATTAAAGAAATTCAAAGCCTTATCAAGTTTGTTGCCAAATCTGGTGCTAGCGAGGTGAAATTGGAAACGGATGATATAAAAATTACCATCCGTACCGGAAGCTTGAGTACAGGAAATTCAGAGCCAACCTATGTGCATACTATGCCAATGGCTCAACAGGCTATGCCAGCCGTTGCTCCTGTTCATACAGAACAGCAAGTTGCAGCTAGCGGTACTTCTGAAGCAGATAAAAAGAAGGCGGAAAATAACAAGTACATTACTATTAAGTCACCTATTATTGGTACTTTCTACAGAAAACCTTCTCCAGATAAACCTGTATTTGTAGAGGTTGGCGATACCATTGGAAACGGAGATGTTCTTTGTGTTATTGAAGCAATGAAATTGTTTAATGATATTGAATCTGAAGTTTCTGGAACAATTGTTAAAATATTGGTGGATGATTCTTCTCCAGTAGAGTTTGATCAGCCATTATTTTTGGTTGACCCATCTTAACTAAATTTTGAGTAGTAATTGTTAGATGCTATTCGTTTAATGGCATGTAAGAATGATGTTGAACCAAGAACTTAAAATTTAAAAGATGTTTAAAAAAATACTGATTGCAAATAGAGGTGAAATCGCTTTACGTGTTATTCGAACCTGTAAAGAAATGGGTATTAAAACTGTTGCTGTTTATAGTAAGGCAGATGAGGAAAGCTTACATGTGCGTTTTGCAGATGAAGCCGTATGTATTGGGCCTGCAGCCAGTAGCGAGTCTTATTTAAAGATACCAAATATAATAGCAGCTGCAGAAATTACAAATGCTGATGCTATTCACCCAGGTTATGGTTTTCTATCGGAAAACTCAAAGTTCTCACGTATATGTGCAGAACACGATATCAAGTTCATTGGGGCTTCTGGAGATCAAATAGATAAAATGGGGGATAAAGCTACGGCTAAGGAAACCATGAAAGAAGCTGGTGTGCCATGTGTGCCAGGTTCAGAGGGTCTATTAAAAGATGTGGAAGATGCTAAGAAGGTAGCTAAAAAAATGGGTTATCCGGTAATGATCAAAGCTACTGCAGGTGGTGGTGGTAAAGGAATGCGTGCCGTAATGTCCGAGGACAAAATGGAAGACCTTTTTAGTAGTGCCGTAAATGAGGCTACTGCCGCTTTTGGTAATGGCGGTATGTACATGGAAAAACTTATTGAAGAGCCACGACATATAGAAATTCAAATTGTAGGGGACCAATATGGCAAAGCCTGTCACTTATCTGAAAGGGACTGTTCTATACAGCGTCGCCATCAAAAATTAACCGAGGAAACTCCGTCACCTTTCATGACAGATAAGTTGAGAGAGGCCATGGGAGAGGCTGCTGTTAGAGCTGCAGAATATATAAAATACGAAGGTGCGGGTACAATAGAATTTTTGGTTGATAAACACCGTAAGTTCTATTTTATGGAAATGAATACCCGTATTCAGGTTGAGCACCCAATTACAGAGCAAGTAATAGATTACGATTTAATTCGTGAGCAGATTTTAGTAGCAGCTGGCGTGCCAATTTCTGGAAAGAATTATCTTCCTAAATTACATTCAATTGAATGTAGAATTAATGCAGAAGATCCTTATAATAACTTTAGGCCATCACCAGGTAAGATAACCACGTTACATACACCAGGTGGTCATGGAATTCGAATGGATACGCATGTATATAGTGGATATAGTATTCCTCCAAATTATGATTCAATGATTGCTAAGTTGATTACTACAGCTCAAACAAGAGAAGAGGCAATTAACAAGATGAAGCGAGCGTTAGACGAATTTGTAATTGAAGGTATTAAAACCACAATTCCATTTCATAGACAATTAATGGATCATCCAGATTATTTAGCAGGCAACTATACTACAGCCTTTATGAATGATTGGAAAATGGATCCACCAAAAGAAGAATAATAAAAAACTCCAACAGCAATGTTGGAGTTTTTTTATATCTGCATATTGCCTAATGACGGTGTTTTTGATACGTTGTTTAAGTATCTTTATTTATCCAACCTTTTTAAAGTAGTTATATAAAATTTTATAATGAGAATATTATCAATAGTGTTACTATTATTTTTGATTGGATGTAAAGAGAAATCCTCAGAGAAATCACAAGAAATTTTAGGCGCCTCAGAAGAATTACTAAAGGGTAAACCAACAATTAGTTTTACGTTCGATGATGGAATTACCAATGATGTAGCTGGTTTCGATTTTAAAGAGTGGAATGGAATGATATTGTCTCATTTAAACAATAATAAAGTAAAAGCCACCTTTTTCGTAACGGGTAGAAATAAGACGGATGAAAAGGGCCGGTTTTTACTCAGTACATGGAATGATAAAGGACACAACATAGCAAACCACTCTTTCAGTCATCCTAACTTCAATTCTGACAAGAATAATGTACAATTACTTGAAAATGAATTGAATAAAACACATAACATCATTTCAAAATTTAGCAATAGTGTTTCTTTGTTTAGGTTTCCATATTTAAAAGAGGGTTCAAATAAATATAAGGTCGATAGTATTAGAAATGTTCTTAAAAATCATAAATATAAGAATGGGTATGTTACCATTGATGCTTCAGATTGGTATATTAATCAACGCTTAATCAACCGCATTAATTCTGTTGGATTAGAAAATACTGAAATAGAAAAGTTTAAATCTTTTTACATTCAACACTTGTTAGAAAGGGCAAATTATTATGAAAGATTATCATACAAGATTAATAATAGACATATTGGACACACTCTTTTACTTCATCATAATTTAACATCTGCACTATTTTTAGGAGATTTAATTAAGGAGTTCAAGGAAAAAGGATGGGTAGTAATTGATGCCGAAAAGGCATATCAAGACAAAATATTTAATAAGGTACCTAAATCAGAATTTGCAGGAGAAAGTCTAATTTGGTCATTGGCGAAAGAATCGGGAAAGTATAATGGGTTACTTAGATACCCTGCTGAAGATAGTAGGTATGAGAAAGATAAAATGGATTCTCTTGGGCTATAGCAAGTTCTTAACGTTTAAAAATAATTAAAATGAACCTAAGTTATTGGGAACAGGCATCTTGGTTTTCAAATATAGACTTTACAATTGTTGGTAGTGGTATTGTAGGTCTAAACTGTGCAATAGAATTAAAGAATAAGTACCCCAAGGCACGCATTCTTGTTTTAGAAAAAGGAATATTACCGCAAGGAGCAAGTACTAAAAATGCCGGCTTTGCTTGTTTTGGTAGTATATCGGAAATACTATCGGACTTAAAAACACACTCAGAAAAAGAGGTTATTGACTTGGTAAGAGCCAGATATACTGGTATAAAATCCCTACGGAATTTATTAGGTGATTCCGCTATTGGGTATGAAAAGAATGGGGGTTATGAATTGTTTTTAAATAAGGACAATGAGTTATTTCAATATTGTAGTGATAATATAGGTAAGATAAATAAGTTGCTAGAACCAGTTTTTAAAAAGGACGCTTTTGTACGTACAAGTAATCGTTTTAATTTTCAACAGGTAAATAGTAATTATATTTCTCAAGTTTTTGAAGGCCAAATACATACGGGTGAAATGATGAAATCACTTGTGCAGTTAGCCTTACAAAAAGGCATTGTTATTTTAAATGCTACTGCCGTAGATTCTTTTGAAGATATAGGGAATAAGGTGAGTATAAGAACAAAGGAATTTGATTTTTTTAGCAACAAATTGTTAGTATCCACTAATGGCTTTGCTTCACAACTATTGTCTGAAAATGTAAAACCGGCAAGAGCTCAAGTTCTCATAACTAAACCAATTAAAGGGCTTAAAATAAAAGGGACTTTTCATTTAGAGGAGGGCTATTATTATTTTCGAAATATTGATAATCGCATTTTATTAGGGGGCGGTAGAAACTTAGATTTTAATACCGAGGAAACAGTAGAATTTGGTAATACGGCCATAGTAACAAATAAATTAGAAGAACTTTTGAGAACGGTTATTTTGCCAAATTCAGATTTTGAAATTGATTATAATTGGAGTGGAATAATGGGAGTTGGACCACAAAAGAAACCAATTTTAAAACAACTTAGTCAAAATGTTGCTTGTGGAGTAAGATTGGGTGGTATGGGCATTGCCATTGGTTCAACAATAGGTAAGAAATTGGCGAACATATTTAGTTAGGTTTTAGCCCTTTTATCCTATTTTTTTTAATCTTATCCGATAGTAAACAAATGTCATTTTATTATTTTTATATTCACCTCCCCTAGTGTCTAATTACTTCCTACTTTATATTTTGAATGTTGGCACAACCAGCTTTTAAGAGTGCTATGTAATAGCTTAAATAGTATATGAAAAAATTTATAGAACAGTTCAGCTTACCACAATATCAAATTATTTTATTAGTTGTTTTTCTTACAGGTTGTGGCGCGTCACAAACCAATTATCAAAGGGAGTATGCAAAAGTTTGGAAAGAACATATTAAAAGCCAGGCATGGAAAGAATCTTTAATAGCAAGTAATTCTGATGCCAGTACTGAATTATATGTAAGTAATGATAATGTTGTAACTCTTGCAGAAGAGGAAAGTATTGTTCTTGGTTTTGAAGACAAATATCAAAGTTTAGTGTCTAAGGCTTATTTTAAAATTATTACAGAAGCAGAAAAGGCAGATATGACAGTAACTGCGGAATATCAAAAGATGCAGAATCAACAATCGACATTAAGAGAAGACAAAAAGAGAACGCTAGAAATAACAAAGCGATACCAGGCGCATAAAGCCATGCTTAGTGGCTTAAAATCTTGGAATATATTTAGCGAAAATCGCTCAGGAGATTTAGAATACTTTAAAGCTGAAAACGAAGCTGAAATTCAAAAAATGCTACAATCAGGTGAAAATGATAATCAAATCGTAAATTACCTAATTTATAAATTAGCAGATTTGTACCACGTTGAAGGAAATTGAAGAGTTTAAGGTTTTAAAAGATAAGGCATATGATCATTGCGTATTCTATGTTAGTGACCGACTAAAGAGAATACAAAATCAAATAAATGAACTTGAAATTGCCTTAAGTTCCGAAACAAAGAGTAGTGCTGGTGATAAGCATGAAACGGGTAGAGCAATGATTCAATTAGAGCGAGAAAAACTCGGTCAACAATTATCAGAATTAGAGAAAACCCAACAATTACTTTCTAGAGTACCAAGGAATAAAGTTTTCCAAGCCGTTGGTTTAGGGAGTTTAGTAGTAACCGATTCCTATATATATTTCATTTCTATATCCTCGGGAGAATTCAAATACAAAACAAAATCTATTTATTGTATTTCAGCCGGCACCCCAATTGGCAAATTAGTTTTTGGAAAGAAGGCAGGTGATATTTTTCAATTTAACGGTAAAACGTTAAAAATTCTAACAATTCACTAATATTTCATTTAATTAATATGAGTATCTTCAATTAGGCAATCATTTTATGGTCTAATTGGTTTATGGATAAGAAAAAGAAATTACGAAGTAGTGAGTGGTTTGGAGGCAATGATAAAATGGGTTTTGTACATAGATCGTGGCTAAGAAACCAAGGCTATCCAGACGATTATTTTGAAGGTAAACCCGTAATAGGAATTTGTAATACTTGGTCAGAGCTTACACCATGTAATGGTCATCTACGAGATTTTGCTGAGGTTGTAAAAAGAGGAATTTTAGAGGCAGGTGGGTTTCCATTGGAGTTTCCTGTTATGTCTTTAGGAGAGACTATTATGAAGCCCACTACCATGCTATTTAGAAATTTGGCCAGTATGGATACCGAAGAATCTATTCGTGCCAACCCTTTAGACGGTATAGTTTTATTAACGGGCTGCGATAAAACAACACCTTCTACAATAATGGGTGCGTGTAGTGTTGATTTGCCTACCATAGTTGTTCCTGGTGGACCCATGTTAAGTGGTCGTTTTAGAGGTGAAAAAATAGGTTCGGGTTCTATGAACTGGATGATTAAAGAGCGTCAAGAAATAGGAGGTTATAGCGCTGAAGATATTAAAGAAGCGGAGGTCTGCGTAGCTCGTAGTATTGGGCACTGTAACACTATGGGCACGGCGTCAACAATGGCAACAATGTGTGAGGCATTGGGCTTAACACTTCCAGGCTTTTCGTCGATACCTGCAGTTGATTCTAGAAAAAAATTATTCGCGCAATTATCTGGTAGGAGAATAGTAGAAATGGTGAAAGAAGATTTAACCCTTTCGAAAATACTAACAAGAAAAGCTTTCGAAAATTCTATAATCACAAACGCCGCAGTTGGGGGGTCAACAAATCTTATTATTCATTTAACAGCCATTGCGGGTAGAATAGGCGTTGATTTAAAATTAGAGGATTTTGATCATATAGGTAGTAAAGTACCATTACTGGTAAATTTAAAACCATCGGGAAAATATTTAATGGAAGATTTCTTTTATGCTGGTGGTTTACCCGTGGTTATGAAAGAATTAAAACCAATGCTGCGTAAAGGTGCCATTACTGTAAATGGTAAGAATATTACTGATAATTATGAGAAGGAAGTTTGCTATGATATAGATGTCATATCCACTTTAGAGACCCCCTTTCAAAAAGAATCTGGGATTGCCGTTTTAAAAGGGAATCTTTGTGAAAATGGTGCAGTAATAAAACCATCAGCCGCTACACCGAGATTAATGAAGCATAGGGGTGAGGCTGTTATTTTTGAGAGTATGGAAGATTACCATGAACGAATAGATGACCCTGATTTAGAAATAGATGAGAATAGCGTTATAGTGCTTAAAGGAGTGGGACCTAAGGGTTATCCAGGAATGCCCGAAGTAGGTAATGTAGATTTACCCAAAAAATTATTAGCAAGAAGTATAACTGATATTGTTCGTATATCAGATGGTAGAATGAGCGGTACAGCTGCAGGTACGGTTGTATTACATGTTTCTCCAGAATCAACCATTGGAGGTACCTTGGCATTAGTACAGAATGGGGATATGATTGAGTTGGATGTTGAAAATCGTTCATTACATTTGGATGTAGAATTAGAAGAACTTTTAAGACGAAAAAGAGAATGGGTTGCTCCTGAGCCTATAGCAAAACGTGGTTATGTTAAAATGTATATTGATCATGTGCAACAAGCCGATAAAGGTGCAGATTTAGACTTTCTTGTTGGCGGGTCAGGATCAAAAGTAGAACGTGATTTACATTAAAATATGGAAATTTTTTACCTTCTTTTAGCAGTTATTGCCATTATTATTTTAACAACCAAACTTAAAATACATGCATTCTTAGCACTTTTCATTATATCAATTTTATATGGAATTTTTGCTGGTATGACTTATACCGATATAATTGTATCTATAAATGAAGGATTTGGTGGCACATTAGGTAAAATAGGACTAATTATAGTATTAGGCGTAATTATAGGAGCATTTCTTGAAAATACGGGTGGGGCATTTGCTATTGCAGAAAAGGTATTAAAAATTATTGGACGTAAACGAGTGCCAACCGCAATGGGTATTATTGGTTATATAGTATCTATTCCTGTTTTTGCGGATAGTGGTTTTATGTTACTTCATCCTTTAAATAAAAGTCTATCCAAGAAAGCAAAAATATCAATTGCTGGTCCGGCGATAGCATTGGGTTTAGGTTTAATGGCTTCACATACTATGGTTCCACCAACACCGGGACCAATAGCCGCTGCAGGTATTTTAGAGGCCGATTTAGGCTTGGTTATAGCTTTTGGATTTCCTACAAGTATTATAGCTTTGATAGTAGGTATCATTTTTGCCAAAAAATACGCATCTAAAACTTACATAGAGCCAGAAGTTGAAAATGCAATGGAAGCGGAAAAGGAAATTAAAGATTCTCCAAGTGCGCTAAAATCATCAATACCAATTCTCATTCCCATTCTACTTATTGTTTTAAAATCAGCGCTTAACCCAACTAAAACAGGGTTAGATAATGGTTTTATTGATTTTATCAATTTTGTTGGAGAACCTGTAATTTCTTTATTGATAGGTATATTTCTATGTCTATTATTACCTAAAAAGCTAAATTATGACATGCTCTCATCTGCTGGTTGGGTAGGAAAAGCAATTAAAGATGCAGCATCTATTATATTAATTACAGGTGCTGGTGGTATATTCGGAAAAATACTTCAGAACTCTGGAATTGCTGATATTTTAGGGCAAACCTTAACAGAATACAACATGGGTATTTTCTTGCCATTTGTACTCGCAGCAGCAATTAAAACTGCTCAAGGGTCTTCTACGGTTGCATTGGTAACAACAGCGTCTATTATAATGCCAATGATGTCATCACTGGGTTTTGATTCTGAAATTCAAAAGGCTTTAGTGGTAATTGTCATTGGAGCAGGGTCAGCGGTAGTTTCCCATGCAAATGACAGTTTCTTTTGGGTAGTGACACAAATGAGTGGAATGAACGTAAACACCGGCTATCGTTTATTTAGTATAGGAAGCGGGCTGTTAGGTTTAGCGGGGGCAATTACAGTTTTTATTTTTTACACCATCTTCACATAAAATATGTAGTATGAAAATATATAATACCCATAGTGGGATTTTAGTAGAATACGAATCAAAATTTTATTTATTACCACAAGAGAATTGGGATGAATTTATTAATGATGATAACATTATTAATAAAACCAAGGCTAAACTAACTAAAGAGAATAGTCTTAAAGATGCAACTTCTATTATAGAAAATGAGGTAAAGACACCAGTGAAAAGCCAAGAAATATGGGCAAGTGGTGTTACCTATTACAACAGTAAATTAGGTAGAGAAGAAGAATCAAAAGAGGCTGGTGGCAGTAGTTTTTATGCAAGAGTGTATGAGGCAGACCGACCAGAGTTGTTTTTTAAAGCTACTGCACAAAGAACGGTAGGGCAAGACGGAGTAGTTCGAATTCGAAAAGATTCTACGTGGAATGTGCCCGAGCCAGAATTAACTTTGGTAATAACCTCTTCTGGCAAAATTGTTGGCTACACCATTGGTAATGATATGAGTTCTAGGAGTATAGAAGGTGAAAATCCTTTGTATTTACCACAAGCCAAAACATATGATGGTTGTGCAGCTATAGGGCCATGTGTTTTGTTGTCAGACGGTCCTTTGCCTTACAACACTCAAATAAGACTGGTCATTAACCGAAAAGGGAGCACGGTATTCGCTAAAAATATTGGTATTGACCAAATTAAGCGAAAGTTTAGTGATTTAGTAGCATACCTGTATAGAGAATGTTCTTTCCCTAATGGTTGCTTACTAATGACGGGTACTGGTATTATCCCTTCAAGTGATTTTACCTTGAATATAGGTGATGAAATAGAAATTTCAATTGATGGTATAGGTACATTAAGAAATATAGTAGGCTAATAATCTGGTTTTCCTCTATTCACTTTTTTTAAAGATGCAATTTTTTTGCTTTTTAATCTTTTTTCAATTGAAGACCGCGTAGGTTTACTTTTTCTACGTGCTTTAGGTACGACCAAAGATTTTTCTAGAAGAGTAAAGAATCGCTTAATTATTAATTCTTTGTTTTTGTGCTGACTACGAGATTCATCGCACTGCATAATTAGAAGACCATCTTTACTAAGTTTATTCTCTAATTTTAAAAGAACTCTTTTTTTTTGACGTTCTGTAAGTCCGTTAGAAGACGCTATATGAAATGACAATTCTACTTTTGAGGATACTTTATTTGCGTGCTGTCCACCTGGACCTCCACTTCTAATGGCCTTAAAAAGTAATTCGGTAAGTAGTAGTTCTTGGTTCACAACATTATTTTTTCAAATGTACACAAAACAAATGTTCCTACTTTTCAATGAAAAATAGGAACAAAAGTATAATTTAAAAATGTTAGCTTATTGTCTATAACATTGGCAACAGTATCATTGTAAAAATGATAATGGTTAGCACAAAACGTATTTTGTTCATTGTATTTGTTTTTAATTCAATGCTTTAACGAGGTGAATTGAAAAATAGTTTATTTGAAGTAAAATATTCGATAAAAACCTGAAATTAAGCGTTGTAGAAGTTAGTTCTTATGCGGTTGCAGCTTCTTGTATCCGTTGATTTATAGTCTCGATTGCTACATTTAAAAAGACTTCTTTTCCCGTTGGAAACAAGCTGTCGGCATTAAAAAAAATTGTTTCATTATCTGAGCTTTTACTTTCAGTTAAATAATGACTACCCATAGGATAAGCCTTTTCTATTGTAACCTTTAAACCAGAAGATGTAGATACTCGAAACTCATGGGCATAAACTATAATTTTTCTTTTGGTATTTGCATAGGTTTTAAGTACATCTATAGAAATCATACTTGCTTCTCCAAAAAGAGAAGCAACATATAAATTTCTTGGGTTACGATAAAGGTCTAAAGGTTTAGCTCTTGCAATTATTTCTTTGTTTCGAATAACAACGGCGCGATCAGCAAAAGGCAATACATCGTTTACATCATGTGTGGCTACAATAACCGTTATTCTATTTTCTTTTAGATAGTTGAAAATATTACGTCGAAGGCTATTTTTTAGAAAGTTGTCTATATGTCCAAAAGGTTCATCTAAAAGCAAAACTTCAGGTTTTTGAGCTAAAACTCTTGCAAGAGCAACTCGTTGTTGTTGACCACCGCTAAGAGTTTTTACCTTTTTATCGGCAAATTCGGTGAGCTCTATCATTTCTAAAAGTTCTTGAGTTCGTTCTTTTAATTCATTGGGATAAAAAACGGATAGGTACTGACTTATATTTTCAGAAACGGTAATGAACGGCATTAAGTCGAAGTCTTGTGATAGATATTTCATGAATGGTGCTCCTGGAACCAAATTATATGCAGGACCTAAAATTTGTTCATCTTCCCAAAATATTTCCCCTTGTTCCAAATCCATTAGTCCATATATAAGTTTAAGTAAGGTACTTTTACCACAACCACTTTCACCTATAATAGCAATATGTTCTCCTCGTTGAATGCGTAAGTTGAAGTTTTCTAAAATTTGAACATTATCATAGGCAAAAGAAAGGTTCTCTACTCTTAACATTTATATTTTTTTTTGAGGTGCAAAATTGAAAAATCCGTTCTTATTAGGAACGGATTTTTCAATAAATTATTGATTACAAGACGTGATTACTCTTTAAAATCTTTAAGTACACTTTTGTTTGGCAACTCGGTATATCCCATATTAAATAGTGTAAACCCGAAAATATCGGCATATTGTTCTATTGTTTTACTGACAGGTGTACCAGCTCCATGTCCTGCATTAGTTTCTATTCTAATTAATGTAGGGTTATTACCTACTTGCTTCTCCTGTAATTCGGCAGCAAACTTAAAACTGTGTGCAGGGACTACTCTATCATCATGATCACCAGTTGTAACTAAAGTAGCTGGGTAAGCAGTTCCTGCTTTAACATTATGTACAGGTGAATACTCTTTAAGGTATAGAAACATTTCCTTAGTATCTTCGGCAGTGCCATAATCATAGGCCCATCCGGCACCAGCTGTAAAAGTATGATAGCGTAACATGTCCATTACACCAACCGCTGGCAATGCCACTTGCATTAAATCAGGTCTTTGCGTCATTGTCGCTCCTACTAAAAGTCCGCCATTAGACCCTCCTCTAATGGCAAGGTATTCTTTAGAGGTATATTTATTGGCAATTAAATACTCTGCGGCTGCAATAAAATCATCGAATACATTTTGTTTTTTGGTTTTAATACCTGCTTCATGCCATTTTTTACCATATTCTCCACCACCACGTATATTAGGCACAGCATATATTCCTCCTTGTTCCATCCAAACGGCATTACCAATACTAAATGAAGGAGTTAAGCTTACATTAAATCCACCATAGGCGTAAAGTATAGTTGGGTTTTTACCATTCAATTGTGTGCCTTTTTTATAGGTAATAATCATTGGTATTTTGGTGCCATCTTTTGAATTATAGAAAACCTGTTCAGAAGTATAATCGTCAGGATTAAAATCTATTTCAGGTTTCCAATATAGTTTGTATTCACCGTTTTCAACATTAAATTTATAGGTAGATCCCGGTGTGTTATAATTTGTAAATGAGAAGTAAAATTCTTTTTCCTCTTTCTCTCCTCCAAAACCACTGGCAGACCCCAGGCCGGGAAGTTTAACTTCGCGAATAAGTTTACCTTCATAATCGTATTGAAATACTTTTGAAATGGCATCGACCATATATTCTGTAAAAAAATACCCGCCACCTGTATTAGGACTTAATACATTTTCAGTTTCCGAAATAAAGTCTACCCAGTTTTCAGTCGAAGGGTTTTTGGCATCAACCGTCACTATTTTCTTATTAGGAGCGTTTCTGTCTGTTACGATATAAAGCTTAGAACCAACGTTATCGATAATATAGTTGTCAGAATCGGTATCTTCAACAATAGGGATAAGCAAACCATTTGGATCTTCTAGATCTTTAATATATAATTTATTTCCCGATGTGGATGTTGAGGCGGATATGATTAAGTATTTATTGTCCTCAGTAACATTTGCCCCAATATATCTATGCTTTTCTAACGAAGTACCACCAAATATAAGGATATCTTCTTTTTGGGGAGTACCTAATTTATGATAGTAAACTTTATGTTGGTCGGTTTTTGCAGACAACTCACTCCCTTTTGGCTTGTCATAACTAGAGTAGTAAAATCCTTCTTTTCCTTTCCAAGAGAGACCGCTAAATTTAATATCGATTAGAGTGTCTTCAACTACTTCCTTGGTTTCTGCATTTAAAACTATTGCTTTTCGCCAATCGCTACCCCCTTCAGATATTAGATACGCGGCTAGAGAGCCATCTTTTGTGAAGCTTAATCCGGCTAGGGAGGTAGTGCCATCTTCAGAAAAAGTATTGGGGTCTAAAAACACCTCTGGTTTATCATCCCCTTTTGTTCTGTAAATAACATACTGGTTTTGCAAGCCATCATTTTTATAATAGTAGGTGTAATCTCCTTTTTTAAAAGGGGAACCTAACTTTTCATAATTCCATAGTTTTTCTAATCTATTCTTTATATCATTTCTAAAGGGGATGTTTTCTAGGTATCCAAAGGTTGTTTTATTCTGTTCCTTTACCCATGCTTCTGTTTCTGTACTTCTATCATCTTCTAACCAACGATAAGGGTCTTTTACTTTTTTGCCAAAATAAGTGTCTACGGTATCAACTTTTGTAGTAATAGGATAGTTCACAAGAATAGGTTCTGGTTTAGATTCGTTTTTACAGGAATAAATTAATGTTATTATAAAAAATGTCGAAAGTAATTTTTTCATTAGTAGTTGAGTTTCTACTAAAGTACCATAAAAAAACCTTCAAAACAGAGTTGTTTTGAAGGTTTTAACGTTGTATAGGTATAAATTATACGAGATTTTTTGCTACTAGATATTCTGATATTTGGACTGCATTAGTAGCAGCTCCTTTTCTTAAATTGTCAGCAACAATCCACATATTTAAGGTGTTTCGTTGAGATTCGTCTCTACGTATACGACCTACAAAAACTTCGTCTTTGTCATGCGCGTAAATCGGCATTGGGTAGGTGTTGGTATCTGGATTATCTTGCACGGTTACACCAGGCATACTGTTAAGTAATTGACGAACTTCATTAAGCTCAAAATCGTTTTCGAATTCTACGTTTACCGATTCTGAATGCCCGCCAGCTGTAGGTATACGTACAGCCGTAGCACTTATAGAGAATGTGCGGTCATCTAGTATTTTTTGTGGTTCACGAGCTAATTTCATTTCTTCCTTAGTATAGCCATTTTCCATAAAAACATCGCAATGAGGCAAAGCATTTCTCCCTATAGGGTAAGGATATGCCATTTCGCCCTGTATACCCGCTATTTCATTTTCCAATTGCTTTACAGCTTTTACCCCTGTACCAGAAACTGATTGATAGGTAGAAACGATAACACGTTTCATTTTATATTTTTTATGTAAAGGATATAGCGCCATTACCAATTGAATAGTAGAGCAATTTGGATTGGCTATAATTTTATCTTCAGCGGTCAGCGTACTTGCGTTAATTTCGGGAACTACTAATTTTTTAGTGGGGTCCATTCTCCAAGCAGAAGAATTATCTACCACAGTTGTGCCTACTTCGGCAAATTTTGGAGCCCATTCTAATGAAGTATCTCCACCAGCTGAGAAAATAGCAATATTAGGTCTTGCTGCAACAGCATCTGCTAAACCTATAATACTATGTTCCTTGCCTTGATATGTCATTTTTTTGCCAACTGAACGTTCAGAGGCTACTACTAATAATTCGGTTATTGGAAAATTGCGTTCTGCCAATACTTTCAACATTACTTCGCCTACCATACCAGTGGCACCTACAACAGCTACTTTCATTTGTTAGTTCATTATAAATTAAGCGGCAAAAATAACTATTACTCCCAGCTCTACAAGCAAAATAAGAAAGAATAATCAAAATATAACAAAATGTTTAATTTATAACAACAGGATGTTTGTGATTTTTTGCAATACAATGATTTATAAAAAAGAACCGTCAACAATGTTAGCGTAACATAGTTGACGGTTTTAATTAAACTTGGTTGCAGTGCAACGGTATCCTTTTAATAAAGGAAAAAATAAGTTAGATTACTTTTTTAAAGAATCTCTAATTTCTGCTAATAACTCTTCTGCAGTTGGTCCTGCTGGTGCAGCTGGAGCTGGAGGAGTTTTTGTTTTATTGTAGGCTTTAACAATTATAAATAATACAAAACCAACAATAATTAAATTGATAATTGCATTAATCCATTTACCATATAAAATAGCGTTTTCAGGCTTAGCAACTACACCATCTGCAGCTACTACTGCCTCAGAAAGTACAACTTTCATATCTGCGAAATCTACTCCTCCACTGAAGTGACCAACTATTGGCATCATAATGTCGCTAACAAATCCGCTAACAACTAATCCCATTGCACCTGCAAGTAATACAGCTACGGATAAATCTATGACGTTACCCGTCATAATAAAATTCTTAAATTCTTTAAACATGTTCTTGTTTTTTATTAATGGTTAATACTATAGTGCTGGCAATTTACTAAAAAAAATCAATTCTTAAATAAATGTTAATTGATTCACTATATTATTATTCGCTTAATACGTTGCGATAGTCCCGTAATTAGCTCATATGTAATAGTATTGGCTGTTTCAGAAAATTCGTTGGCAGATAACCCTTTTCCAAAGATTATTACCTCATCGCCTTCTTTACATTCAATTGATGTAACATCAATCATAATCATATCCATACAAACATTACCAATGATACGTGCTTTATGACCATTAACTAGAACAAAGGTTTTTCCATGCCCATATTCGCGACCAATCCCATCTGCATGACCTAAAGGCAAGGTTGCAGTAATGGTTTCAGTGTTTGCAGAATATTTTCGATTGTAACCTACAGATTCCCCAGAAGGTATTGTATGTTTTTGAGAAATGATTGTTTTTAGGGTCATTACGGGTTGCAATTCTATGTCTATATGCGGTTCGTTGCCATAACCATAAATACCTATACCACTTCTAACCATATCATATTGCGCATATGGGTAGTTTATAATACCCGATGTATTTAGCACATGCTTTAAAGTCTTTCTTTTAAAAATTGCATCGGCCTTTTTACAAATAGCATTAAACCGTTCTAATTGAAGGGTGGTAAAGTCAGTTTCATTAGGGTCTTCTGTAGCTGCTAAATGGGATAAAATAGCAATAACATTTATAGACTGTTGCTGATGAATAAGTTTTGAAATTTCTGGCAATTCATTGGCAGAGAAACCTAAACGATTAAGACCGGTATTAAACTTTAAATGAATAGGATATTCTGTAACACCCATTTCATTTGCTGTTGTAATGAAATCTGATAAAATAGATATTGAGTATATACTGGGTTCAAGTTGGTATTCAATTAAGGATTGAAAATGAACTTTCTGAGGATGAAGCACCAAAATGGGCGTTGTAATCCCCCCTTTTCTAAGTACAATTCCTTCATTAACGTATGCAACAGCAAAATAATCTACCCCTAAGTCTTGTAGATGTTTGGCAATTGCCAAGGAATCACTTCCATATGCATATGCTTTTACCACAGCCATAAACTTAGTTTCCGGCTTTATTTTAGAACGTAAAAAAGTGTAGTTATGACTCAGTGCCTTTAGGTCAATTTCTAAAATGGTTTCTTCTGCCTTAGCCATTTTCATTCTTTTTGATTGTACCAATCTCTTCAGAATTTACATTTATTGTTTTCACCTTTTCTTTAAGCATAGCTTTGTAATAGGCACCACGGCTTAATGGCTCGTATTCATTTACCTCGCCTAACATTACCAAGTTGTCATTGCTAGATTTTCTAAAACTATAATTGGCAAGATTGCCGGTACGTGTGCAAATAGCGTGTACTTTGGTTACATATTCCGCTGTTGCCATAAGTGCTGGCATTGGGCCAAAAGGTTTTCCTTTAAAGTCCATATCAAGGCCGGCAACAATAACCCGTACACCTTTATTAGCCAGATCATTACAAACAGCAACTATTTCATCATCAAAGAATTGAGCCTCATCTATTCCTATAACATCACAAGTATCTGCAAGAATACGAATGTTTGCAGCTGCAGGTACGGGGGTTGATCGTATTTCATTAGCATCATGTGATACTACCATTTCATGATCATAGCGAGTATCAACCATTGGTTTAAAAATCTCTACGTTTAATTTGGCAAACTGGGCACGCTTTAGTCTTCGTATTAGCTCTTCTGTCTTTCCAGAAAACATTGACCCGGCTATGACTTCTATCCAGCCGAATTGTTCTTTATGATTAACTGTATTTTCAAGAAACATTTTGTAATTTT
>TARA_R110002051_G_scaffold137359_5_pt1 | contig 17736 bp, 12 predicted proteins | sample TARA_R110002051 | Tara Oceans TARA_R110002051 (sample SAMEA4397023) | marine metagenome | biome: Polar Biome; feature: [MES] marine water layer (ENVO:01000295) within the mesopelagic zone...; material: water (ENVO:00002006), including particulate matter (ENVO:01000060) such...
GGTAACAGCAGTGTTAGTGATAGCAGTAACAATAGCGTCAATAGAGCTGAGCCATCTGTTTGTAATACAAGCAATAATGGCCATCTCGATACTATAAATATGGCTAATAATAATGTCTACAACTTAACCATATTTGAAGCCTTAGTATTGTTGCATACGCCGCCCACTTATACTGATGCGGGTCGGCAGTATCAGCTGCTGACACAATTAAGCGCTCGTACGCATGCTGCATGTCAGCGTTTAATCATTGAAGAATTGACTGCGCATCAGCTCAGTTTATTATATCGCCGTCAGCAATTACATCAGTTTAAAGCACCAAAATGTGCCACTCAAAGCCCACTGGCGGATAAGTTGTTTGGCGCGCTACCGTTTGATTTGACGGGTGCGCAAAAAAGAGTGATGAAAGATATTACCGCTGATATGGCGACTTCAATCCCAATGCTGAGATTGGTACAAGGCGATGTCGGTGCCGGTAAGACATTGGTCGCCGCAGGTGCCACGGGCTATGCGCTCGATAGTGGCTGGCAAGTAGCAGTCATGGCACCGACGGAAATCTTAGCAGAGCAGCATTTGGTTAATTTTAAAAACTGGTTTGAGCCATTAGGTATTGGTGTTGGCTGGTTGGCTGGTAAGCAAACGGCGAAGCAGCGCCGTGAGGCGTTAGAAGCGGTGAGCGAAAACACCGTGCAAATCGTTGTCGGTACTCATGCGTTGTTTCAAGAAACAGTGCAGTTTGCCAAATTGGGCTTGGTGATTATCGATGAGCAGCACCGCTTTGGCGTTGAACAACGTATGGCATTGACCAATAAAGGCGTGGCCAATAGCACGCCGCATCAGCTGATTATGACTGCAACGCCGATTCCGCGCACGCTGGCGATGAGTGTTTATGGCGATATGGATACCTCTATTATTGATGAATTACCACCGGGACGCACACCGATTACCACTGTCACCATTGACCGTAATCGCCGTGATGACGTGATTGAACGTATTGCGGTTAATTGTGCAGCTGGTAGGCAAGCGTATTGGGTTTGCTCGCTGGTGGAGGAATCAAGCGTGCTGGATGCGCAAGCTGCCGAGGCGACTTATGAAGATTTAAGTGAGCGCTTAGATATTCGTATTGGGCTGGTGCATGGCAAAATGAAAGGGGCTGACAAACAAGCCATCATGCAAGCGTTTAAAGCTGGGCAACTTGATTTGTTGATAGCCACCACGGTCATTGAAGTGGGTGTCGATGTGCCCAATGCTTCTCTGATGGTTATTGAAAATGCAGAACGATTGGGGCTATCGCAATTGCATCAACTACGCGGACGCGTCGGGCGCGGTTCGACCAAAAGCTATTGTGTGCTGCTGTATCAAAAGCCGTTGTCAGAGACAGGTACTGAGCGCTTAAATGTATTGCGTGATAGTACCGATGGCTTTGTCATTGCCCAAAAAGACTTGGAGCTGCGCGGACCTGGTGAGCTGCTTGGCAAACGCCAAACGGGTAATGTTGGCTATTATTTGGCAGATCTTATTCGTGATGAGCAATTATTTGCCATTGCTCAGCGTCTCGCAAAACATCTTATTGCCGACTCTACCCGTAAAGCGGATGTCAGCCAACTTATCTATCGCTGGATGCCAGAGGCAAGTCGTTATACCAATGCTTGATGCTGATTGACTGAAGCCATTTTCTGTTACTGATTGCCACAAAAAAAGCCATTATTTTTAGGAAATAATGGCTTTTTTATGGTTTTATAAGCTATTTGTCAGCCAGTAGTTAATACCATATTCAAACTTTAATCAACTAATATTGATTTGTGTGTTCGTGAATTATCATTGATATAAATTATTAGTATGGCACTTTACGGCAATAGATTGCCAAAGCGCCTTCCATTTATTTACCAGAATGTCGAATAAAGACATATTTTTTTATAATTATATGTCTTTAAAACCAGCGTACTTCTAGTCGCTTTACCGATTCTAACGGGACGTTAGAATGAGAGCTTGATTGGCTAACTATTGGCAGCTTTATCTGATCTGTTTAACGATTACTGTGCCACTCATGCTGTTCATCAACGGTCTGAATTTATTAACAAGGATGTTTCATGAAAAAGACGTTAACCTTCGTTTGTGCTATCGCCACACCCTTATTATTTAGTCAATCTGCTTTTTTTGCTGAATTCGATTATTTTAAAACCGATGGTAGCTTCAAACGCTTTTCTGTCTCTGCTGGTTGATTGCATGCCTCACCGCAAGGTGAGGCTAATCCTCTGCAAAACACTACAGCAGCGAAAAATGGCACTGTCGCTAAAAATGGCAGTGTTAAAGTCAGCACTGTACGAGATATTATTGATCCTGATCAAGGTGAACTCACTAAAGTTAAAGTAAATACAAATTTAACCCTTATAGGTGCATTACCTCCTTTTAAAGGCGAAGAGACTGATTTGACCAAGACCTCATTAGGCGACGTATCAGGTACAGTGGAAATTAACGGCCTGGAGAGTTTTGCGTCCGCTCCCGGTTCTGGGCTTGAAGCTGATGATGCGGATACGGTAGGCTTGTTATTTAATTATTATATTAACGACAATTGGTCGGTAGAGTTTAAAGCTGGCATACCACCAACGGTAGATATATTAGGCAAAGGGCAAGTGTATGCACCGCTAAGAGGTACGGTCAGTCCGGGTGGTATCGCAGGGGGTGTGTTGGGTGATTTCGAGATTTCAAAGGATATTCCCATCACTGATCTAGAGCAGGGCGATGGCGTGGCTGCAAGTGCTCGAGCATGGTTGCCAGCGGCTGAAGTACATTACCAATTCGGTAAGTCTGGGGTAAACAAATTCCGTCCTTATGGCGGAGCTGGGGTGATCTACGCCTACTTTAATGACATCGAACTAAATTCTGGCATCCGTCAAGATTTAGAAGCTTCAGGTCATCAGATTCAAAATATTAAAGAGGGTCAAGCTGGTGCTGCGCTAGAAAATGTGCCATCCAATCGAGAGATGAACGTCGATGTGGAAGCTAGCAACTCATTTGCGCCTATCGTCACCGTTGGCGCGACTTACGACTTTAATGACAGATGGTTTGGCGTAGGTTCTGTGTCTTACGCTAAGTTGAGTAGCGAAAACACTATTACAGTTAAAAATGATGCAGGTGAAGAGTTAGTCCGTTCGAGCACGACCCTCGATATCGATCCATATATTAGCTATCTTGGTATAGGATATCGCTTCTAATATATATCTTATAAGGACTATAAATAATGGGGTAAATATAGCGCACATTCTTAGGAGTGTGCGTTGTGCTTTCTAAGCTATAAACAGACTCTCTATCCCGTCAAATTCATTACTGAGCGGTATATATGGTTCATCATTTTTATAATGTTCGTTTGAAGAGTTTTTATACCTGCCTATATTGAGTCAGTATTAAACTTACGAAGCTCAGACACTATATATAAATAAGATGATGGCTTAATATATGCTATCCTCAATAAATTTACAGACTATTGTGGCTACAAACAGTGTTTTAACCACATAAAGACGCTGGTTTCACGTGACGCTAGCCTGTTTTTTCAGCTATTATTTTTCAGCTATAGTTAACCCACTTTTAAAAGGTTACAGAAATACTGGGATTCATTGTTCGCAGCCTCTGTCTACGTAGGCACCGCAAGCAAGAAAAATGAACCCCAATCATATTTTACAACATTTGTATTTCTTTTACTTAGGATCGACTATATCCTTATACCATTCTTATTATTGCCTGTATTGACAGAGAGTTATCATGAGCGATGTTGAAGACAACAAGCTGCCAGTTGAATCTGAGCTACCCCCATACCGCCAATCTGAGGCGCGAGCGTCTAAGCCTTTATCAGATAAGCCATCATCAAAATTTCCTTTGTGGTTATTGCCAGTATTGGCTATTGTGCTCGTTATCGGCGTTTTGGTTGGTAAGTACTGGGGTAGCGATAAAGTAGCAACAACTGATGTGTTAGCTTCTACTAATACGCAAAGCGATAGCGAAAATGCAAGCGACGTCAATACCGAACAAGCCGTGCTGTCGGTCGAAACGGTGATGCCAAGCCAAGATAATATTGGTAATACGCTCAGTGCTGATGGAACCATCAATGCCAAAGACATCGCTAATGTCAGCGCCAAAGTCAATGGCGTAGCGATTGAGCGGATATTGGTTGAAGAAGGTCAGCGTGTTAAAGCTGGTCAAATCCTAGCTGTATTTGATACCGATGCGATGGAGCAGAAAGTTTTGCAAGCAGAAGCTGATGTTGCCGAAGCAGAAGCGACCCTTGCTAATGCTACCGCCGATGTTGCACGTGTCCTGCCCCTCATTGATATAGATGCCATCAGTAGACAAGAAGCAGATCGCTATCGCACCTCTAAACTGCGAGCGCAGGCATCACTGCAAGCCTCTAAAGCTCGACTGAGTACGCAGCGCTTGAGTGTGAGCAATGCCAACGTGGTCGCACCAGTTAACGGTGTGATTAGTGAAAAAATGGCTGAAGTTGGTATGGTTGCTGGCAGTGATCCACTATTCACCATTATTAAAGGCGGCATCTTAGAGTGGCGTGCGGATATCGATCCTAAGCTGATCGGTGAGGTTAATGTGGGCACCCCAGTACGCGTCAGCTTACCAGGCGGTGATTCTGTCATGGGGCAAGTCAGTCGCATTGCACCAACTGCGGATAATAATAGACAAATTACCATTTATGCTAGCCTCGCTGCTAACGCAAAAGCGCGGGCAGGCATGTATCAAACGGGCGAGTTTTTATTGGGCAGTATCAGTGCTCAAACGGTGCCTAATAGCGCTATCGTCAGCAATGACGGCTATGACTATGTGATGCTAGTGACCAATATCAGTACTAAAGGCGGTAAAAACGGTCACAACATTGGCCGTATCAAACAACAGCGTGTGACCTTAGGAGAGCGCTTTGGCGATAATGTTACGCTCACAGAACTCTTGCCTGCAGAGAGCCGACTTGTAAAGCAAGGCGGTAGCTTTTTAAATGATGGTGACTTGGTACGTGTCGTTGATGCTCTCAGCCAAACTGGCAAGCAAGCGAATGCTAATGGTCAAGCAACTGCTAAGCAGGCTAGTGGCACTGACACGCAGGCGCGCTCATGAGTTTAAATGTTTCCGCTTACTCGATTAAAAATCCATTAGTGGCCATCTTGCTGTTTGTGCTGCTGACATTAGGCGGCATCTACGGCTTTATGCAAATGAAGGTGCAGCAGTTTCCTGATATTGACCTGCCAGCGGTGGTGGTCACGGTTACTTTACCGGGTGCCGCACCATCGCAGCTCGAAAACGATATTGCAAAAAAGGTGGAAAATAAGCTCACCAGTATTGAGGGCGTCAAGCACATTCGTACAACGCTACAGACGGGCGCCGCTACTATGGTTACTGAGTTCGTATTAGAAAAAGACATCCAAGAAGCGGTTGACGATGTACGTTCAGCAGTCGGTGAGGTACGTGGTGATTTGCCTGCCGCTGCCAATGACCCTATCATTACCAAAGTCTCAACATCAGGATTCCCAGTCGTCACGTACTCTGTCGCTGCTGAAAACATGAATGTAGAAGACTTGTCTTGGTTCGTCGATGATACCGTCACTAAGCGTTTATCTGATATACCCGGTGTCAGTACTGTCAGCCGTATCGGCGGTCTACAGCGTGAGATTACGGTTGCCGCTGACCCTATTACCTTGAGTGGTCTAAAGCTTTCTATCATACAATTATCCAATCAAATCACCGGTATTCAGCAAGACAGTTCAGGCGGTGAAGCCGAAGTCGGCAAAACCACGCAGACCATTCGTGTACTTGGTGCTGTTGAGCGCTCAAGCGAGCTGAATAATTTGCAAATTGCCGTCCCTACTGGCGGTACGCAAGCGCTTGGACGCATGGCACAAATTACGGATGGCGCGGCTGATCCCAGCTCTATTGCCAAGCTCGATGGGCAAACGGTGGTTGCATTCAACATTACGCGCTCGCGTGGTGCCAGTGAAGTAGAAGTCATGGCTCTGGTTGACGCTGAGCTTGCCAAGCTGTCAGCAGATGTGGGCAATATTAGTATTGAAAAGGTTTATGATCGGGCAACGCCAGTCGCTGAAGATTATCAAGCGTCATTACGGATGCTGATAGAAGGTGGTTTGCTTGCCGTAGTCGTGGTGTTCTTATTTTTGCGCAATATCCGCGCGACTTTTGTAGCTGCTGTGGCATTGCCATTGTCCGTCATACCTACTTTTTTGGGTATGTATCTGTTTGGTTTTAGTCTTAATATTATCTCCTTATTGGCATTGTCGCTGGTCATTGGTGTATTGGTCGACGATGCCATTGTAGAAGTTGAAAATATTATTCGTCACTTGCGTATGGGTAAAACGCCTTATGAGGCGGCAATGGAAGCAGCGGACGAGATTGGCTTGGCGGTTGTTGCCACTACCTTTACCTTGATTGCCGTATTTTTACCGACTGCGTTTATGGGCGGAATTGTAGGGCAGTTTTTCCGGCAGTTCGGCTGGACGGCTGCATTGTCAATATTTGCCTCGTTAATGGTCGCGCGCCTTATCACACCGATGATGGCAGCATATATATTGAAACCAGAAAAAAAGCACGTTGAAAAGCAGAGCGCGCTGATGGATTGGTATCTCAAAGTGGTCTCATGGACGCTAGATCATCGCTGGATTACGATAGGTGCTACTTTGGTATTGTTTGTGGCTTCGTTGGCTCTGGTAAAATTATTACCCACCTCTTTTATACCTGACAATGATATTGACCAAACACGGGTGGCGATTGAGCTGACACCTGATGTGGCGTTAGCGGACACGGAACGCGTTGCCGCGCTGGCAAGTGAGCGTATTTTAGCCATGCCTGAAGTGACCAATATCTTTACGTCGGTAGGTGAGGCGCAGGCGACAATGGACTCAAGCTCTAGCGGTGGCAAGGCAGAAAATATAGCAGGTCTAGATATTGTACTTGCGCCAAGAGCAGAGCGTGGCTCTAAGCAAGAGATTGAGCGTAAGATGAGTACTATTTTGGCAGAAGTACCCGGTGCGCGCTTTACGGTTGGGTTATCGAGTGGCGGTGAGACCGGTTATAATTTTTCTTTGACCAGCACCGACCCGCAACTGCTTGAGCAAACCGTACAGCAGATGATGTTAGAGATCCGTGAGTTACCAAGTGCCGGTGCTGTCACGAGTGATCGTAGCCTACCGCGCCAAGAGTTGACCGTCACGCCAAACAGGCTAGCAATGGCGGATAAAGGGGTAACGACGCAAGACATCGCTACGACATTGCGTGTGGCGACCGTTGGTGACTATGAGCAACGTTTGTCCAAGCTGAATTTAGACACGCGGCAGATACCGATAGTGGTACGCTTGCCAGATATCGCTAAGCAGAACGTCAGCCAACTAGAAGGCTTATATGTACCAAGTGCGCTACCAGCAGGACAAGGCGTACGTGTTGGTGAAGTTGCGACACTCGACTTTGGTACTGGACCTGCGCAAATCAGTCGCCTTGATCGTGAGCGTGCGATTAGCATTACTGTTCAGCCTGCCAATGGTGAGCTTGGTGATTTGGTACAAGCGGTCAAGAGCATACCTAGTATGCAACAGCTACCAGCCTCTATTACCATTATCGATCAAGGACAAGCAGAAAACATGGCCGAGTTATTTAGTGGCTTTGTGATTGCGATGTCAGTCGGCGTGGTCTGTATTTTAGGCGTACTTATATTACTATTTGGGCGTATTTTGCAGCCCTTTACGATTCTGATGGCCTTGCCACTGTCTATCGGCGGTGCCTTTGTCGGCTTGGTGATTACCAATAGCAGCTTATCGATGCCCTCGATGATTGGTTTTATTATGCTGATGGGCATTGCGACCAAAAACTCTATTCTTTTGGTCGATTATGCATTGATTGCGCAGCGGCGCGGCCTAACACGTTTTGAGGCGATTATCGATGCTTGTCGTAAGCGTGCACGTCCCATTATCATGACTACCATTGCGATGGGCGCGGGCATGTTGCCCTTAGTCTTTGGTTGGGGCGATGCTGATCCGACCTTCCGTCGCCCGATGGCAGCAGCGGTATTGGGTGGTTTGGTCACCTCAACCTTATTGAGCCTAGTTGTTATTCCAGTGGTTTATACCTTGATGGATGATTTGTCAGGATGGTTTAGTAAGTGGTTGAAGCCGCAGGGTAAAGGGCACTCAACGACTAACCAGTAAGCCTAGTGTGGCGTTTTTATATAATCACCCAAACCATATTGATTAAGATTGGTTTTGACGTCATTATGTAAAAACGCATTAGGTCACAAAGGATGTGACTGAGCAATCATTGACTGTCGTAAAGGAGTGTCATCATGAGTCGAGCTTTACTTTTAAAAATCATAGTGTCTTATCGCAAGCCTATGGTCGGTTTGCTGCTGAGTACTTTAGCTATCGTTAGTAGTCATGCACAGACTTATAATATCGATCCAACCCATACCAATGTGCGCTTCGCCATTGACCATTTTAATACCTCTACCAACACGGGTGGATTTTATAACATCACAGGTCAGTTAGAGTATGACCCAACGACTAAGATGGGTGATATCTCACTCGTCATTCCTTTAAATAGCTTAAATACCGGTAATGAGGCATTTGATATTGCCCTTAAAAGTGCTGATTTTTTTGATATTGAGAAATTTCCGTTGGCTGAATTTAATTCTACTAAATGGCATTTTTCGACCGATAAAAAAGGCTCGGACATTACTAAGGTAGAAGGCATGTTAACGCTACATGGCAAGACCAATCCAATTACATTAACCGCTACAAAATTTAATTGTTACTTTAGTCCGATACTTAAAAAGTCAGTTTGTGGGGGCGATTTTACGACGATTATCGATCGCAGGAAGTGGGGAATCAGTAAGTATACTCTGTTAGGGATGACTGAAAAAGTGCAATTGGATATTCAGATTGAAGCGGCAAAGCAGTAGTTTTGCTAAGTTTAAAAAAAGCTCTCTGTATTTTCTACTCGGTTTGGTTGTTGTCTGCGATTTCTTTTTATATGAGATTCATGTTATATAAGATTCATGATTTCTCAACCAATTGATAGACTTATAGTCAGATGAAAATAAAAATGTTATGGAAATTTAGACACGCTATTGGTATGAATTTTACTGGCGTGCTGCGTTCCCAGAGGCTGCGTAAAATTCATACCAATAGCGCTATAACACTTTTGTAGTAAACTCACTATAGTAACCAGTCATAATCTAGGCCAACCATATGACCCCAATCCACATCGCCTTAGCAGTACTAGTTGCTTTTATTTGGGGTGTAAACTTTACTTTCATTGCATGGGCGCTCGAAAGCTTTCCGCCTTTGATGCTCACTGCGCTACGTTTTTTCTTTACTGCCGTGCCGCTGGTTTTATTTCTCAAGCCGCCCAAGTTTAACCGTACGCTATTTATCTACGCCATTGGTACGTTTGTCATGCAGTATGCTTTTGTATTTACCGCCATGCATTTGGGTGCATCGGCAGGGCTAACAGCGCTATTACTACAAGTTCAGATATTTATCACGGTACTACTGGCGTATGTCATCTTAGGTGAGGGCGTAAGTCGTATGCAGATCATCGGTATGTTGGTTGGTGTACTAGGACTGGGCGTGATCGCGCTAAACCTTGGCGGTGATATGCCTTTAATTGGGTTTGTCTGTATCTTGATTGCGGCAATAGGCTGGAGCTTTGGCAATATCGCCTCAAAGCAGGCATCAACGCAAGCAGTTATAAAAACTACTCAGCAGGCATCTGACGTGTCACTCGTTTCACCTCCCACTGAAAAGAATAAGGCATCCGCGTTGTCTGCTCTAGCTCTTGTGGTATGGGGCGGTCTGATCGCTTGTGTGGTTTTGACGATATCTTCTCTTATATTTGAGACCGACGCTTGGCAGTTAGCAATGTTTACTCAGGCGTCAATTAAATCTTGGCTGTCGCTTGGCTTTATCGTATACATCTCAACATTGATAGGCTTCGGACTATGGGCGCATTTGCTCAGTCAAAATACTGCCTCGAAGGTTATGCCATTTGCTCTACTAGTGCCGGTATTCGGTATGACGACTTCAGTGCTGCTGACAGGAGAGATAGTAACGTGGTGGAAGATGCTGGCAATGCTATTGATCTTGTCAGGACTGGTACTGGCAAATGTGAAGATAGGAAGAAAGTCGCAATTAGCCCACTGCTAGTTGCCAATGTTTCTACAATTGGTTTTATGACCGAAACCTCTATGAGAGCGACCTGATGAAGATATGTCAGAGATTTTTATCCACGGTTTATATAGTCAGATAAAAGTAATATCGATACATCAAGTACTGCTGATATTAATTTTTCTTGCTTGCTGTGCCTATGCAGACAGAGGCTGCAAAAAATTTATACCAGCAACACGGTAGCGTTTTTGAGATATTTTAACTATATAATCGGCAAGCTCACCTTGACCTCTACCTTCTTTAAGCCACCTTTTCTTGTTTTTTGAGAGCATAAAAAACCCTGCTAGTATTGAATCAATAATAGCAGGGCTCATAGTCGAATACTAAAGATAATACTTTATTACTCAGGATGAATCTTTATTGCTTAGTATGATACTTTATTACTCGCTCACAAAAATAAAATAATTTAGTAAACATTATTCGACTGTAACTGATTTTGCAAGGTTACGTGGCTGATCGACGTCTGTGCCGCGCATCACCGCCACATGATATGACAGCAGCTGCACTGGCACGCTATAAACAATCGGCGCAAGCGTCTCACAAACATCTGGTACATATACCACGTGCAATCTATCTGCTGCGACCATTTGACTGGATTCACTAGCGAATACAAACAACTCACCATGACGGGCATGAACTTCTTGCATATTGGCTTTTAATTTATCAAACATACTGTCTTTAGGCGCTAGCACCACGATAGGCATGTCTTTATCAACCAATGCCAAGGGTCCATGCTTCAGCTCGCCTGCCGCATAACCTTCGGCATGAATATAAGAGATTTCTTTTAGCTTTAGAGCGCCTTCTAGCGCGATTGGGAACTGTAAACCACGACCTAAGAATAAGCAGCTCTTTTTATATTGAAAATGCTCACTCATGATCTTGATAGGCGCATCAAGGTGTAAGCTGGCATGAAGCTGACCCGGTAGTTGTTGCAGTTGACCAAGCAGTGTGCTCAAGTTTTCAGCAGTCATGCGCTGTTGGGTCACACCTACCTTTAACAATAATAACATCAATGCTGCAAGCTGAGTGGTAAAGGCTTTGGTAGATGCCACGCCAATCTCGGGACCGGCAAGCGTTGGTAAAAAGATATCTGTTTCACGTACCAATGATGAGGTTGGTACATTACATAATGCCAAACTAACCAGCCCAACTGGTGACTGTTTTTGAATATCACGTAGCGCAGATAAAGTGTCAGCAGTCTCACCCGATTGAGAAATACAAATCACTAAGGAGTTATCGATCACGACTGGATTGCGATAGCGGAACTCACTGGCAACCTCAACCGAACAGGGTACACGGATAAGACTTTCAAACCAGTATTTTGCGACCAGGCCTGAATGATAGCTGGTACCGCAAGCGATCACTTGTACATGCTTAATGCCTTTTAATTGCGTTTCATGACGTTGCAGAAAATCATCACGCAGTTTAGTTGGCTCATCATTATCTAATGCCATCTCGAGAGTGCGAGCGACGGCATCTGGCTGCTCGTAGATTTCTTTGAGCATATAATGCTTAAATTCGCCCTTGTCCGCATTGTGTTGTGCTGCGTCAATTTCATGGATTTGGCGTGTGACCTCAACACCATCAGCGTAAACCTGAATGCTATGACGCGTTAATTTAGCAATGTCGCCTTCTTCTAAATACATAAAGCGATTGGTGACGGGCAATAATGCCAATTGATCGGAGGCGATAAAGTTCTCACCAATACCGACGCCAATCACCAAAGGAGAGCCTAGACGTACCGTAATCAGCTCTTCTGGGCAATCAACATGAATAACACCAAGGGCAAATGCACCATGTAATAAAGGAATGACAGTGCGAACGGCTTCTAATAAATCAGGCGTTGCTTTATAGATATCGTTAATCAGATGCGCGACGACTTCGGTATCGGTTTGCGAGGTAAACTGGTACCCTTTGGCAATCAATTCTTCTTTTAGCTCGGCGTAATTCTCTACGATACCATTATGTACCACAGCGATTTTACCTGATACGTGCGGATGCGCGTTACGCTGAGCCGGCTCGCCATGAGTTGCCCAGCGTGTATGGGCAATACCGATATGACCATCGAAAAACTCTGGGTTGACTGCGACGGCATCGACTAACGCCTGAACTTTACCCACTTGGCGCTCACGGTGAAGCTCTCCATCACGAATGACAGTCAGACCAGCAGAATCATAGCCTCTATATTCCAGACGCTTAAGTCCCTCAAGTAAGATATTGGCGATATTACGCTCAGCCACTGCTCCAACTATTCCGCACATAACTATTCCTTAAATTCGATGTTTCGATGTTTCGATACTTTAATATATGATGATATTTCGATACATGACAATTTTTGATTAATCTATAAATATAAATAAGCAGCACCACAAATCATTGTCGTACTGCCTAAGATCGCTGAGATCCGTCTTTATTGAACTAACTGTCAACGCTGCCGTTATTTTTTAGTCGGGCGTTGAAAATTATCTTTTTGTATTTGGCGCGCGCGGCCAAAGGCCAAAGCTTTGTCATCAACGTCTTTTGTAATCACAGAACCGGCCGCAATAGTAGCGGTATCGCCAATCGTCACAGGTGCCACTAAACTAGAATTCGAACCAATAAAAGCATTGTCATTAATAATGGTTTGCGATTTATTCACACCATCATAATTGCAAGTAATCACACCAGCGCCGACATTGACACCACTACCAATGGTCGCATCACCGATATAACTCAAGTGATTGACTTTGCTACCGTGACCGATCGTTGATTTTTTAATTTCGACAAAATTGCCAACTTTACTGTTGTTGGAGAGTACCGTCTCAGGACGCAAATGGGCAAAAGGACCCACATCAACGCCTGCACCGACTGTCGCCTCATCAATCACACAATAAGGTTTGATATGACAAGCATTGCCAATTTGGGCATTTTTGATGATACAGCCGGCTTCGATATAAACGTTGTCACCCAAGATGCAATCACCTTCAAACACCACACCGACATCGACAAAGACGTCTTGACCTGTGCTCAAGGTGCCACGGATATCGACACGAGTAGGGTCCGCAAACTGGACTCCTGCTTCTTGTAAGTCAGCGACCAGTTTACCTTGCCATGTACGCTCTAAGCTAGCAAGCTGTTGGCGGTTATTCACGCCTTCAATCTCAAAGGTATGCTCAGGCTCAATCGCCACAATATTAATACCGTCAGCGACTGCCATTTTGACAATATCGGTCAGATAATACTCTTGTTGCGCATTGTCATTTGATAGCTTGGGTAAAAATTTGTGTAGTAGGGCATTGTCTACGCAGTAAATACCGCTATTGATTTCTTGTATCTGCTGCTCATCGCTACTGGCATCTTTTTGCTCAACAATGGCTTCAATGTTGCCCTCTTTATCACGTTTGATACGACCAAGACCAAATGGATTGTCTACAGTTAGCGTCAGCATCGACATACCGTCAGTATTGGCAGCCTGTAGTGTTGCTAACGTTTGGCAGCTGACCAAGGGTACATCGCCATAAAGAATGAGGCTTTGACCCTCTTTTGGTAGCTCAGACAAGGTCACTTTTACCGCATGTCCGGTGCCTAACTGCTCAGTCTGGGCGACCCAAGTAATGGGCAGATGTGCGTATCGATGGGCAATGTGCGCCTGCACTTGCTCGCCGCCAAAACCATGAACAATGATGGTGTCATCAACTGTCAATTGATGGCAGGTGTCCAATACATGACCTAGTAATGACTTGCCAGCCAATGTCTGTAGCACTTTTGGCTTAGCCGACTGCATACGCGTGCCTTTACCAGCAGCGAGGATGATTACCGAAAGAGGAGATGTCATAGTATTCCTAAAAAAGAGCCCTACAAATGTAACAAAATATAATATGGGATTATAGCGTAAATTATCATTTAACTAAAACGCTATGTCGTGACCTCTTTGTAATTCAGCTATCGCTAACAGCAATATTAAATGATGAAAGTTGTTTTGTTATCACTATCTGGTTAAAAGATAAAATAAATGTGCTACTAATCTGCAAAGTAAAAGATTAAATTATAAATAATGACCCAAACGGCCGCCGCCATAATGCCTGCGATAATATCATCCAACATAATACCCAAACCGCCTGCGACTTTTTTGTCCGCCCAGTTAATCGGTGGCGGTTTAATAATGTCAAAAAAGCGGAAGAGTATAAAAGCAATAATCAGAGCAGCAATAGAAAAAGGTTGCAAGATATTATGCCAAAAATTGCCATGAGCAATGCCCATATAAGACAAAGGCAATAAGGTAATCCACATACCTGCCCACTCATCCCAAACGATATGTGGATCGTCATGACCACCCATCAGATCAGAGGTGCGTCCACATATCCAGATGCCAATGATGCAAGATAAAACCGTAATAATCAGAAAAGGCGCGAAACCTAAGCTAAGCAGCGGTATCGCGACAATCAAGCCACCAACCGACCCCCAAGTGCCGGGCGCACGGCGCGGTAAACCACTACCCAAGCCGAGACCCAACCAATAAACTGCGCGGTCAAGCATGGTGGCATTGACTGGCAGAGGAGGGCAATCATTGGCTTTACGAATATCGGGCTTGACTAGGTCGTGATCGGTCATGGATTAACCTGCAAAATGTTGGTAACCCGTAAGATTGGGCCAAGTAGTGAATGGTGCGGGATGGGTTGGTGTGACTGGCTGTCCTTGATAATAAAGCTCAGGACGTTTATGCGCCACATTATCTGTACTTCTATCACTCGCCAAGGCAATCACATCACCGATATAAGTCACAGTCGTATTACCAATCGGCGGCTCGATATGAGAAGGCAAGGTAAAAGCCAGCTCATAATCATCGCCACCAGCCAGCTGACACAATAGCCGCTCAGATAAATCAATATTAGCTAAAGGATTGCTAGTAGGCAGCTGCTCAAGATTCAATCGAATAGACACGCCGCTTTGCTGACAGATATGACCAAGGTCTTGATACAGACCATCAGAGATATCTATCATTGAAGTTGCACCAATTTTTGCTAATGTGGCACCTAAGCTAATACGCGGGGTTGGCATATGAAGTCGATGCGCCAGTTCAATACCGACAGCATTGTCAAGGTGATGTAGCGCATAACTGGCATCACCAAGTGTGCCTGACACAAAGACTTTATCACCAACTTGTGCCCCTGAACGATAAATAGCCGGAGTATCTGCAGCTAGCATTCCTTGTGCGCTGACACTTAATACCAAGCTATCACTGCGCGTGGTATCACCGCCTATAAGGGTCACGCCAAATAACTGACAGGCATGAAATAAACCTTTGGCAAATTCGGTCAGCCACTGCTCATTGGCAAGGCGTTGAGGTAATGCTAATGCCAGTAAAATGCTATGCGGCGTGGCACCCATCGCCGCAATGTCCGAGATATTAACAGCCACCGCTTTATAACCGATGGCAAATGCCAGCTTATGCACTTGTTCCCAATCAGCACTAAAGTGTCGACCTTGGACCAGCGTGTCAATGCAGCTGACCAAGCGCGAGCCTATAGGCAACGCCATCACTGCCGCATCATCACCGATGCCTTTTTCGACACCATTAGGCAATGATTGTGCCGCTTGCATCTGTGAAAATATGCGCTCAATCAGCTCAAATTCATTCATGGCTAGTCTTGGCTTTTTTCATCAGTATCGTTTAATTCAACGTTTTCTGACTTATCATCTTTTATATCAACATTGACTATCTTAGAATCAACTGATTCAACATCCGCTGCAGTATTGTCATTGCTGTCAGTGACGTTTTCTTCTACAGGCTTATCATTGACGATGTTTTCGGCACTAGCTGCAATATCGTTCGCCTTATCAGCGCTCACTGATTCAATGCTAGCTGATTCAATGCTAGCTGATTCAATGCTAGCTGATTCAATGTTAGCTGGTTCAATAATAGTTTCTTCACCCGTGTTTTGAGTATCGTTCTGTTTACTGGCTTTGTAATCAGTAATATTTGCCAAGGCTTTACTGGTGCTATTGCGTTTAACGCTGGCATTATTGGCACTGATACGCTTTTTGCTTGAAGCCGTTGGTTTTTCTGTAATGGTATTCGTATCGGTGTCGGTACTGCTATTTGCACTGTTATCAGTTTTGACTACAGGCTTAGCTGCTGCTTTTTGCGACGTACGTAGATTGGCTTTGCTATCGGCTTGTACTTCGATATCGCGTAGCTCAATCGCCATTCTATCTAAGACGGCATTAATCAGTTTATGCGCATCGGTCGCGCCAAAGTGATTGTTTAGCTTCATCGCCTCATCAAGCACGACTTTGTACGGAATCTCTAAGCGGTTTTGTAGCTCGTAAGCACCAATTAAAAGAATGGCGTGTTCAACCGTATCAAGTTTATTGATTTCACGATCGAGATGCTGACTAATAAGCGCGTCTAGCGCCTCAATCTGCTCTGGAATATCGCGCATCATTTCATGGTAATAGCCAATATGCACGGTATGCATGGCGTTGGTCGCGCGTGTACGGGCAGCGATATCATGCGGGGCATTGGCCTTCCAGCCAAGCTTGCCATCGATATCAAAGCGGCGGTCAGTGACGAGCCATTCATATAGACCTTGCATGGCAAAGCGCCGCGCCTTACGGATAGCGGTGTGACTGGTCTTATAAGAAGACTCACTCATATCAAAGGTTTGATCGCCCGCACTGCTGCTCGCGATACGCGTGGCTTCAGCTTGACTATCATTAACTTGTGCGGTTTTCGCAGCACTAATAGCGCGCTTGAGTTGGTCAGTCATAAGGGGTCTATACCTAATTCTAAAGTAATAAGTTTTAAGATAATAAGTTTAAAAATAAAATGTTAAATAGTAGTCGGCTGGCAAATTTTACCAGTCAGTTCTGGAAATGGCTGTTCGATAATAATGTCAAATAATAATATCAAATACTAATGCTAATATTGAGTGCTGAGGGCTATCGTTATAACCATAGCCCCATCTTAAACTATAAATAATATTTTTTAATAAGTGCAGCTAGCCGCGAAAGCAATTAAGCGTCATCACTACTATCATCGATATCTAGCTGTGACAGTACAGCAAGCATCTCTAACACAACCATAGCCGCTTCTGAGCCTTTATTACCAGCTTTAGTACCAGCACGCTCAATCGCTTGCTCGATACTGTCGGTCGTCAATACACCATTTGCTACAGGAATATTATAATCAATGGCAACGCTGCTTAAGCCTTTAGCCGATTCACTTGCGACAAAGTCAAAATGCGGCGTGCTACCACGGATAATCGCGCCCAAAGCAACAATAGCGTCAAAGCGATCAGACTCAGCAGCGCGCTGGGCAACCAATGGCAACTCGAATGCACCAGGTACACGAATGACAGTAATGTTGCTACCCAATACGCCATGACGAAGCAATGCATCAATCGCGCCATCAACCAATGACTCAACGACAAAACCGTTAAAACGTCCAACGACGATACCGATACGCACGTCTTCATTCTGATGTAAATTGCCATCAATATGGGTCACGTTATTGCGTTGCTGTTGTAAATTTGAC
>TARA_R110002051_G_scaffold48299_4_pt1 | contig 17722 bp, 21 predicted proteins | sample TARA_R110002051 | Tara Oceans TARA_R110002051 (sample SAMEA4397023) | marine metagenome | biome: Polar Biome; feature: [MES] marine water layer (ENVO:01000295) within the mesopelagic zone...; material: water (ENVO:00002006), including particulate matter (ENVO:01000060) such as......
TCGCACCTCGAAAAACTCACCGATTGTCGCTGCCCTGATCGAAGCGGCCGAAGCGGGCAAGAATGTCACCGCCCTGGTCGAGCTCAAGGCGCGCTTTGACGAGGAAGCCAATCTGAAATGGGCCCGCGATCTGGAACGCGCCGGTGTCCAGGTCGTCTATGGCTTTGTCGAGTACAAGACCCACGCCAAGATATCGCTGGTGGTGCGGCGCGAGGGCGCGGTTCTGCGCACCTATGCCCATTTCGGCACCGGCAATTACCATCCGATCACGGCGCGCATCTATACCGATCTGTCGCTCTTCACCGCCGACCCGGCCTATGGCCGCGATGCCGGGCGGATATTCAATTTCGTCACCGGCTATGCGCGTCCGGAAAACCTCGAACGGCTCTCGGTCTCTCCGCTGCGGCTGAAGGATGATTTGTTGGCCCATATGGAGATTGAGATCGCCAACGCCCAAGCGGGCAAGCCGGCAGCAATCTGGGCCAAGCTGAATGCACTCGTGCATCCGGAGATCATCGACGGCCTCTACCGCGCCAGCCAAGCCGGCGTGCGCATCGAGCTGATCGTGCGCGGTGTCTGCTGTCTGCGTCCGGGCATCGCCGGCCTGTCGGACAATATCCGGGTCAAAAGCCTGGTCGGGCGTTTTCTCGAGCATTCCCGCATCGTCTGTTTTGCCAATGGCAGCGAGATGCCGTCGCCGGCGGCGAAAGTCTTCATCTCGTCGGCTGACTGGATGCCGCGCAATCTCGACCGCCGGGTCGAGCTGCTCTGCCCGATCCAGAACCCGACCGTGCATCGTCAGGTGCTCGACCAGATCATGGTCGCCAATCTCAATGACACCGCCCAGAGCTGGTATATGGACGGGCAGGGCGAGTATCGCCGCGTCGATACCTCCGGCATGAAGAAGGTGTTCAGCGCTCATGCCTATTTTATGACCAATCCGAGCCTGTCTGGCCGCGGTCATGCGCTCAAGAATGACCAGCCGCCCGTCCTCACGGGGGATGGTTAGGTCTGTTGGACCCGACAAGCCTCACCCATCCAGCCTTTGCCCAGAACTCGGTGGAGCGCGATATCGCGGTCATCGATGTCGGCTCGAACACGGTTCGCCTGGTGCATTTCCGTCTCGAGGGCCGGGCGATCTGGCCGGTCTTCAACGAGAAGGTGATGGCCGGCTTGGGCCGCGGCCTGCGCCAGCGCGGCACGCTGCATCCTGACAATATCGACATCGCCCTGCGCGCCCTGAAGCGCTTCGCTCGGCTGCTCGACGCCAAAGGTGTCACTGAACGCTATGCCGTCGCCACCGCTGCCGTGCGCAATGCGAGCGACGGGCCAGACTTCGTGCGCCGGGTTGCGGCCGAGACCGGCTTTCAGTTGCGTGTCCTGTCTGGCGCCGAGGAGGGCGGGCTGTCAGCGCTGGGACTGGTTACCGGCATTCCGGGCGCCCACGGCCTGATGGGTGATCTGGGCGGTTCCAGCCTTGAGTTGACCCCACTCGATCATGGCACGCTCGGCGAGGGGCAGACTTTCGGCCTCGGCCCCCAGGAAGCGATCCCGCCGGGGCCGTGGGATGCCGATGCGGTCCGCGCGGTGATCGATGAGCGTTTGCGCGAGGCGGGGCTCCTGCACGGACAGGGCGGCGAATTCTATACCATTGGCGGAGCCTGGCGATCTCTGGCGCAACTGGCTTTCGCGCGGTCCGACTATCCCTTGCGAGTTGCGCACCAATTCCGCATTGATGCCAAACGGGTCGCGGAGTTGACCCGGATGGCGAGCCGGCTCAGCACCGCGTCGCTGGCCGGCATTCCCGGCATTTCATCGCGCCGTGCACCGACCATCCCCTATGCCGCGCTGCTGCTGAGCCGGATTGTCGAGATGGGGCGGTTTTCGCATGTGGTGTTTTCCGCCTACGGCCTGCGCGAAGGGGTGTTGATGCAGGATCTGCCGGCGGATGTGCGAGCGATCGATCCTTTGATCGCCGGCGCCGAAGCGCTGGCACGGCCGGTCTCGCCGACCCCGGATTTTGGCCGCTCGCTGGCCAATTGGATCGCGCCGGCGATGGCCAATGTCGACACCGTCTTCACACCGCGCCGCGACCGTGTGCTGCAGGAGGCCGCCGCCCGGTTGGCTGATCTGGGCGCGCGGCGCCATCCCGATCACCGCCTTGAACTGACGCGCGACAGCGTGCTCTACGCACCCTTTGCCGGCATCAATCACGCCGAGCGGGTGTTTCTCGCGGCTGTGATGCATCACCGCTATGGTGGCCGGCGCGGCGCGCTCGACGATCTGCCGGTCTTCCATCTGATCGATGAAGCCCAACATGATGTCGCCCAGATGCTCGGCTGCACCTTGCGCCTCGGTGCCAAGCTGTCGGGGCGCTCTGCCAGCCTGCTCGACCGCTTCACCCTGCGCGTCGAGCCCGGACTGGTCTGTCTCGATATCGATGAAAGCGTCCACGATCTTTATATCGAACGCTCGGTTGCCCTGCTCGACACGCTCGCTGGCGCGATCGGGCGCAAGGGTGAGGTGCGGTATCTTTAGCCTTTGGCGCCGACCGGTCGCGCTGCAACCTTGCCATCTTCAAGCACTAGCGCGATCTCGCCGCGTTTGAGGCCCATCGCCGGTTCACCAAACACTTCGCGGCGCCAACCGCGCATGGCGGGCACATCGGGATCATCGCTGGAGGCGAGCTTTTCCAGATCCGGCATGGTCGCGATCAGCCGTGAAGCGACCCCGGCCTCGTCGGCGACCAGTTTGAGATAGACTTTGAGCAATTCAATCGTCGGACCGATGCCTTGCGGTGTCGGCGCTGGCTTTTCCACCTTTGGCGCATAGGCCTCTGGATTGGCCATCGCGGCCTTCATGTCAGCATAGAGGCGTTCGGCCGGTTTGGAGCGCTCGAAACCCCGGGGCACGGCGCGCAGGCCCTGCATCTGGCCTTCCTCGACCGGGGCCAGAGTGGCGATTTCGTAGAGGGCATCATCCTTCATCACGCGCTGGCGCGGCATGTCACGGGTTTGCGCCTCGCGCTCACGCCAAGCGGCGGCGGCACGCAGGGCGGCCAGCCATTTGGGGCTGGTCTTGCGCAGTTTGAGGCGTTTCCACGATTCCTCGGGGTCCATCCGGTAGGTGTCGGGACTGGTCAGGATCGCCATCTCGTCGGCAAGCCATGAGGTGCGGTTCTTCTTTTCCAGCCGCTCGCGCATGATCGGATACATGTCGCGCAAATGCGTCACATCGCCCATTGCATAGGTGAGCTGATTGTCCGAGAGCGGCCGACGTGACCAGTCGGTGAAGCGCGAACCCTTGTCGACCGGGCGCTTGAGCAGGGTCTGGACCAGATTGTCATAGGCGATCGAGTCGCCCAGACCGATCGCCATCGCGGCGACTTGGCTGTCAAACATCGGGGTCGGGATGAGCCCGTCGCCGAGATTGTAGAAAATCTCCAGATCCTGGCGCGCGGCGTGGAAGACTTTCATCACCCGCTCATCGACCATCAATTCCCAGAAGGGCTCGAGATCGATGCCCTCGGCGAGCGGGTCGATGATGATTTCGGTGTCGCCGCCGGCGGCCTGGATCAGGCACAGGGCAGGCCAATAGACCGTCTCGCGCATGAATTCGGTGTCGACGGCCACATGTTCGGCCTGGAGGAGGGCGTCGCAGGCCCGGGCGAGTTGGTCTGTTGTCGTGATAATGTTCATGTATTGGCCTTTAGCGCCTGGATTGCGGTTTGACCATCAACCAGGTGCATCGACGCGCTTGCGGCGCAGGCTCAACCGCCAGCCGATGACGGCGGCAACCCCGAGGCTGCCGGCTGCAATGAGCAGGAAGGCCGTCTGTATCGGCAGGTTTCCCATCGCGATAAAGGCAAGCGTAAACTGGCCCAATGTCGCCGTGGCCGCATTCATGATCCCGCCAGCAGCGAGCAGACGGCCACGCATTTCCGGCGCCGCCCGGCGCTGTGCCATCGCTTGCAGCGGCACGACGAACAGGCCCGCAGAAACGGCAGCGAGGCCGAGATCGGCCAACAGGCGCCAGTTGGAATGATCGGCGAAAAACTCACCGGCCCCGATCAGTGGCGCGCCATGGGGGATGATCGGATTGGACCAAGTGGCCAGGGCGACATCACTGGTGAACATCACCAGGCCGATCGCGCCGGCGATGGAAAAGGCGAGCGCATCGCCCTTGCCGCTGAGCGCGCCGCACAGAAGCGCACCCAGCGCCGCGCCAATGGTGAACAGGGCGCTGAATAGCAGCACTACGCTGGCATCGGCCCCCAGCACTGAAGCGGTGAAGACCGGCATGAGTGTGATGATCGACGCCGCCAGCATCCAGAACCAGGCCGCTCCGAGCAGGGGACGCAGCACGTCTGGCGCCTTGAGGGCATAACCGAGGACTCGAAACGTTTCGGCGATGAAATTCCAGGTCAGCGGCAGATCAGGATTGGCGGCCTCGACCCGCGGCAATTGCCGCGCCGACAGCCAGCCGAGAATGGCGATCAGGATCAGGCCGCCGCCGATCATTTCCGGACCCAGCGGTTGGACTGCGAGCCAGGTGCCCAGCGCCACGCCCATCAGGATGGAGACATTGAGGAAGCCGCTCAGCAGCGCATTGGCGGGCACCAGCTCGTGCGGCGCCAGCAGGGTGGGCAGGGCGGAGTTTTTCGCCGGGGTGAAGAAGGCCGATTGTGTACCCATCAGGAACAGGGTCGGCAGCAGCAGGATGGGCTGGCGCAGGAAAAGGGCGAGGGCGGCCAGCAGCATGATCCAGATTTCGATCTGCTTGGTGACGCGCATGATGCAGGTGCGATCGTATTTGTCGGCCATACGGCCGGCGACAGCCGAGAACAGGAAGATCGGCAGGGTGATCATCGAGGCGGCGATCGGCACCAGGATATCGCGGTTGAGCCCGAACAGGGTCAGACCGCTGAAGGTGACCATCGTGACCAGCGCATAGCGGAAGATATTGTCGTTGAGCGAGCCCAGACACTGAGCCAGAAGCAGCGGCAGAAAACGCCGCTGGGTGACGAGTTGAGCGGCTATCTTGGCACTCATGACTGTCCCTCCGCTTCGAGTTCCCGGGTGCGCGTCTCGATCGCATCCTGCAAGCGTTGCATGAAAATTTCGCGCGGCAGGCCCGGCGGGATCGGTTCGAGAAATTCGATGACGGCAGGGCCGGGATGCTTCTCCCACTCCTCCTCTGGCCAGCGCAGGCCCAGATTGGTCGCTACTGGTACCACACTTCGGCCGAGCTCGGCGTAAAGCATGTGAACGCCCTTGCGATAACGCCGGGTGACTCCGACAGCCGCCATGCCGCCTTCCGGGTAGATCAGGACCGGGCGGTGATCCTCGGCAATCCGGTCGATGCTCTGCTTGAGTGCACCCTGGGCGCGGCTGCGACCCTGGGCATCGACCATGGTGGCGCCGGCCCGTTTGACGATCCGGTTGACCAGCGGGAATTTCTCGATTCCGTTTCCGATCACGAAATTGAGGTCACCGGCGAGGGCAACCATCAGCGGGCCGTCGGCATAGGCCTGGTGTTTGGCGGCGATGATCACCGGTTCGCCCCGGGGCGCGTGGCCGCGGACTTCGAGCGGAATGCCGGCGATCCAGTGCATGCAAAAGCGTGTCGTCGCACCATAAGCGATAATGATCGCCATCAGCGGACCGCGCCAGGGCAGCCATGCGGCCGCATAGCAGACCAGGGCAAACAGGGCCGAGAGAGACCAGAACAGGGTATTGAAAACCAGGGAACGCATCGCTTCACTCCGCAGCTGGTAGCTCAATTAAACCAAGCGTCTATGCATGGACGCGTCTGTTTTTTCTGCGTTTTCGGGATGAGAAACCGATTCTCTGACCGGCGCCGCAAATTCGGCCTCCAGGGCCCGTGAGCGGGTTTCAACACGGGTCTCCAGCTCGGCCAAAAAACTGTTGCGATCAGGGCTTGGCGGCATGGGCTCGAGGAACTCAATTACGGCTGTGCCGGAAAACTTGCTCCATTTCTGCTGCGGCCAACATTGGCCGAGATTGGTCGCCACCGGCACGACCGGACGGTCCAGCTGCGAGGATAATTGCCAAGCGCCGGAGCGGTAACGCATCCCGGTGCCGACCGGGGTGAGATGGCCCTCCGGATAGATCAGGATCGGGCGCGGCCGGCCTTCGCCTTGCGACCGCTCGACACCGGCGCGCAGGCTGGCCATCGCTTCGGCGCCGCCCTGGTTGGAGACGACGATCGCACCGCAGCGTTTGAGCACCCAGCCGATCAGCGGGTAGTTCAGCATGTGGTCGCCGCAGATGAAATTGACGTCACCGCACTTGGCCATCATCGCCAGACCATCGCCCCAGGACTGGTGCTTGGCGGCGAGGATCACCGCCTGGTTCTTGGGCGGCGTGCCGCGTACTTCGACCTTTATCCCGCAAATCCAGCGCATCAGCAGCACGGTCAGCCGGGCATAGGAGCGTATGCCGTGCATCAGGATCCGGCGTCCGGGCACCAGCGCCAGGATGGCGCAGATCACCGCATAGACGGCGGAGACGGTATAATAGGCGAGGTTGAAGATGAGCGAACGCATGGCGGGCCTCCGAAGTGTTTTGAAACGGCGCTCAGACGGCGCGGAGCACGGCCATGATGGCGCGTGTGAAAACCGGGATGAGTTCAGTCATGGGCTGTTCGATGCGGCCGAATATCCGGTACTCCGCCGGCTGCATCACCAGGCCGAGCGCCATGGCCGCAGCCAGTTCCGGATCGCCGACCGGTATCTCACCGCGCTCCATCGCCATTGCGACGCGCGCGCTCATCACATCCGACGGGTTGGCACCGCCATCGCCGGACGCGGCGAGGAAGTAGTTACGGTGGGTGAGGTGATAGGTGAATTGCGCCGGATCATCCTCGGCCAACTCGCAATAGGCAGTGACGACGGCGAGCACGGTCTGTTCGAGGCTGGCGTCGGCGCGGATATTGGCGGCGACCAGTTGCAGCAGGCGGGCATGGATGGCTTCGAACATCAGCCGGGCGAGCTCATCCTTGCTCTTGAAATGGCGATACATCGCGCCGTCGGAAATTGTACAGGCCTGGGCGATCTGCTTGATCGAGACGCCGTCCATGCCGTGACAGGCGAACAGCTGCAGCGCCGCCCGCTCGATCCGCGCCTTGGTGGTGCCGCGAGGTGCGGTCACGCCGAGATTGGGGTCAGCACTTTCAAACAGGCCTTCTCTAAGTTTTCCGGTCATGGATCTGCCCTCTGTGCGACGGAAGTAAATGTTCATTCACGTGCCGTTTCTCACGGGGCTTGAAGGAGCGCAAGTGAATAATCACTCACGACGAAATTATCTGGAATCCCAAGAGAGAGGCAATGGGCGAGTTGTTGTCTTTACAAAATATAACGACCGATCTATTATCATTTCATGTCAGATCAAACACTCACCAAGGGCGGGCGCACCCGGGAACGCGTGCTGGAAACGGCCGCGCAACTTTTCCAGTGTCAGGGCTATGCCGCGACCGGGATCAATCAAATCGTCACGGCGAGTGGCCAGCCAAGGGGATCGCTTTATTTTCATTTTCCCGGTGGCAAGCAGGAGATCGCGACTGAGGCGGCGCGGCAATCCGCCGATACCGTCTCGGCGTTGATCGAGGTGGTGTTCGCGACGTCGCCGACCCCTATCGAGGCGCTGACCACGATCTGCACGGCTTTCGCCGATCAGCTCCGCGCCACGGATTTCCAGCAGGGCTGCCCGCTAACGCCGCTCGCGACCTCGATCACGCCGGAGTCAGGCGCGTTGCAAGGGGTCTGCGCCCAGGCCTATGACAACTGGATGGCCCGACTGCGCGGGGGGCTCGAAGGATATGGCATGCCCGCTGCGGTCACCGGTTCACTCGCCTCCTTGCTGCTCTCGGCAATCGAGGGGGCAATATTGCTGTCCCGTACCTGTCGCAACACCGATGCGCTTGATCAGCTGCCGCAATCGCTATTGCCGCTCCTGCAACGCCCCGAAGAGCCAGATTGAGGAGACCACAGCCATGCCGAACCTTTCCGCGTTTCGCCCGATATTCCTGTTTATGCCCTTCGTCTTGGCGGCCTGCGCCAATCCCGTCGAGACGCGTGCCGCGTCAAGCTATGAGTTTGCAGAGCTGGCTGCCCCGCGCGCTGCAGGCATTCGATTGACGGTCGTGATTACCGCGCGGACGTCCGCACCGGAAGCGATCCTGTTCGAGGGCGGGAATTGGCTCACCGAGCGCCCGATGGCCCATAGCGCCGTGCTGGTCTGTCACCGGGATGGCCTGGTGATGTTTGACACCGGGCTGGGCCGGCAGATCGATAGCCAATTTGAGGACATGCCGCTTCTGCTCAAACCTCTGCTCAGCTATGAAGTCACGTCTCCGGTCGCTGACCAGGTTGATTTAGACGTATTTTGCCCCGGGCGCCCGCTGGAAATTGCGCTGTCTCACATGCACTGGGATCACGCCAGCGCGATTGAGGACTTCCCGGACACACCGGTTTTTGTTCCGGACAGCGAACTGGCCAGCGCCCGGCAGAGCGGCAATGGTCACGGCTATCTGGCCAGCCAGTTCGATGATCCGGATATCGACTGGCGGGGGCTTGATTTCACCGGTTCTGCCTATCGCAACTATCCGAGCAGTCTTGACCGGTTTGGCGATGGCAGCGTGGTTTTTGTCCCCATGGACGGCCATTCTGCCGGTTCGATGGGTCTGTTCGTCAACATGCCGGATGGGCAATCCTGGTTCTTCACGGGTGATACGAGCTGGAGTCTCGACGGCTTTACTCGTCCGGCCCATAAAAATGCAATCATACGGGTCATCGTTGATCGTGATGTCGCAGGCGTGGAGCAGGAGCTGCAGCGCGTCCACGCTTTGCTGGAGCGGGAACCCGGCCTCGTCGTCATACCCGCCCATGACTTCAACGCCTACCCGCCGGAGGCGATCTATCCGCGCGTAATCGAAGCCGTGGAGTTGCGGATGCCGGATGAGGGATGACGGCCAAATCGGCCCGCGTTTTCGAGGAGTTTGAGCAGGCGGCTGCGCTGCGTGCCGAACTTGCGAGCCTGTGGCAAGCTGGCGCATTGTGGCTCGCCTTGGCAGCCGGTGTCGCCCGCGTGGCGCATCCTGTTCGGGCGGTTTTCCGGGGCGTGAGCCTCATCGATCATCCTGAAAAGAGACCCCCATGAATAAGTTCGTTTTGGCCATCATGGCTGCGTCGAGCCTGAGCTTGCTCGGGACGTCGGCATTTGCCATGGACCACCACATGGCCGGCGAAACCGCCGCGCCAACCCATGAAGCGTGCATGACCTTGCACAATGAGCTGATGGCCGACGTCGCCCATGGCGATACCGCCGCCCGCGACGCTGTGATTGCCGGTCTCGACGCTGAAACCACTGCCCGCGTTGAAGCCTGCCACGCCATGATGGGTGAGATGCATCAGGACGGCGCTGCCGACATGCACGCGGATGGGCACGCGGATGCGCACGGTAATGAGCACGGGCACGACGCACCGGCCGCCGAAGCCGCGCATGACGGCGAACATGAAATGCATGAAGCCGGTGAGCCACAGTAACAGTACCGCTCAACCCGAATGATGAAGGCGGCACCGGTCCCCGGTGCCGCCTTTTGTTTGGGTGGGTGAAGCCGGCAGATTCCGGCAAGCCCGTCGCCACGACTGAAAAATATCCCCCCGAACGCGAACCTTTTCCGATCTGCGGCATCTAACAGACAGAGCGCCCCAAAAGCGCCCTTTGGATCCACCGAAAGGAAATGACATGAAATCCCTGTTCCCGCTGACGGCGATCTTGCTCGCCATGGCCATCCCGCCGGCCTTCGCCCATGACGAACAAGTCCTGGAAACCGCACCTCCCCCAGCGCCTTATGTGCAGGTCAGCGACGTGCTGCCCCTGCCTGCATTCCTGCCGGGTCTGGGCACGCTGTTTGCTGACCCCTCGACCCTGCCGGCCGGCCCATTCCTGGCTTACGACCATGACGGCGTGCTCTCGGCCACCGTCTATATGACGCCACTGCAGGCGCTGGAAGACGGCACCGCCTTCGACGATCTGGGGATCGGGTCACACATGGTGTCGAGCGTTGATATTTATTATAATGCCGGCCATCCGGGCGTGACCGAGCCTCATGCTCACGTCGTGCTCTACCATGATGCCGACGCCAAACAGCGCTTGGCTCAATGACACCGACTCGCCGAACAGTCCTGGTCTTCGGGGGTGGCGCCATTGCCACCCTCGCGACAGCCTCCCAGGCGCTGGCAAGGCAGGTTGAGGTGATTGAAATGCGCGGGACGCCGCGCGGCGAACACATCTGGTTCGCCCCGCGCGGCCTCGCTATCGCTGCCGGCACCACAGTGCGCTTCGTCAATCATGACCCCGGCAATAGCCACACGGCGACGGCATACCATCCGGATGTTTTTGGTCGTGAGCGCCGGATCCCGGCCGCCGCGACGCCGTGGGATAGCGGCTTTTTATTGCCCGACGAGCAATTCGAGGTCACGCTGACGGTGCCGGGCGTGTATGATTTTTACTGCATCCCGCACGAGATGGCGGCGATGGTTGGCCGCATCGTGGTCGGCCGGCCCGGTGATCGCGGCTGGGAAGGACCCAGCAGTGATACCGCTGATGTAACGCCGGAAGTTCTGGCCGCCTTGCCTACTGTTGCATCCATTCTTGCACGTGGCCGGGTCGGAGGAGGATAGCCTTGTGAGGACGAAGACAGATCAAGGCCCGGCTAGTCCGCCTCAATCGCTCCTGACCGAGGCGGATCTGGTCGCTGCAGCCCGGCATAAGGATGAGGGCGCGATCCGCGAACTGATCCGGCGCCTCAATCCGCGCCTGTTCCGTACCGCGCGCGGCATCGTCTCCAGCGATGCCGAGGCCGAGGATGTGGTGCAGGAGAGCTATGTGACCGCCTTCACCCGGCTCGACCGGTTCGAGGGCCGATCGCGATTTTCAACCTGGATCACACGCATTGCCATCAACACCGCCCTCATGCGGCTCAGGCGCGTGCGACCGGAAGAGGAATACGACACTGTGGCCGAAGAACGCAGCGCCAATATCTTGAGTCTTTTCAGTGGTAGCGACAGCCCTGAAGCCGATTTCGGACGCGCGCAACTGCGCGGGATTCTGGAGACAGCCGTAGCCGCCCTGCCGGCGGACTTGCGCTTGCCCTTCCTGCTGCATGAGGCCGAAGGGATGAAGCTGAAAGAGATCGCCCAGGACTTGTCGCTCAACCCGCTGACGGTGAAAACCCGCCTGTTCCGGGCCCGGCGCCAATTGCGGGCCGCCCTGGAAGACAAATTGCGCGGCGGCTTCAGTAGCGTCTTCCCGTTTGACGGCGCGCGGTGCGCCAATATGGCGGACAGGGTGATTGCGCGGCTTGATATTTTGAAAGAGCCGTGACGCGGACGGTCAGGTCGTAACGGGATCGAACGGGGCGACACCGGTCTCGGTCACGATGGCCTGCATCGGAATGTCATGCGGTTGCGGAAAGATTGTCGCAAGTCGCGCCGCATCGACCCCGATCCCGATTGCCAGTGGACGCGGTGTGAGCGCCGCCAGGGTCCGGTCGAAATAGCCGCCGCCATAGCCGAGCCGATAGCCGCCGCCATCCCAGCCGACCAGCGGCGAGAGGACAATGTCGGGCAGGATATCGGGTCCCTCAGCCGGCACGAGGATATTCCAGAAGCCTTTCTCCATTCGGGTCTGCGGCGTCCACTCACGGAATACCAGCGGTGCCGCCTTGGTCGCGACCAGCGGCAAGGCTGCCCGGGCACCGCGCGCGGCGAGGCCAGCCAGCCAAGGGCGAAGGTCGAGCTCAGCCCTGATCGGCCACCAGGCCGAGACTGTCAGCCCGGCAAGACTGTCGAAACGCCGGGCCAGCAATTGATCGAGATGGGTCGTGACCGCGAGCGCCGCTGCCTGGCGTGTGGCGACCGAAAGGGCGGCCCGTTCGGCCAGCAGTCGTGTCCGTTCGGCCTTTCGCCACCGCGCCACATCGAGCGCCTGCTGCGGGTCCACGGCCGCGAAACCGGCATAGGCCGGGTCGATTTCATGGGCCAGGCAGGGCGGTGATGCATAGCCCCTTGGCTCGTCCTTCTCATCCATCATGAGGCCCCACCTTCCAGGCACAGCCAGCTTGCAAGAATACCGGGACGGCTGGGATCGCTCGCCGGTGGGCTATCCGTGTCCATCTCGCACCCAGTCATTGAACTTTCCCGGCATCAGGATAACCACACTGCCTGGCGGTCATGCAATGATCGATCAACGCACCTATTTGCCTCAGAGGTGCGGTGTTCGGCGGACCAGTGATCACCACCGGCCCGGTTTGCTGGTGAGCCGTCCGATTGAATTCGATCAGGTGCCGGCGCAACGCGAGTGCAAGTTTTCCTGAAGAACATCACGCAATACCAGCGCATGATTGTGGTGATGATCGCGAGCGCCATAAAGCAGGGTCACGGGCCCTTTGCGACACCATTCCAGGGCTTCTTCGATGATCATCGGTGTCGTTGCCAACTCAGCCCGATAGCGCTCGGAAAACGTTTCCCATTTGGCCGGGTCATGCGCGAACCATTTTCGCAAGCTGCCGCTGGGGGCAATTTCCTTGAGCCAGGCATCCATCGGCAGATCAGCCTTGGCGATGCCGCGCGGCCACAACCGGTCAACCAACAGCCGGGCGCCGAAGGTTTCCGCGCCGGCACGCGCATCATAGGCGCGCACGAGGTGAATGTCGGCACGGCGGTCACTGGGGCTGGCGATATCAGACTTGGCCATATCAGGCATGGTAGGATCCATTGCGACGTTTCGGTGTTTAGACTTTTTCCGGCTCGAACTGGGGAAATAATACCTGGTTCTCGAGTTCAAGATGAGCGTCGAGATCATCGAGAAAGGTCTTCAGCCCGTCATAGAGCGCGGTCCATGACCGGCAGGCCCCGTCCGGCAGCGTCAAATTCTCGGTCAGAGTGAGGATTTGTGCGGCCGCTGCCTGGTGGTCCTCATGGTCGGTGCGCATCACCGCGATGGGGTTTTCGAGGTCGGGCTTGCCACCACGGCGGATGGCGGGGAAGAGGATCAGCTCTTCCTTCTTCATGTGGACTTCCAGCTCGCCGATCATGTTTTGCAACAGCGCCGCCAGTCCCAGTGGAACTTTGGCCGCATCGGCATGCACACGCTCAACCCGTAGCGCCAGCGCGGTCAGATCAGGCAGCTGCGCGCGATGGCGGGCATGGTAGCGGTTCTCGATATAGCGCGTCATCTCACCCGGATCATCGGGAGGCAGATCGTCGGCTAGCGGGTCTTGCGTCATGGCAGTTTCTCCTTGGTCAAAGCTGCGGTGGAGTGTCAGTGCGGGCGTTGCGGGTGCGGGCACCTTCGATTCCCATGTGCATGGATGTGGCGATCCGCTCGGCGCGTTCGATCACCCAGGCCGCGCCCGCCGGCGGGCACACTTCGCGGGCGGTCAGACGGAACAGGGTGATCCAGCGCTGGAAGTGCTCGATATCAACGGGCAGGGGCAAATGCTTGGGCATGGGCGCGCCATGATAGCGACCGGTCATCAGTGCGACCGACGACCAGAATTTCACCATGGTTTCCAGATGTTCCGGCCAATTCTTGATCCGTTCTTCGAAGATCGGCCCCAACATCGCATCGCCGCGCACCCGGTCATAAAACCCGTCGACGAGCCGTTTCAGAATTGCCTCATCAAGCCCGGTTTGGGCCATCAGTTCGGCGGTGGCCTGCGGCCGGGCGCTGTCGATTTGGGCGACGTCAATTGGGGCGGTGGCTGGCTTTGGCATTGCGTTTGAGTCCGTTTCAATACTTGCTTCACGAATAGACCCTGATAATAGGTATTGTAAATACCAATTACGAGATTGTGTCCCGATGCGTCTGACCTCTTTCACCGATTTCGGCCTTCGCGCCTTGATGCGAATGGCGTCCGATCCCGGGCGCGCCTATTCGACGGCCGAACTGGCCGATGAGTTCGACCTGTCGCGCAATCATCTGACCAAGATCATGGCCGCCTTGTCGCAAGCGGGGATCGTCACCACCCGACGCGGGACGGGCGGCGGCGCCAGGCTCGGCCGGCCGTCGGATCAGATCTCGCTGGGCGAAGTGGTGCGCGTGCTGGAGAGCGGTCAGGCGCTGGTCGACTGCTTCTCGCCCAATGGCGGCAGCTGCTCGATTACAGGATGTTGCGGCCTCAAGGCCCGCCTTGGCGCCGCCGAAGCGGCGTTTCTGAGCGAGCTTGATCGATCCACACTGGCCGACGTCGCTTTGCCCCACGCACCAGCCCTGGCAATTCCAACCCTTTGAACGGAGATTTCCAAAGTGGACAACTGGCTTCCCACCCTCATCACCCCAACTCCGAGCGAAGGTTACGACCTCGCCGTCAAGCTGGCCCGCATGACGATCAGGAAGACCCAGGGCGATGCGGCCGTTCGTGACAGATTGCGCCCGGACTATGCCGAAAACGCCGATTCCCTGATCGCCGTCAGCGCCGTCGTGGCAACGCATTTCGCCACCGTCGCGGCAGCCAATGGATATTGGGCGAACCGGTGAGGCGCGTGACCATCTTGCCTGACAGCTTCGGTATCGCTGCGGTCTGATGGTTTCGACATTCGCAGGTCGCGCCAGCTTGGGGGGTGCGGCATGATGCGCGCTGGTGAAATCGCCACAGGCGTCCACTCTGATTGGAACGATTCGCCTCACGCCCTGCGTCGCGCCCGTATCCTCAGGCGCACCGCCATCCGCAACCAGAACCTGACCGAGACCCCCATGATCGCCCTGCAAAAAATCTCGACCGACATTTGGGACATGAAATACCGCTTCAAAAGTGGCGAGAGCGGCGTCGTTGATGAAACCATCGAGAACACGTGGGACCGGGTCGCCCGGGCCCTGTCACGCTGTGAGGGCAAGAAGGCGGCGCATTGGCAGCGGCAGTTCCGCAGCGCGCTGGAGGATTTTCGTTTTCTGCCGGCAGGCCGCATCGTGTCGGGTGCTGGAACCGGCCGCAGTGTGACCCTGTTCAACTGCTTCGTGATGGGAACGGTTCCCGACAGTTTGAGCGGAATTTTCGAGATGCTCCGCGAAGCGGCTTTGACGATGCAGCAGGGCGGCGGGATCGGTTATGATTTCTCGACCATCCGGCCCAAGGGCAGCCGGGTGGCCGGCGTTGATGCTGACGCCAGTGGCCCGCTAAGCTTCATGGATGTGTGGGACGCCATGTGCCGTACCATTATGAGCGCCGGCTCGCGCCGCGGGGCGATGATGGGCGTGATGCGCGATCATCACCCCGACATCCTCGCTTTCGTGGCGGCCAAAAGCGATCAGGCCCGGCTTCGCAATTTCAATCTCTCAGTGCTCGTCAGCGAAGCGTTGATCGAAGCGGTGGACCAGGACGCTGACTGGCCCCTGCATTTCAATGGCACGGTCTGCAACACCATCCGCGCCCGCGAGCTTTGGGATGCGATCATGCGCGCGACCTATGATTTCGCCGAACCGGGCGTGATCTTCATCGATCGCATCAACAAGACCAATAATCTGTCCTGGCTGGAAGAGATTGCCGCGACCAATCCGTGCGGCGAGCAGCCCCTGCCGCCCTATGGCGCCTGCCTGCTTGGGTCGGTCAATCTGAGCCGCTTCGTCGCGGAGCCTTTCAGCGAGGCGGCACATCTCGATGTGGACGGCTTGAAATCCTGCGTCGCGACCGCCGTGCGGATGATGGATAATGTTGTCGATTCCAGCAATTTCCCGCTCGAAGAGCAACGCGTCGAAGCCTTCAACAAGCGGCGGCTGGGCCTCGGGGTGACCGGGCTGGGCGATGCCCTGATCATGTGCGGCATCCGCTATGGCTCCGATGATGCCGTCGCGGCGGTTGATGCCTGGCTCGGCACCATCGCCAACGAGGCCTACCGGACAAGCGCCATGCTGGCGTCGGAGAAGGGCGCCTTTCCGCTTTACGAGGCCGAACACTATCTCAAGGCGCCGATGGTTCAGGCGCTCGACGCCGATGTGCAGGCCCTGATCGGCGAGCACGGCATCCGCAATAGCCACCTGACCTCGATCGCCCCGACCGGAACGATTTCGCTCTACGCCAACAATACCAGCGGCGGGGTCGAGCCGGTGTTTGGCTACAGCTTCAACCGCAAGGTTCTCCAGGCCGACGGCTCTCATGTCGAAGAGGAAATCCAGGATTATGCCTATCTGATCTTCCGCTCCATGTTCGGTGCCGACGCCGAATTGCCGGATTATTTTGTCGAAGCCGATGGTCTCACCCCACGTGAGCATGTCGTGATGCAGGCAGCAGCGCAGAAATGGGTCGACAGCTCGATCTCCAAAACGATCAATCTGCCACGCGATATCGATTTCGACGCCTTCAAGGATGTCTACCGGCTGGCCTATGATCTGGGCTGCAAGGGCTGCACGACCTATCGGCCCAATGACGTGACCGGTTCGGTTCTGTCCAAACCCGCCGCGCCGGCAGCCGATGCGGCGAAAACGGCTTCGGCCAAGCCGGCCGGTTTCATCAACCGGCCCGAGGAATTGCCGGGGCAGACCTACAAAGTCCGTTGGCCACATAGCGAGCACGCCATTTATGTCACGCTCAATGATGTGGTGGAGGAGAGCGTCAATGCGGCGGGCGAGACCATCCAGACGCGCAAGCCATTCGAGATTTTCATCAATTCCAAGAATATGGACCACTACGCCTGGACGCTGGCGCTGACGCGGATGATCTCCGCGGTCTTCCGGCGCGGCGGCGATGTCAGATTCGTCGCCGAGGAATTGGGGGCCGTGTTTGACCCGCAAGGCGGCGCCTTCGTCAATGGCCGTTATGAGCCCAGCCTGCTCGCCGTGATTGGCGGCGTGATTGAGCGCCATCTCAACGCTCTGGAAGGCGTCACATCGCCGGTCAGGGTCCTGGCGGACAAGGCGCGCGCCACGGCAGGCAAAGCCGAAGTGGAGGCGATCACCGCCCCACCCAGAGGCATGCTTTGCACCAAATGCCATCAGCCCACCGTGGTGAGAATGGAGGGCTGCAACACCTGCACCAGCTGCGGCTATTCCAAATGCAGTTGAGGACGAGATGACCGAAGTAACCATCGCCGCCGGGGATTTCACCGTCGATGCGAGCCTGCTCGCCGGCGCCTTTGCCCTCGACCAGGACACGGTGCAGGCCAGGATGCGGGCGGGTGAGATCACCAGTGCCTGTGCCACCGGCGTCGGTGAAGACGCCGGTCGCTTCCAGCTCACCTTCCACTATCAGACCCGCGCCCTGCGGCTGATCGTCGATGAGAGCGGGGCCGTGTTGTCGAAGGGGATGGAAGTGAATGGCCGCCGGCGCAGAGCCGCGCCGATGGGTGCTGCGGGGCGGTAGAGGGGGAGAGGCGGGGTGGGTGCCACTAGAATTGATTATATGTTATTTAATTCAAATACTTAGATTTCAAAAATGGTGAGCGTCCCCATTTTTCACCGGAGACGGATCTTCGAGGCCGTCACCAGCTCCGACCGCTTCGCGGCTACCGCTTCCATCAAGGAAGAGGAGGGCGTGTGGGCTGACCGGCATCGATTATCTCCCACCTCGTCCTTGATGGAAGAGGTGCGCCGGACGTAGTCCGGGGCGGAGCTGGTGAAGATGACGGGTGCGGGCGGTGGGCGATTTGGTGACTTATCCTGCACCCCTCACAATTATCCCACGTCATCCCGGCGAACGCCGGGAC
>TARA_R110002051_G_scaffold90013_1_pt1 | contig 17722 bp, 4 predicted proteins | sample TARA_R110002051 | Tara Oceans TARA_R110002051 (sample SAMEA4397023) | marine metagenome | biome: Polar Biome; feature: [MES] marine water layer (ENVO:01000295) within the mesopelagic zone...; material: water (ENVO:00002006), including particulate matter (ENVO:01000060) such as......
ATCCCTAGTTTTAAATCGCCTATATTCATAATGTTTATTTTAAAGAGTTTTTCTTTTTATTATTTAACAGTTTGTTTCTTCGGTTTATAATAAGTTTTACCCTAGACTCTTCTGTGGTAAGAGTTTTAATTTTATACTTATTAAAGCCTAACTCCCTTATTATTTTTAATTGTTGAGATTTTGTTAACTTTTCTAATTCTTTATATTCATCAGTTTTAGGTACTTTTGGAATTGTAAAGTCTTTAACTACTTTTTCTAAATCTAAACTTAGCGCTTTACCTTTAGCTAGTATATAAGCTACTCTTTCTTCTTCGTTAGTAAGAGTTTTTAATTTATAACTTTTTATACCTAAAGTTTTAATTAGATTTAATTGTTCAGATTTAGTTAATCCTTTAACATCTGTAGAATCACGCGATCTTTTAGGAGTATTTTCCTTGTAATACTTTTCTAATCTATCATCCATGTCAGATCTATTTTCTTCAGCACTTTGCAAAGACCATTTAGGAGCACCAAAAAACATTGCTACTTTTTCCCAATTTTCATTATTTTGGTTTAAAACGCCTTGTATATTGTCCATTTTTTGAATAATACGATCTAAAGGTATATTAGTAGCTGTTCCAAACATAGATAAATAAGCTTTGTTATTTGGATCTTGTGGATCAAGAGGTCCATATAAATTTTTAACTTCTCTACCTCTTTTAGTAAAGTCTGAAAATATAAGGCTATTCCAGTTTCTACCCATTCTGCTTACTTTACTACCTAGTGTTGGTGATATACTTAAAGCTTTATTAAGGATTGGAAAAAAATCTTTTCCAGCATATCCTTTATTATATTGCTTAAACATCTCCCTAACAGTATTATAACCGGTTACAGCAGCCTTACCAGGCAATCCGGATCCAGTTATAATCCCTTGAAAAGTACTTGTACCTATGCGATCAAGTCTTTTTTCAAAATCATTATATTTAGCTATTTTTTCTTTTTCAGTTAAATTATCGTCTTCATCAGACATAAATGAAGAATAAAAACCTTGTTGCAATCCGTAAAACAAAGTGCTTTGAACAAAAGCATAATAGCCTAATTTAGAAGCATTGGTTTTCATATCACCTCTACCATTAACTAAATCTAAAGCTGCTTTCTTTTGCATTCTAGACATCTGAAAAGGAGTGTTATTAAACGAAAATACTAATCTACCCATTAATCCGGTTTGAATATTAGATACTCTATCCATTTGTGATGATTGCTGGCTTTCCTGAGTTAAATCTAAAAAGTCTTCGAAAGCTTTGTTTTCTGCTTCAGACTTAGACATTTCTTTTTCATAAGTTTTCACTCTGTTCATATAAAACGGAGTACCACCTGTTACAATAGCAAAGCTATCTGCCATTTGCGTAGGTTTAAATCCTATACGAATCATAGTGTCCCAAAGACCCTGAAGATTTGTTCGACCTCCAGCATTAATAGCTTTTGCCATTTCGGCTTCTTCTACATTTATTCTTAAACCGGTTCTTCTATCTTTTAAAGCATCGGAATTCCATATCTTTTGAGCAGTTTCAAAAAATAACTTAGGGTTTTCAGCTATAACTTTGCCTATTGCAATGGGATTGTTATCTGTCCAATTAACATAGTTAGCTGCTGATATGGTTTGTAAAGCTGCAGATCTCATATTTAAGAACATAATAGTTGCTACCGATCCATTAACATAATTTAAAGCTTTATTAAAAGAATCATTAGTACTTTCTGGTCTTGATTTACCTTTAGACATTCTTTCAAGCATTTGATTTAAATTTTTTACGTATTCAGCTCCAAACCTTGCTTCTAATTTATTCATGTTTTCTTTTGTAAACATTGCATCTACATTATTTTGCCAAGGAGCTAAAAAATCAGATCTTACACCATCAGTAGCATAAGTAAATAAATCATATTGAACGTTACTTCTAAACCAATTCGCTGATGGATCTGGGTATTTTTCTTCAGTTTTCGTAATATCCATTATACCTTTAGCATAAGTTCTAAGCCTAGGCGAATTATGAACAGCACCGACTAGTTGACTACGCTCTCCAAGCGAAAGGCCTGGAACAGTTTTACCCAATCTTTCCCATATATAAACACGAACGGCTTGATCAATATTATAACCTAATTTTTCTACTCTTTTAACCGACGCAACTTCTGCTTTGTTATCTCCCAAATTTTTCATTTGAGTTTCTAAAGCTTTATAATCAACAACAAGATTCATTCTATAAGTACTTAAAGCGTTTTCCGCTCGAGTATAAGGCCTAAGAATGTTTTCTTTCATAAAAGCCATGTCTTTGTTACCTTGCTTGCCTTTACCATAAAGCGGATAAAGCATTCCTTGAAAATCTTCCGCATTATATGGCAAGAAAAGATTATACTTACCTTTCTTTTTTCCTTCGTTAAAAGCTTTAGAATCAGAAACCATTTGATCAATTTTTGCCCCACCTCTTCTTTCAATCATGCCCGCCAATTCTCTAGGTAACATTATCTCAGGAGAATTTTTTGCGGTTGCAGTTAGATCTACAGATCTATCATTTTTGTTATCTAAAAGTTTTTGTAAAGCTTCTCCAGTTGTAGTACCTTTAAAATATTCACCAATAATCTCACTAACAATTTTGTTATTTTTTTCTAAAGAACGTTTGCTGGCTGGAATTGAAGTACTCATTCTAACTGTTACGTCTTCTAACAATTCTTGAAAAGCTGTTTTACCTCTAATATTATAAATGTTTTCTAAAAACTCTATAGATCTGTCGCTAAGAGTCCCTTTAACTAATCTTTTATAACCTGATTTAGATTTAGTATTTTCTGTGGCTAAAAATTTAAATATTAAAGGTATGTTTGCATCCGAAATAGTAGAACCCGTAGGACCTATCAAACTATTTCCTAATTTTTGAAATTCTGCTGAATTAAATAAACTTTTATATCCGGAAGTTAATGTTCTTACATCTTCAAAATTAGTAAGCTTATTGTTTTTAAACGCCTCCAGTACCAAATCTCTTATAACCGCTCTAGGCATTAGATGCTCATTAGAATTTCTATCTCTTTTTAATAAAGGCTTAAGAGGTAAATACCAATATTCTGCAGAAGATAAATCTCTACCTCCTTTTCCATAGTTTAAAAACAATCCCTCTAAGGCTGTTTCTATAGCATTGTTTATTTTATTGTCTGCTGAGCTTAATTCTTCTGAAGTACCTACGCGTTTCATTTCTCCAAAAGTTAGTAGTAAACCTTCTAGTAGCGCTTTTTTAGCATCCATTTCTAAAATAGCAGCTTTTCCTTGTTTACTTCCAGCAATTTCTTTAAATGTTTCTAATATTCTTTTTTGATATTCAGCTCTTTTTTCTTTAGACTTTGGTCTTTCTTTTGATAATAACTCTTGCTGAGCTCTTAAATACTCGATGTTTTTATTAATAGTTATAGAAGATCCATCTTGTTCTTTTTTATTTTGCAATTCTAATGTAGCTTTATTAGCTTCTACAAATAACTCAGTAGCCTTTTGTAACAATCCTTTAGTTGCATCGCTTAATTCAAATTTTTCGAAAGTAGTCATTGGAGATTCAGAAATCTTTTGAAACAAATCTACATTCATTTTTGTATTACCTTCTTTTACATTTACTGCATCATATTTAAAAGTTTCACTATTATAGCCTAACCATTTAGCTATAGCAGAAAAACCTTTTCCGTCTAAAGCTTCTGTAATATTAAAAATTTCTTTAGGTAAAAGCTTATATAACACAGGTAAAATCATTTCTTGACCCTCTACAAATTCTTTTTTAGTTAAATTGGTAGGATTTGTTTTAGAAGATAACATTTTACGCATAGCTTTTGTTTGCGCCTGTATTCCTGCTGTTGCAGACATTTGTAAAGCATTAAAATCTTCAGCAGCAAATTCTTCTATTACATGTTTTATAACTTTTTGTTGATCGGAAGTAAGTGCATCGAATTTTTTATTTTCGTCATAAGCTTTAAGCCCTGAAATATAATCTTTTATTATTTTTTCATAACTGTATCCTGTGATCTTTTCATATTTTCTTAGCTCTTTAGAAGCATCTCTAGCAGCAACTCCTCTATCAACTGATTTTTGCATTAAGGATAAATAGGATTTTTCCAATTTATTATTTAATATTAGCTGAGAATTTTCCACTTGTTTGGCTAATTCTTGCGTAAGAGTAGTTTCCATTACTCTATCAAAAGCAATTTCTCTAGCAAATGAGTTTAACAAAGAAGTTCTTCTATCTGCTGCTTTGGCATTATTTTCAGTTCTAAAATAATTTATCCATTCAGTAGAAGTTATATTTCTTTTTTCAAATACTCTAGTACCTGCGGCGTTTCCGCCCCCTACTCTAAGCTGTACTTTTTCGCCTTTTTCATCAAGCACAAATAATTCTTTAGGTTGCCCATCTACTATTTTAGTTTCAGTTTTATATACTTTTTCCTTAAGCTCTCCGAATCTTTTGTTAACTTGAGATTGGCTAATGTAACTTTTAAACAAACTGTAAGTTCTTTCTATAAAACTTTTGTATTCAGGGGTGCCAAGCTCACCTGCGTCTTTAGAAAGAGATTCAAACACAGCTTTTTCTACTTTTTCTGACACATTTGATTTGAATGTTCCTGTTTTTTTAATTTTAGGTGGATTTTTTAAAAGTTTAGAATATTCATCAAATTTTATTTGAGCTTCCGCCATTTGTTCTTTAGTTGCTCCAGGCCTTCTAAGATCTTTAAAAGCATTGTCTTTTAGTTGCTTTATTGTTTTTACAATAGCTGGTTTTGAAGAAGGAGATCCTTTTAAAATTACCGATTCCAATACGCCAGGTATTGTTACCCTCGCTTGGTTATTACCTATTAATGCAATTTTATAAACACCTGCGGATCCCATCTTAACTTCTCCAACTTCTCTGGCATCTAAATCTTCAATTTTATCTTCTCTTAAAATATTATCAACTTCCGTATTAATTTCTTTCAATGTTTCTTCTGAAAACTTAAGAACTCTTTCAGCTGATTTTCTAGAAGTAGAAACGCGATTAATAGGAGAAGTAGTGTCAACATATCCAGGCTCATAAGAATATTCTTGCGCAAAGTCTTCATTTGTTTCCGAACCTTTGGTTTCTTCATAATTTTCGTTTGTTCTAATTTCACCGCCTTTTTCGGACCATTCATCAAAACTTTCCGTATTTACAAAATATGATTCCCAATTCTTTTTTATAGTTTCTAAAGCCATAAATTCCATAAGGCCTGTAGCGTAACTAGATAAGGAAGCTTCAGCTCTGGTACCTTGAGACATATTCCAATACTTTTCAAACCTACCCGGGTCATTTTTAAATTTACGATTTTTAAACTCTACCTCCGCTTGCTCTTTAGTAAATCCTTCTGCTGTTTTTTGTTGTTCTTTAATAAATTTAATAAAGTATTGTCCTTCTGTAAAAGTTTTTATAACCCTAGGTAATTCGTAAGTTAATATGTCTAACACCATAGAATCCATAGATTCTTGTGCTTGACTTTGATTAGCAAAAAACAACTTTCCATTTCGTATAGCCGCGGAAAGAGCTATTTTTGGTTGTGTAGGAAACATAAAAGCTAATTCGCCTACCATATCTTCTATAGGTGTATTAGCATCTACCATTTGCTTAAACCTTTCATTTAAAACTTTATTAGAAGACACAGCTTCAGGAGAATTTTCTAAATTCTTTCTAAGCTCCCTAGACTTCATAGCTGTAGTTTTCTTAGGAGTTCCCGACAAAATATCATAAGTTTTGCTTGTATTGGCAGCTGTATTTTTAAGTATTTCTTGATTAATAGAAAAAGATTTTCCCGTCATATTAGCTACGCTATGCATAAAGTCTAACAGCTCTGAAACTCTAGTCAAATTATTTTCATTTAAATTTAAGCCTTTAACATTTTTAAACCCAGGAAACCCTTTGTTCTTAGCTATAGTAAATAAATCTCTTTTAAGGGTGCTAGGTAAGTTTTCGTTTAATAATCTTCTTGTGAATTTTTCATTTTTAAATTCCTCAACAACATTCATTATATATTCTTCCGCTAATTTTTCAGGAGTAGCTTCGGGATATGCCTCTTTTATTATTTGTTTATAAGTTCTAGCGTCTTTTCCAAAAATTTCAGCATCTTTAAAAGCTTTTTCAATACTAGGACCCATAATGTCTACCATGTCAAATAGTATTTTAGGATTAGATCTAGCTGTAGCTCTAAATAAAGCGTGCCCTATTTCTTGTTCTAAGGTTCCTTTTGTATATTTAGCTGGGTCAATAGTAACTTCTTTACCGTCTTTTGATATTTCAGCTTTAGTGTCTCCTTCTAATTCACTTAATTTATATTCTTCTATTCCGCCTATGCCTGAGTTTTTTAAGTCTTTTAACTTATTGTTTATTTCTTTTTCTATTTTTTGTATTTTAGCCTCGTTGCTATCTATTTGTTTTTGTTTGGTATCTCTTTCTTTTAGTTCAAAAGGGGTAAACTTAATAGAATTATTAGAATCCAAAGAATTAGATTGTGCTTGATTGAAAGCATCGTCTTTATTTAATTCATTATTAATTTCTTCATTTTCTTTTTTAAGATCTCCAATTGTTTTTCCATCAAGATATTTATTAGCCATTTTTAAAATACCGGAAGTGTACATGTATCTTTCTTGAGCTTTTTCTCTTTCTTTTTTTGACTTAGATAAATCAAACATGTCCCTACTAGATTGTCTATGAAGGTCTTCAACTCTTGGGATTGATGATAAATCAGTTTTTGTAAGTTTAATCGAACCTAAAGTAGAAAAGCTTAAAAAGCTTATAGCTATTCTTTCTATCCAATCAGAATCATCTCCAAACAAATCGTCAAAAGATCTTTTTAAAGATTTATTGCCCTCCGCTGATTCTATAAACGCTTCTGTTACGGATGCAACCTCTGAAGCTGTAGCCCCACCTAAGCCACTTAAAACTATTTTTTCGTATGACTTGTTAAGCGCAGCGTAACTACCCGTAAATCTAAATGGAAGTAATTTACCTAAAATAACTCCACCTCCATAAAAACCAAACCCTGTACCTGTTTTAGCTTCTCCTCCTGTAATTATTTCAAACTTACCTTCTTCTATCATTCCATTAATAAAGTGGGCGCCAATTCTTTGAAAACGATTTCCACTTGTTAATGCTTTTGATATAAACCTAGTTAATCCAACTGCTCCGGATATACCTCCTGTTACAGAATTTAAAGCAGCAAACTCTGCTAACACAGGCATAAATGCTCCCATGTTTTCAACATATTTCATTGCTGTTCCTCTTTCAAAAGCTTTTGTTTGGTCAGTAGTAGCCTCTATACCTACTTGATTAAAAAATTCTTGCGTTTGATCTTTTTGTTTTCTATTACTAACATAACTTGTTTTGTCAAGTAAACCTTTACCCCCAGGGGTTGCCTCTATAGCGCTTTCAAAAAACCTAGGTGCGTAATCTTCTTGCAAAGAACCAGGATCAATACCCATGATAAACATGTCTTCCAAAACACGTTTTTGTATATTTATACGTCTATTTTCTACGGACCATTCTTGAAGGCTTTTATTTGTATAACCTGTTTCTTCTTTAGCTTCAAAGTCATTTTCAAGGTCTAAAGATCCACTATTTGCTCTAGCAGCAAGTTCACTAACAGTATAAGCTAAGTATCCGTTTTTGTCTTTGTTTCTTTGACTTTCCTCTAGTTCTTTTTGTAATCTGCTCCGTTTATTAGAAAAATACGCATCTTCCTTAAGAGGCTTTAGCCATATTATCTGCTTTCCTTCTGTATTTAATTCCGTTTGTCTTATATAGTTATAAGTAAAGTTGTCTTTTAAAGTGTCATAATCAGATATTGTTTTTTGTGCATAACCCATTTCTTGGTCATAAATGTTTTCAAAATCATAAATGGTTTCACCTTGCGCTTCACGAGCTGCAATAGCCCTTGCGTCTAAAAAATTGCCGTTTTCATCATAAGCTTGTTGGTAGCTGCCCTCTTCGTAATCGTCTCGTGCTATTCTTAAATCGTTCCGCTTTTTAATTAATTGATTACTTAAGCTTGTAACTTTTAATGTTTTTTCTATATCAGATAATTCATTTAAAGCATTTTTATCATTAAGCTGTACTGTTAATTCTTTTATTTCACCTTCTAATATTCCCACTTTTTTACCCTTGTCGCTAAATGAATTTTTGGCTGCATCAGTGGCTACAATTAACACGTCTCCATAACTCCCGTCTTTTTTTAGCGTGTCAATAACATTAGTTACTTCATTTTTAGTATTTTCTTTAGCGATTTCTCCTTTACTATACATGTATGACTCCGCTAAGGATTCAGCCTCCACCAAAGGCAATTGTAGCTTAGGCATAATTTCTTTTGCTAAGTCAGAAACAAGATCAGGGTTTTGATTAATGACATTATTATAAGAATCTATATTACGGGAAGGTATTATATTTAAAGGATCTAAAACATTGCTTACTTGCTCAAATTTAATAGCACTAACCTCAGCACGTCTATTAGCATCAAGATTTAGTTCTTTAGGCGTTAAAGCTAAGTTTTTATTTTTAACAGATAGTGATTCAAGACGAGGTTCTTGATCTTTTTCTTCTATAAGATTTAATTCTCCTTTTGTTAGCTTTTGTCTTTCAGGTAAATTATCAATAGGTGTAATGTCTGAATAATCTATAGGCTCTGCGTCAGGATATTCTTCTTCTTTTTGTTTTCTTAAATATTTGTATTTGTCCTTGCTATAACCCCTTCTAGACTCAAAGAATTTTTTTCGTTTTTCTTCAGCATTCAATTCCGAAGAACCATCTTCCAAAGGTAATTCCGTATCTTGTGCAGGTGTTATTTCCGACACTACTTCCGCACTCTCTGCAGCATCTGTTGCGAAATTTCCACTTTGTAGATTTTCCAATGTTACTTCATTAGGATTAGTAGAAACTTCTAAATCTTCCTTGGCACTATTATCGGATATAAGTTCTACGCTTAGGTTATTTGCATCGGCAAGAGCTAAGCCTTTGGATCTTTCCGCAGGGCTATTAAAAATAACTTTTTTATTGTCTATTAAGTATTCGTACATATTTAATTATTTTTTTTTATTAATTTAAAAATGCTATTGCTAATTCTTCAGCTTGCTCTGTACTTAAACTATATTGTACCTTTAACCAAGCATATAAATTATTTCTATTTATCATAGGATCCTTATTAGTTATTTCTATTTCAAATCCTTCCTTTTTGTATATTTCCTCACCATATTTAGGGTTTGACACCGTTTTTCCTTCAGCATTTACTATGTCCATCGACACCGCAGCCATAGCCTCTTCGTCTAACGTACTTTTCATAAAACTAAGGTTTCCATCAGCCGTAGCAGATAATTTCATTCCTGCAGTTGGGTCAATTGCTAAAGAACCTATTATTCTATCTGTTATTGCTTCTTTTCTATTTACTTTTTCTATCCACTTATCATCCATAGAAATTACTTTAATATTCTCATAAATTGGGTCTAAAGTTTTTTGTCTTTCTAATATGTATTTATCGGTTTTAGTATAAGTTATTTTAGTAGGATTCCCTACTTGTGTTTTAATAACGTAATTATCATTCTTATCTTTTGTAATTCCACTATTTTTTTCAAAAATTAAATCACTAGAACCCTTAATCAATTCTCTTCTTTTGCTCTTGTCTCCGTTTTGATACTCTTCTAACTCGTCACCTGTTATCCCTATGTCCTTAAGATACAATGCTTGTTTTTGTTTGCTCGTATATGAATCTATAGCAGCTAAAGTTTTATCAATTGATTCTTTTTTGACATTTTCAACAGCAATTTCGTTCAATTGTTGAACGTTGTAGTTAGTAACATATCCCGGTCTGTCTTCAGTTGATGAATCTGAAATTACAGGACCCATACCCTCTAATAACAGATAGTTAACACTACCATCTTCATTGTATATACTACCTCTCATAAGCTCTGTTTCTTGAACAGCAGTATTATGGTTTTTTGTTATGAAAAGGTTTTTTGATTTAAACTCAAACTCTTGTCTAGAATTTTTAAAAGACTTACCAGTTTTTTTATTAGTAACTGTTATGGAAAGATCATTTCCAAAGCTTGTAACAAAATTGGGATCGCCTCCTGTAGCTAATAAAATCGCTTCAGATTCATCTTTACTTCCACCTCTTTCAACATAAGTTTTTTGCCCTATTTGAAAAGCCTGTGGGTCTTTCATTATTTCAGTAAGATTAGAAGCTGTTTCTATATATGACTTAGCAAAAGTATTCCCGTTAGATATTTGCCCTACTAACTCGCTTCTTCGTTTAGACAGTCTAGGATCTTTGTTTCCGTTTATTTGTTGTTGAATATCAATGCTATTTATTTCTTTTAAAAGCCCTTCGTTGCGAGGTATAAGAACGCCCCGAAGTTCGGAGCTTCCTTTTTCTAATCCAGCATCAAATAAAGCGGAATTTTCAGCCATTTCATTAGCTAAGCCAATAAAAACATCGTCTCTTCTTTTATTTTCTTTTTCTAATACTTCCTCACGTCTTTTTTCTTCAGCGCCAAATGCAACAACACCTTGTGCTAACGTGCCTGAAGCTTTCTCCATAGCTTGTGAAACAATTAAGCCAGACTTATCGTCTATTATTCTTGGATTTTTATAACTCATTTTTTATATTTTATAATTAACGATACTGCGGAATAGAAAAATCTCCTGCGTTTAGTTCAATAACCCCAGGACTTTCTCCAGCTGCACCTTGACCTGCAGGTGGATCAGCAGGCGGATCATCAAAATTAATTTCTGGAGTTTGGAATTCATTTGGTGTAAGGTTGCTATTAAGCGCTCCTGACTGTAAAAGAGCAGATCCCATGCTAGTTACCCCCCCTATCATACTACCAATAGCTCCTTGTTCCGCTGCATTTGCGTTTGCCATATTAACATTTGCTTGATCAACTCCAGCTTGCATTCTGTCTAATGTTGTTAGGTCTCTGCTTTCTTGAGCATTGTACTGGAAGGCTGCTCCTTGAGCTTGAGCATTTTGAGCTCTGCCCCCTTCTGATATTTGTATTCGCTGTAGTCTAGCTTGTTCAGCCATGTATTGTTGCTGCATTCTAGCTTCTCCTTGCGCTGCTAATTGCTCGTTTTTAGCTTCTTGCATTTGTATACTTGCTGAAACTTCTTTTTTACTTCGTTTAGCGGCTTGAGCTAACGCTGTAGCCCCTCCAGCACTCGCTCCTGTAGCTTGTAACACGTCTAATGTATTTGCTAAAGCAATATCTGTTTGTTCCATCTGGATCTCCGCAGCGCCTGTAGCCACACCTAAATTAGCAAAAGGATTACTCAAGTTACCTGATAAATCAGTAGCTAAACCCGCTAAGGAAGTTACTCCCGAATAAGGGTTAATAACATCTTGTCTATTAGATTCAAAAATTTGAATTTCACGATTAAGCCTAGACTTTTCTCTTTCTGCATCAGCTTTAGCGTCTTGTGCTTGTCCTCTTTGTATAATACCTCCTACTATATTTACTACTGCGCCTATACCTGCGGCTATTGCTGTAATCATATTATTTTTTTTTATTATTAATTACGATGACTGTACGAATCCTGTGCTTACTGCAAATAATTCTTTTTTGCCGTTGTTTGTATTGTTTATTTTCATTTTTACTTCTCCAAAAAATCCTTTTACTCCAGAAGAAGAACTTCCCCAAACAACTTCACCAAATTGTGACGGAGTATTATTAACAAGATCAGAGTAATATTTATTTTCTTTTTTCTTAAAATTATTAACCATTAAATTATTTTGGGATTGAGTTAATGAAGTAGATATTATATTGCCGGTAATTGTAACAGCTGAGTCAACATCAGTGTTAAAGCTATCCATTATCCAACCACTATCACCTTCATAGTTTATTGTTTGAAAGTTTTTAACATAAGATGGAGATCCGTTAAATACAAATGTAACAGTAGAATCATAACCTACACCATAAAAAACACTTCTGTTGGTAGAATTGGGTTCAAGTTCGTAATGTTTGTATAACTTACCCGCATTGGTAGTATAATAGTTGTTATTTATACTAACTATTTTATTGGGTTTATAATCAAAAAGACTTGTCCATCCTTTTACGCCTTCATCAAAAGACAAGGTTGAAAAAGATTCTCTAGCTGCCGACCCTGTAGATTCTATAGATAAAACATATTGCTTGTTATGAGCATCCCATCCCCCAATTATTCCTCCTGTTTTTGCCGTGGATAATTTATCTCTAAAAAAGTCAATCATACCATAATTAGATATAACAGATATTCCGTCCATTGATAATCTACACACAACATTCTGATCCCTATCTGTAAAGTATTTTCTATAGCCATTTACCGCAAAAGATTCTGGATCTGTTGATATTCCGTACTCACCTCCAAACGCAACGTTTTGACCTATTACTAAATTACGGCTAGTAACACTAGCATTACCTTCAGCTGAGTATATAGCGTCTTTATCTATTAACGATTTACTTACTTTGCTTTCTTGGAATATAATAAGGTTAGTATCTTCTGCGTAAAGTTTTTGTATAGAGCCATTAACGGGGTCTATAGTTCTAGTTATGTCTTCACCTACACTAAATTGATTTGTTTGATTAATACCTGTTCTAGAATTAAATATTCCTGAATATATAAGTGAACTTAGTTTATTAGTTTGATTAGGTTCATCTTCCGCAGTGTAAGCTTTAACCCCAAAATCTACAGTATCATTATTATAGCCCCCTCTTATTCTAGATTCTTCTATAAGCCAATCTGTGGTTACGTCTCCTGTAATTGTTTGAGTAGCTCCTAACTCATCAACATAACTTAATGGTAAGTTTTCTGGAAATGTGGGATCATTAAAAACAGGCTTTTGTGTATTATTTGCTAAGCTAGCTATTTTTTTTATCCAAAAAGTGTTAAAATATTTTAATTCTATTGTTGTAGCCATTTTTAAATTATTATAAAATTACTATTCGGGGTTATAAAGTCTACTTACACCTCTATTAAGATATCCGTTAAGTATGTTATCATCACCTGTGGGAACATTAAAAGAAAATACATTAGGTGGTAACGCATTGCCAGTTAAAGTAGAATTAGTTACAAAACTTTGATTAGGAATTTTAGATCCATTTACGCTATCAAATGCTGCTACAAATAAATTTCTTTTTGTATCTGTTAACAATGAATATTTCCAATATGACAACGATGAAGTAAAAAAAGTATTATCTAAACTATAATTAACAAATGGTTTTAAAGCGTTAGGAATATATATAGTAGTTAGAGTGCTATCTGTAAAAAATTGTTGAACATAATCTGCATAGGGAGTTTTTGCGTAAAGAATAGAAGGCAAAGCACTAGGCCCTGCAATAGGTAATTCTCTAGCTGTTCCTGGAACAGAAGCATTATATTTAAAAGCGCTTCCTAGTTGACTAGTGGTAGCTGCATTCTTTCCTTGCCACGGAGCACACACAGGATTATTTAAATCATCAACCGTTAACCAAGCCCTGCTTCTTTTTACACCCGGTGATCCGCTGCCAAATCCGGACATTGTAAAACAATACTCAATGCCTCTAGTATCACCTTCTGCTTCAAATGCAGATTTATTAAAAGCTCTTAAAAAATGTGCCCAGCCTTTATCAATAGAAGTTGCAGTACTCCAAGTGCCATTATTTACAGAAGCAGGCCAATCAATTTCTTCATCAATAATAGTGCCAGATAAAGGAGAAGTGCGAATATTATTGTTTTCTTTAATGAGGTTGTCATCATCCATTAATAGCCAATCTGTATCGCCAGTGTATCTGTAATAAAGTCTTATGTAGCTATAAACGGCTGGAAAATTAAATCCAAATACCGGTGTTCCCGCTTCAGCCTCTATATTAAAGCTAAAAATTACCGTTCCAGAAGTATGAGCGCCTGACCCCATTCTATATATAGGCCCGTTATCAAAATTTCCAGAAACGAGTGGTAAATCACCAGAAGCTAAGGGGCTAGCAGCTATATACCATCGGCCTCCTGTAGTAGGAAGAAATCCAGGTTGAGGTTCTGGAGTGTTGACTGCCTTAAAAGAAGGATTATCTGCTTGAACAGCAGAAATATTTACATAACAAACATTGTTTAGCACCTCAGGATTTACAGGGTTGTCGGCTATAGTTACTGTAATGGTTTGCTCTGCAAATAAAGGTCCATAAAGTCCAACACCGCTGCCATCACTTGCATCAGTTACTCTAATAGAAAACGTGTACGAACCGTTAGACGTAACATTAGGTGTTTTTGTTATTTGCCCGTTATCTGAGTTAATAACAAAATCAGCTGGAGCACCGGTTATAGAATATATTAATCCGTTAGTTTTTTCGTTAGTTATAGAAGTTCCGTTTTGTACATTTTTTGTTGTCCATACAGAAGCAGCTAAGACTAAAGAGTCTTCTCCTTGCACTTCTATATTACTTATAGTATCAAAAGACGGAGCTACATTTTTTAAAGCACCATCTCCAGAAGGAATGCCTCCTACATAAAGAACGTCTTCTTGTCCCCCAGGCGTATTAATAGTTATTTCAAATTCAAAAACGTCTCTTAAATTGCTGCCATTAATAAATGTGATTCCATTATCAATGGTATTTTTTAATCTTATTTGAAACTTACCTACATTAGGAAAAGTGTCTCCTAATACTAAATCAAAAATATTTATAGGATTATTATCGCCATTAGTAACGGAAGTTAAAGTAGGCGTAGTGTTAGGATTAAAAACGCCTTGCGCTGTATAAGGTTCAAACCACCCGGTCAAAGCTTCTCCAGGTGCTTTGCTCTCTGGAAAATCCCATGAAAAGTTTTGAAAAGAAGTAATACCTTCATATCCGGTAAGCACATCTGCATTTAAATCAGCTACTAATCCTTCAGACGTTGTTTCCCAATATATATCTAGTAAAGATTCAACAGGTTCTGTTTCGTAAATAGCTAAATAAGGTTGCATGTTCCAATTCCATGTAGGATTTGATCCGTTGGGATTTGTTGTTAATTCTGCCCCCCAACCAATACCTTTTTCGGCAGTTGATATTCTTGCTATTAAAGGGTTAGAGTCTATTTGATAAAATACTTTGTTTCCATCTATACCACCAGCTTGGCCTACAACGCCTGTAGCGGTAACTACAACGGTTTCTGTAATAAGAGGAGCTGTGGCAAAATATAATGTGCTCCCTATAATATTAAATTGCGTAGTAGGGGCTCCATTTATGGTTAAAGTAATTAAATTATTTTCTAGTTGTAAAGCGTTTATTAATGTAAATGCAAATTCTGTTTGCGCATCATTCCCGGCAAAAGTTTCAGTAGTAACGGTTTCCCTGCTATTAGACAACTGTTTAAAAGACATGTCTAAATCGGAAGCTGTGGCTATAGTGCTAGCTAAGTGAGCTATTGCGTTTTTACTGTTGTTAATTAAAGGATAATATTGTAAGTTAGAAGGAGATGGATCAGCCGTCGATGTTGCTGTAGGGTTCATTATATTTGTAACTCTTCCATACAACTCTACGGAACTTCTAAATTGTTTTTCTTGCGGGCCAACCTCTTCTAAGTCTCTAGGAATTTTATTTATATTATCATTAAACAATACAGTGTGAGCAGTTAAATTTAATTCATCTGAAGGAAAAGCTCCGGAATTTTCGCTATCTCCTATAATGTTACTAAAAGCTTCAAATGATTGCCCGGGATATCCATTAAGTATGCCTGGTAAGTAAGCATTGTAGTATTCTTGTTCTGTTTGTTTAACAACAATTTTATAGGAATACCACCCCAGATTATTTATGGTATAAGCAAATCGCAAATCCGGAACCGCTGGATCTACGGGAGGTGTTGGTAAATATAGTGAATTAACTTGTCCAGTTGTCGTTACTTCATATAAATTAGCAAGTGGACCTGTTATACTAATAACTTTTACAAAATCAACATATTCTCCTCTTAAATAATTTCCAGGTTCAGGTATATTTTGATTTAAAGGAAAGCTTGCTCCTGTGTATCTAAAATTCCAAACATTACCATTAATACCAGTACTTCCTCCGGTCCCAATAGCAAAACCGTCGCCTAAAGATACGTTTTTTTGAGGAATAGCATATAACCCGGGCGTTCCTGAAGAATTATTAAAAGTTGATTGTATGGGCGAATTTAAAATTAATTGAATGCAATCTCCAAACCAGTCTTGAACATTTGTTTCATTAGCTACAGAGTCATAAGGATTATAAATAGTAGATCCAGAATAAAATTCGCCATCTAAAAACTCCCCGTTGTCAACTGAAGATAAAATAACAGGTGATTGCCTTCCAAATTTGTCAGATAAAACAAATCCTACTTGATAAGTTCTATTTCTTTTTACAGAATGGTTAGGATATTCTACAAAGTTATTAAAAAGTCCTGTGTTATTTTTTTTAGCTATTCTACAGTTGTAATTTATATTTAAAGGAGGAGTGTGTTTATCCTTGAAGTTGCCATATATAATTCTATTTCCTGCGCTTTCTTGAGCAAAAGCGGTAACAGGCACTTTGTCATATACTCTTACAGTTTGCGCTTCAGGTAATGTTCTATAAGGTTTTCTTGATTGATAATCGTAATTATAATAATTATTTAAGCCGGATTCAGCTCCAATAGCACCCGCAGTTATTGAGGCTAAAACTTTTACTGTTGAAGAATTGCTTTCATTAAACAATATATCTACCTCACTTATTTTATAAGTGCTATTTATTCTAGATCCGGAATCAGGTAAAGGTATTATTAATCCAATGTTTTGAACATTGTTTTCCATAAACTTTAAAATGGTAGACCTATAAGCCGCTTCTTCGTCCCCGTTTATTAAATATCCTTTTTGTTTAGGAATATAAGCTATTTGTGTAAATGGAGCCATTAAAGAATACTCGTTGTCGTCGTATTTAAATCTATAGCTAAATCTAACAAATATGTTTTCTAAATAATTAGGATCTCCTGGCCAAGTAACTTCGGAGTCCTTATTAGACATAGTCGATTTTATAAAAGTAATCGTGTCACCTATTGTTGGTGAAGACGTTAATGCTTTATTAAATGTTATTCTTGTATTACTACCACTAATGGTAATACTAGCTATTTTTACATAATCAGTACCTGAAAGATTAGCTATATCTGAAGACACGACTGTTGCCCCGATATAAGGAGTTAATTCTTGTACTCTATCTCCAGACACAGTTACCCAAACAAATGCAGGAGAAAACCCATTTATTTCAACGCTTAATCTATTATATAATTTTATAGCTTCATAGGGGTTGTATTTAGCTACTGATATTTGGTGCTCTTGCGTGTAGTATTGCTGATCGGTAGAATTTCTAGAACTTCTTCCGTTAGATCCAACAGCTAAATTTATATTTATTTTTCTAGGCTGGTTTCTATTATCAGTCCAAAAAAGCAAACTTTCAATTAGGTTTATACCTATTATTCGATTAGTTGTAGAAAAGTTAAGAAATTCTCCTGACAATAGTTTAGTGTATTCTTCGGTTATTGTATTAAAAGAATATATGTAATGCTCAGTAGAGTCAGGGGCAAAAGTAGGACTAGTAGGATTAGGATCAGTGTAATTTGTTAAAAATATAAATAATTTATTATCTACACTAGAATCTTTTATTCCAATTATTCGTAAATTAGAAGGCAAGTTTGTAGAAGTCATTAAATTATTGCCTATAATATTTTCTAAAGCTCCAACATCATTGTCTTCGGATCTA
>TARA_R110002051_G_scaffold259321_1_pt1 | contig 17716 bp, 15 predicted proteins | sample TARA_R110002051 | Tara Oceans TARA_R110002051 (sample SAMEA4397023) | marine metagenome | biome: Polar Biome; feature: [MES] marine water layer (ENVO:01000295) within the mesopelagic zone...; material: water (ENVO:00002006), including particulate matter (ENVO:01000060) such...
GAATTGCAGAAGCCGGCGTGGCATTGAAGGAACTGCTTTATCGGTGACTCACGACTTCCTTGTCCTCCTCAGCGTTGCTTGGCGGTGGTGAGTCCGGTTTTCAGATCAATACGGGTACGTAATTGGAATGCCCCAAGTTACCTGTGCGCAACCGCGTTGGTCGTAGCGCTTTTGGGCGAAGGAGCTTTCGCGGTGAAGCCGGCAAAAGCCTAACGGCTTTCGGCTTTTATTCCGCCTATAAAGACGCTTGTCAAAATGGTTGGCGCCCGCTGTGTGATCCTCCCCACATCTGCCTCTCGGATCATATAGCGGGCGAATGCCACATGGTTGCCGTGAACTTGCTTTATAGGGACGTGATCATCAACTAGATGATTATTGGTCGTCTTTTCTCAGCAAGGTTTGCACCTCTTCGGAAAGCGGCATGGGTCGAAAAGCGCTTACTCTAGATCGGCCGGTATTTCCGGTGGGCACCCAAATTCTGGAGAACAGCAGTGCCGCGACAATACGAGGTATCTGCCCCGCGACTTCGCGATAATCACCCGTCTGCCAGCCAAGCATGAGCATCATCCAATGTGACCTGGCATGCAGCAGAGGATGGCGTTGAGTCAGTATGTGTGCACGTTCTAACCATTGGAAGGCATCTGCACTGCGCTGCTCCTGCATGGCGTGCTCGGCCCGTTTAAATGCTTGGTCAATGGCGAATTGCAAAGTTGCTTTCATCTCCAGTTTCCTCGTTCTATTTTTTAAGCAGGCGCAGACCATTGAACACCACCAGCAAACTGACGCCCATATCGGCAAACACGGCCATCCACATGGTCGCCTGGCCTGTTAGCGTAATGGCGAGAAACAATGCCTTGATCCCCAGTGCCAGAATGATGTTTTGCTTGAGGATGGCTGCAGTTTGCTGGGACAGGCGAATGAAGGACGGTATCTTGCGCAAGTCGTCGTCCATCAATGCTACATCGGCAGTTTCGATAGCGGTGTCTGAGCCGGCGGCAGCCATGGCAAAACCAATTTCAGATTTCGCCAGTGCTGGCGCATCGTTGATGCCGTCGCCGACCATGCCGACAACATAGCCGCGTGCTTGCAGTGCTTCAACGGCTTGTAACTTGTCAACCGGGAGCAGGTTGCCACGCGCCTCGTCAATACCGACTTGCATGGCGATGGCCTCAGCAGTGTGCGAATTATCTCCGGTCAGCATGGTGGTCTTCACTCCCAGCGCGTGAAGCTCCTCGATGGCCTGACGGCTGGACTCTTTGACGGTATCGGCAACAGCGAACAGGGCCACGGCACGCTGCGCATCGCACAGCACTACCACCGTTTTGCCCTGGCGTTCGAGTGGTTCCAGTAGTGCTTCCAGCTCTGGTGAGCAGAGGCCAAGCTCCTCCACCAGGCGGTGATTACCCAGGTGAAAATCCTCGCCCTCAATGCTGCCCCTTACACCCCGTCCCGGCAGAGCTTCGAATCCATCCACGGCTGAAAATGTCAGCCCGCTATCATCGTCATGCTTGGCTATAGCTAATGAAACCGGATGATCAGACCGGCTGGCCAGGGTAACGGCGTGGCCGCGATAGCGCTCCGAATCCTGTTCGATCAAGGGGATGTAATCGGTCTGCACCGGCTTGCCGTGGGTAATGGTTCCGGTTTTGTCGAGAGCCAGGAAGCCAAGCTTGCCACCGATTTCAAGATACACACCGCCTTTGATCAGAATGCCTTTACGCGCTGCGGCAGCCAGGCCACTGACGATGGTGACGGGCGTCGAAATGACCAATGCGCAAGGGCAAGCGACGACCAGCAACACCAGGGCGCGGTAGATCCAGTCGTACCAGGCTTCGGCCATAAGCAGCGGGGGGACGATGGCGATAGCCAGCGCAAACATAAATACCACCGGCGTGTACACCTTGGCGAACTGATCGACAAAGCGCTGGGTCGGTGCACGTGAGCCCTGTGCCTCTTCAACCGCATGAATGATGCGGGCCAGCGTCGTATCAGCAGCGACGGCGAGCGCTCGGTACTCCAGTGAACCGCTTTGGTTGATGGTCCCGGCAAAAACCGTGTCGCCGGGGGCTTTCTCTACCGGCAGGCTTTCCCCGGTAATGGGCGCCTGGTTAATGGTGGAGTGGCCGGAAGTGACCTCACCATCGAGTCCGATGCGCTCGCCAGGCCGAACCCTGAGCACCGCTCCCACGGCAACGGTTTTTACGTCGACTTCCAGCCATGTGCCGTCGGACTGCTTCACCGTGGCCTGCTCAGGCGTCAAATCCATCAGCCCGCGTATGGCATTGCGCGCTCGATCAAGCGATCTGGCTTCAATCAGTTCGGCGACAGCAAAGAGAAACATGACCATGGCTGCTTCAGGCCATTGTCCTATCAGCACCGCGCCGGTCACCGCGATACTCATAAGCGCATTGATGTTCAGGTTACGGTTCTTCAGGGCGATCCAGCCCTTCTTGTAGGTTGTCAGCCCGCAAAGCAAAATGGCTAGCAGCGCGACGCCAGCCACAACCCATTCTGGTGCCAACTCGGCGAAGTGCAGTAGTTCGGACGATACGGCGGCTACACCTGATAGCGCCAAAGGCCACCAGGCCTTCTTGCGTGGGGCGGCTTGCACTTCTTCGTTGGCCGTTGCTGATCCCTCAACCACAGGAGTGAAGCCCAGGTCCCGAATAGCGGAAAGTACTCCTGGCAGTGCACTTGCAGAGTGCCTGACGGTAAGTACGCGTTGAAGCAGGTTGAACCCCAGTTCCGTGACACCCGATATTGAAGCCAGCTTGTCGCGGATCAGCTTTTCTTCTGTGGGGCAGTCCATCTGGTCGATTCTGATGCGGGTTTGGCCTTCAGTGGAGCCGGTAGATGCACCCACGGTTGAGGCGGCCGCAGAGGAGCATTTCACTGCTTCGCTGGTGTCACAACAGTCGCTTTGCATAACTGCTTGAGCTTTGTGGGCGTTATTGCAGCAGCCAGTCATGTGGGTATCCTCGTTGATCATGTATGCTAAGTGAACACCCTGAAGCCGCTACAGGGTCAAGCGTTTATCGAAGAGGTAGGTCATGAAAATTGGAGAACTGGCCAAGCTTACTGATTGTCAGGTTGAAACGATTCGCTATTACGAGCATGAAGGGCTGTTGCCTGCTCCGGCGCGCAGCGAGAGTAACTATCGGCTTTACACCAGCGAGCATTTCGAGAGGCTGACGTTTATTCGTAACTGCCGCACACTGGATATGACTCTGGACGAAATCAGAAGTCTGCTGGCGCTAATGGATCAGCCAGAAGAGAACTGTGAGGGTGTTGACAGTTTGGTTGAAGAGCATATCCAACATGTACATTCGCGCATTACCAGCCTGCTCGCCCTGCATCAACAGTTGGTCGATTTGCGCCAACGCTGCGCTTCCGAACGCGGAGTAGATGAGTGCGGGATACTTCAACGCTTGAATACCACAGGCGGTGTGAGTACGCCGGGAGAAGACGATCACACCCATGTGGGCAAAAGCCATCGTCACTAGCCATTAACTGCAGTGGGATTGGGGCACGCTTCGGCGTTTAGGTATTTTGAAAGGACAAATAGATGATCGTAAAAGAGTCAATACGTGACGCAAACGGCTGGGGATTTTTACTTGCCGCTTGGTTATTAGCCGTTACAGCGACTTTGGCCGCGCTGTTTATTGGCGAAGTCATGGGTAAAACCCCATGTGTGCTGTGCTGGTTTCAGCGGATTTTCATGTTTCCGCTGGCAGTGATGTTGACGATTGCCTGCTATCGGGCTGACTTCACCGTTTGGCTATACGCGTTGCCTCTGGCAGTTATAGGCTGGGGGTTTGCCTTGTATCACTGCCTGCTTTTTGTCGGCGTGATTCCAGAGACTCTAAAACCATGTAGCGCCGGAACCTCATGTTCTGGAGCCGATATGCTGATCTTCGGTAACGTGCCACTGCCGCTGCTTTCCCTGGCGGTTTTCACCGCTATTGTCGTGCTTCTTGTCCTGATTCGCCGGAGAAACCTTGTATGAACAGACGTGCCCTTGTACTGACCATTAGCGCAGTAATTATTGCCGGATTTGTCGCTGCAGCAATGCTCTACCAGCGTTCTTCCGCTCCCCAGGAGGTGCCGACTGTCACCCAGTCAACCGGCTCATTAGTGCGCTTTCATTCGCCAACACTCGGGCCCATCAATGCGCCGGTCACTATCGTCGAGTTTTTCGATCCCTCGTGTGAAAGCTGCCGGGCGTTCTACCCCTACGTAAAGCAGATTATGGCTAAGTACCCTAACGACGTGCGTCTTGTCATTAGATACGTACTCTTTCACCAAGGCTCAGAAGAGGCCGTACGCCTACTGGAAACCGCTCGTTTGCAGGGGCTCTACGAGCCGGTATTGGCTGCCGTGCTGGAAGCACAACCGCTGTGGCATGACGATGCAACCGCGCAGAAAGCTTGGGAGGCAGCCGCTGCAGCAGGCCTGGATACTGAGAAGGCGCGCGCCACCATGAATTCGCAGGCTATCAATGAGATTCTCGCCAAGGATGCAGACGACGTAAAGAAAGTAGGAATTCGAGGCACGCCCACGTTTTACGTCAACGGCAAACTACTGACCGAGTTCGGTCCGGGGCCGTTGTTGGAGCTGGTGGAGAGCGAACTGGAAAACGGGCGTTGACACTAGCATGGGCGCAAACGTTCTTGTGGTGTTGTTGGAAGTCTTTATTCGGCCCTTACCGCGCCAGTTTCGAACCTCTGCGCTCTTACGAAGCCTCGCTTATCAGCTTTTGAGCAGCGATGTACAAATTCACCGCTGCAATGCGACTGAGTAAGGTCCTTAATTAATATGGGATCGGAGGTTTCTCGACCACCGGAAAAATAAGGCTGAAAACGGTGACTCCTCCTGGGATGCTACTCACTTTGGCAGAGCCACCATGTAAGCTCATGATAGAGCGAATGATTGCCAGCCCAAGACCTGTTCCGCCTTCTGAGCGTGAACGGCTTGGGTCTACTCTGTAAAAGCGCTCAAATAAATGTGGAAGATGTTGAGCAGGAATTCCTTCGCCTGTATTAGATACTGCTAGAGAAATGGTCTGCTGTCGTCTTTCTATCGTCAGATGGACATTTGACATTATTGGGCTATGTCTGATGGCGTTGGATAACAGGTTTGATATCGCGCGCTGTATCATCAGTCGATCGCCCAGGACAATGCCCGCGCCGTCCATATTCAAGCCGATCTGCTTTTCTTCCGCTGGAAGACTAAACAATTCAATCAGGCGGGCGGCTTCATGCTCTAACTGTACTGGTTCGAAAGGTATTAAAGAAGCGGGGTGGTTCGTCTGAGCCAAGAATAACATGTCAGATACTATTCGAGAGACGCGCTCTAGTTCCTCAGTACAGCATTCGAGTACTAATTTATACTCTTCTGGTGGACGCTTCTTCGACAACGTCACTTGGGCTTTTCCCATCAGATTAGAGATAGGTGATCGCAGTTCGTGAGCAAGGTCATCAGAAAACTGAGATAGCTGTTGAACTTCGTCATCGAGTCGATGGAGCATAAAGTTAATAGCATGTGCCAAATCACTTAGCTCCTGAGGTAGTTGTTCAGTGGATATCCGATGCGTGAGATCCTGAGCAGACACTAACGATGCGATGTGGCGGAAGCGGCTTAAGGGCGTGAGACCTCTCCGTACGATCCACCACGATCCGAAGCCAATCAGTGCTAAAAGTGCGGGGAAAAATAATAAAGCAGATTTGAGGTACATTCCCAATAATGTGGTGTCTTCAAATCTATCGACGGTCAACAATACTTTTACCGCGTTTCCATCGTTGAGCAACATTATTTTCGAAGCGGTCAGGAAATCAGTGCCTTTGTCGTCAATCCAGGCGGTAAATTCACTGTTGTCAGATACTGATATGTCGGGCAACTTGCGAATTAACGATTCGTCACCTGCTGCAAGCAGGATTGTGGAGCGAGGTTTCAACGTATAAACAGTTAAACTTAAATTATCATGCCCCATCACCATATCCAGCAGCGCATGGGGATGCTGAAGGAGTAAGCGTGCAGTCATATCGTCATTGAGGCTATGCTCGACTTGCTTTAGTTTGCCAGCTAGATTGTTCTTGGCTATCAAATCAAGCTGATAATTAAGTATAGCGTAGGTTAATACCGCTAGGATGATGACTAGCGCTGTGCCCATGAGGCTTACAGAAAGGCCCAGACGTAGAGATAAACTTGGTGGCTTCATCCTCTGTCCTCTAGCACATAGCCAACGCCTCTTATCGTGTGAATTAACTTTGCCTCAAAAGGCTCATCAATCTTTGCCCGAAGTCTGCGTATGGAAACCTCAACGACGTTGGTATCGCAATCAAAGTTCATATCCCACACTAAAGAAATAATCTGTGTGCGTGATAGCACTTCGCCAGACTTTCTCATTAACAAGTGCAGAAGAGCAAATTCCTTACTAGTTAAATCAATACGTTGATTTCCTCGATAAGCTCGATGTCTCGCTGGGTCTAGTTCAAGATCACTAACTTTTAACACAGAGGATACGGGCATCTGTTCGCTACGCCTAAGCAAGGTGCGAATGCGAGCAAGCAACTCAGGGAACTCAAAAGGCTTCACTAAATAATCGTCAGCTCCCAAATCCAAGCCCTTTATCTTGTCAGCCAAGCGTCCCCGGGCCGTGAGCATAATGACGCGTGTACCGCTGCGGCCCCGGATATACTTGAGAACGTCCCAGCCATCGATTTCAGGTAGATTGACGTCGAGTATGACCAGGTCATAATCATACTGATTGACCAAGTGAAGCCCATCTACACCATTCGCAGCTTTATCTACTACATAACCACTTTCGGTCAGACCTTGGTGTAAGTAGTCTGCGGCCTTGGGTTCGTCCTCAACAATAAGGATTCGCATAATAACGACCTTTTCTATAATGTTCGGTAGTAAGATACTGTTGTTTGATATACGTCGTGAATATGTTTTATACAACAGTATGATGCTTCCTTCTGGTTCATTTCGTGCTACACAACAGAGCCGTAAGGCGGCCGTATTGTTGTGACATTATGACGCATTGTAATTTGCCGCTTTTTTTGAGCGGAGATTTTATCTACACAAGGGTGGTAATGCTAATATATATAATATAAGAAAAGCTCCGCATAAAATATTTTTAATTATATCGCCATTCAGATTAGGCTACACGATGGCAAGAAAAGCCCTAATTTTCGCTAACTTGCACTACCCTGGGCTCAATTCGGCAAAATGCTTGGATTTCACTGGCTATTTCTTCGTCATGATTTCCTTTTTCTTTTGTCGCCATTCTAGGCGAGATCCTCGTTGCTGAGGATCTTGATGCACCGCTTGCATCATTGGTTCACGCGTATGATTACACCGACCGAATGGCCGAATGAGCGGCCAGATTTATAGCCCTGTGAACTCGTCACAGCTGGAAATAGCCGTGTGATCGCTGGTTCTGAGACTTATTTAGAGTGCCCATAGGCAAAAAGCCAATTAGATAACGATCTTAACTGGCTTTTTGAACTGCTAGGTATAAACAGCGCAGCAATTAGTACAATTATAATAATTAGTTTTGAGCTTCAGCGCTTTTTTTTGTCTCCTTTTTGAGCTTGCTCTCTTCCTGTTTTGTAACGTTCGTATTATCGCCGTCACTTTGTATATGCAGCGGAGCCCTAGCGGCGGGTACTCCGCTGAGGGCGCGATCACTGCCATCCTCAGCCCACGCGCCAATTGACATTAATGCGATCACAAAGGGTATAGCCAATTTACTGATTGATTTCATAGAACCTCCTCGTTTGTATTTGCAGCAGCTTACAGTAGAGGAGTGACAGCAAGCTGAGCACAAAATGACAAATCTGTTATTAATGTTATTTTCTTAGTATAAACGTCTGCGCGCCCGACATTTATTCGTGACAAAAGTGCCTGGGAATTGTATTTATGTCAAAATTGTAATGGTGCGGTCAGCTAGGTGTTATTTATAGTCGGTATACTAAAATGTATAGCTAAAAGTCAAGTAAAACGGATCCCGATGTCATGCACGGTTGATGTTATCCACGGTTAAGGAGTAGCTGATGAATATAAGAAAAGTCCTTTTTTCTGCCTTTGTGTTGGGCGTTGGTTCAGGTGGTGCGGTCGGTGCCGAACAGGCCACTGGATTCGTGGAGGGAATCAGTCTCGACGTGACTAATCGAAATTTTTATTTCAATCGTGACTTTCGCAACGGTCAGTCCAGCCCGACAGGTAATGGTTACTCTGAGGAATGGGCTCATGCCATTATCGGAGAGTTCCGGTCAGGTTTTACTGATGGTGCTGTCGGTTTTGGTGTGGACGCTTTTGCAATGCTTGGGCTGAAGCTTGATTCCGGTGGTGGGCGCTCAGGAGCAGGCGGTTCCGTTGATCTGCTGCCTTATGACAGTGCTGGTCGACCCGAAAGCAGCTATTCGAAAGTAGGGGGCGCCTTAAAAGCGAGGCTTCAAGATACCGAGGTCAAGATAGGGGATATATTTCCGCAAACACCAGTTGTTTACTATGGTGATTATCGGTTATTACCACAAAGCTTTCGTGGCCTTAGTCTGGTCAGTACTGATATCGATAAGTTGACTGTCCAGGCGGGACGTCTCCACTCAATGAGTCAACCCAATACAAGTAGTATGCGAGACGATTTTGCCACTTTCTACGCTGGCCCGGTGGATTCTCCCTGGGTCGCCTATTTTGGTGGAGATTATGATCTTAGTCGTAATATAAATGTAAGTCTTTACACCAGTCGCCTTAAGGATGCTTGGAATCAGCATTACGCAGGCACTTCATTTAATTATCCCTTGGCGAATAATATTACTCTGACAGGTGGGCTTAACTATTATAAAGCGGTTGATGAAGGTCGGAAATTATTAGGTCGTTTTGACAATGATATCTACAGCGGAAATGCAGGTGTGCAGTTTGGTCCACACACCGTCACCGTTGCATTACAAAGAAACAGTGGCGACGACGATTTTGATTATTTACGTCAATCCGGTTCTATTTATCTGGATAACTCAATCCAGTATAGCGACTTTAATTCACCCAAAGAAAATTCCCGTCAGATCCGTTACAACTTAGACTTGGCAACTTTTGGATGGCCGGGACTGAGTCTGATGACCCGCTACGCGCAAGGTCGAGATGCAAACTATTCCGGGGCTAATGAGGTATACGTTCGCCGGGATGAGGCCGGTACGCCGTTGACAAACCAAAAACGTTGGGAGCGGAACGTAGAGGCGACTTACGTGCTTCAAAGTGGAGGTATGAAAGGTTTGACATTCAGGCTTCGCCAGGCGACTACCCGCGCTACAGAGTTTGAGTCCGACCTTGATGAAGTTCGTCTTATTGTAGAGTATCCGCTGGAAGTGCTTTGATCGGCTTTGCCGCCGAACAACGCTTTTGGACTTATTATTATCTGACTGCGTCAGCTTTGCTAAAAGTCGACTAGCTAGATTTTCTCGTCATTATTTCGTTCCGATGTTTTGATAATTTAACGACGATCAGCGTCTTACCACCGTATTCGTCTCTCGAGCTTCTTTGCTCCTTCAAAAGAGATGCTTTAGCGCCTTAATTGGCGCTTTTTTTTGCTTTACGGATCAGTCCCAGCAATGCCGTGCATCCTAACAAATTGATATCCGATGTCAGTGTCCTTGAATTTAGTGGTTTTTGCAGGTCTGAATCATACCCAGGTTATCGAGGCTGTTTTATTTAAGTCAGGTCTTGGTGACTGCGGTTGTCTTGCTGGAAGAAGTTCCTCTCAGCGCGATTGTCCTCCAACTGGTTTTTTTTCAAACAGGGGCTAACAAAAACGCAGCCATAGAAACCTGAAAATAACAGGATTGTCACTTGCGGTTAACTCTCTGGTTAACCTCATCCGGGATAATGGCTCCACGGATTACATTCGAATACCACGGCGAGAGCGCTATGGAATATCGCGAAATATGGACGAGATGAGGTTAGCTTTCGTACTGTTTGGAGTGAGCACGGAGTTATGCCAGAAGATCGCGGCTTACGCCTAATGATGACCCACCTATATGGATTCGGTGTGAACGCGGATGAGTCTTCGCCTAATGACGAAGCTTGAAAGCGTGAAACGTTGATTGTGAAAAGTCACCTAGGCAGCGTCACTGTGATCTCCAGCGAGCTGACCCTACTACATTTCAATTGTTGTTCAACCTAACATGAGGTGGCTTATGCTTGCCCTTTTTTGTTGTCGTCTGCGTGCGTCCGGGTGGTCGCGTAAGGCGAGGCTTTTGCTCTTCGGTAGCATGTTAATGGGATGGTCTAGCTATGGTTGGCCAGCTGATCGTGATACCGCGATCCTGACCTTGTCAGAGACCCTGGCTCGTGTTCTGCAGTCCAACCCCGAACTGGCTGTTTACCCCTATGAAATCCGTGCAGCCGAAGCAAGAACACTACAGGCGGGTCTGCGACCCAATCCCCGTATCTCTGTGGACGTCGACAATGTCCTTGGCAGTGGAGCACTGTCCGGTATTGACGCAATGGAAACCACGCTTGCGCTTAGCCAGGTAATTGAGATGGGTAATAAGCGTAGCCTTCGACGTGACGTCGGTAGTTGGCAGCGCCAGGCGGTAGAGCGTGACTATGAACTTGCGCGCCTTGATGCTCTGGCGGCAGCTGCAAGCCGCTACCTTGAAGTCGCACAAACCCAGAGGTTGCTGAATTTCTCAAAGCAGATTGTTGAATGGACACAAGCTTCTGAAGCCGTGGCCAAGAGGCGTTTCGACGTGGGTGGCGCTAGTAGGGCCGAGCTCGGCCGCGCCCGCACAGATTCGATGCAGGCTTCGCTGGAGACTAGCAATCTCGAAGTACGGCTGGCGAGCGCCAAGCGCCGCCTGGCAGGTTTATGGGGAGAGACTGAACCCGATTTCGCTATTGTGGGGGCGGAACTTTTTTCATTGGTGGAAATACCAGACTTTACCCGCGTTCGGGCCCAGCTTGAGCAAGCACCGCAGTTGCAACGGTTCCTGACCCAGCGCAGGTTGCGCCAGGCCCAACTTGAACTCGCCATCGCGGCGGGCCGGCAGGACATTGAGGTCGGTGCCGGTTTCAAACACCTTCGAGAAACCAACGATATCGGAATGGTGCTGCAGTTCTCCATGCCGTTGGGCTTGAACGACCAGAATCAGGGGAATATCCAGGCCGCGCGTGAGGACCTCGCGGTGCTCGACATGGAGGAGGAGGCAACACGGGTCAGGATTTTTACCGAGCTACGCAACGCATACGCTCAACTCGAACAGACCCGTCGCCAGGTCACGGTTTTGCGTGACGACATACTGCCCGAAGCACGGGAGACTCTGGAGTTGATCCAGGAAGGTTACCGCGCAGGCCGTTTCTCCTACCTTGAGGTCGTGCAAGCCCGACAGCAAGTGCTCGCGGTCGAGAACGATGCAGTTTTGGCTGCAACCGACTTTCACCAGACCCTTATAACCCTAGAATCCCTTACTGGTCAGCCTCTGACGGGTGCCGGACAAACTCTTACCCGTACCAACACCACCAACGGTCCGCCCTCCGAATTCCGTTTGCCATACCTAGATGGGTCCGCTGTTGATGAGCAAACGTCACGACAGGAAAAGTCACGATGAACAAACTATTGAATCTGGTACTTGGCTGTTTGCTCCTAGTTGCGCAACCGCTCCAGGGTGTCCTTGCCGCAACCGATCCTAAAAAGGAAACACAAGCCACTCACGCCAGAGAAAACGCTTCGCACCAGCATGCAGCGGAGGAGTCAGACGCTGAAGCACAGGACTCTGAAGGGGCACACTCTGAGGAGGAAGGTAATCCTGCCGCGGAGGAAGTAGGACATGCCGATCATGCTGAAGAAGTACAGGGTGAGGGCCACGAAAGTCATGAAGACAGCGAAGAGCCGGTTCTGACTCTCAGTGCCGATCTGTTACGGGATTTAGGTGGTGAAATTGCCGTCGCGGACGCGGGTGTCATCCGGCAGCAGGTGTCATTGCCGGGAGAGATCCAGCTTAACAAGGAGGCAGTCACTCACATCAGTCCGCGTTTCGCCGCGAAAATCGTAGAGGTGCGTGCCAAAACTGGTGACAAGGTCAGCGCAGGCCAGACCCTTGCTGTGGCAGAGAGCTCGGAAACTCTTGCACGCTTCAGTCTTCAATCGTTAATCAGCGGCGTGGTGATCGACCGGGAGGTTACTCTGGGCGAGCATCTGTCTCCAAGCGACACTGCCTTTGTGGTCGCGGATATGTCAACTCTTTGGGCCGACATTGCGCTATATCCAAGGCAAGTGCCATTGGTGAAGGTTGGCCAGTCGGTCCGCCTGAGCACCAACTATGGCCCGGAGGCGGTTGATGCCCGTATTGATTATGTCTCTCCCTCGGTAGATGAGCGCACGCGTACTGGCTTGGCCCGTGTGTTTTTGTCCAACGAAAACCAGGCGTGGAAACCGGGTATGTTCGTTCAAAGTGACATAGCCATCGGCGAATATCCGGTGGATGTTGTCGTTCCCGAGAGCGCAATCATCGATTTGGAAGGCCAAACAACGATTTTTGTAAAGGAAGGTGAGCGTTGGGAGCCGCGACCGGTAACCGTAGGTCGCGACGATGGAAAAATGGCAGAGATCCTCAGCGGTCTCCAGCCCGGTGAAAGTTACGTAATCCAAGGCGGATTCGTGCTCAAGGCGCAGCTGCAAAAGAATGAATTCGAATCCGGTCACAACCACTAGTCTAGGGGAACAGTATGCAAGGCATCATCCGTTTTGCGCTGGATAACCGGCTACTGGTAGTCACGTTAGCTCTGGCGACGCTTGTTGGGGGCTATTTCGCCTATCGTACTTTGCCGGTGGACGCTTACCCGGATATCTCGCCTGCACTTGTTCAAGTGTTTGTGGAAACTGAAGGATTGGCGCCAGAGGAGGTGGAAAAATACGTTACTTACCCGATCGAAAGTGCCATGAATGGACTGCCCAAGCTTGATCATGTGCGCTCAATTTCCAACTTCGGTCTATCTGTTGTCAATATTTACTTTGAGGAGGGAACGGACATTTATTTCGCCCGGCAATTGGTGGGCGAACGACTTCAAATGGCTCGGGAGTCAATCCCCGAAGGCTTTGGTGAGCCGGTAATGGGGCCGATTACTACTGGGCTTGGGCAGATCCTGTTTTATGTGCTCGAGGACACCACGGGCCAATATAGCACTACCGAGCTGCGCGAGATTCAAGATTGGATCGTCAAGTTCAATTTGCAGACCGTCAAGGGCGTAACAGAGGTCTTATCTATTGGTGGTGAAGTAAAACAGTTTCAAGTCAATATTGAGCCGAACGCATTGCTCCGTTACGACGTCAGCTTGCCGGAAATCAAGGCGCGAATTGAAGCTAACAACGCCAATGCGGGCGCTCAGTTTATTGTCAAGAATGACGAGGAGTACATTGTGCGCTCGGTAGGTCTCGCCACAGACCTAGAGTCCTTGCGTAATATCGTGGTGAAGACCAATGACGGTACACCTGTATATCTGCATCAACTTGGCGACCTTGAAGTTGGCGGGGAAATTCGTCGTGGACTGACGACCAAAGATGGTAACGGCGAGGTGGTTGTTGGGATGGTATTGAAGCTGATTGGCAGCAATACCTCGAATGTCATCGGCGCTGTGAAGCAGGAGTTGGCGGCGATCAACGACAACCTTCCGGAAGGCATCGAAGTCCAGCCTTATTATGACCAGGCCACTCTGGTCAAGGCGGCTGTAACCACTGTAATCAGTGCACTATTGCAAGGCATTCTTCTGGTGGCTCTGGTGCTGTTGGCTTTTATGGGTGGGCTGAGGCCAAGTCTGGTCGTCGCACTGTCCATCCCATTTTCGGTAGGCTTTACCTTTATCGCGATGAAAATCTTTGGCATCTCCGCGAACCTGATGTCATTGGGCGGGCTTGCGATAGCAATAGGCATGATGGTTGATGGCGCGGTTGTAGTTGTTGAAAATGTTGATCGCATGTTGCGTGAGGCTCAACCTGATGAGTCTCGTATGCATATCGTAATGCGTGCCTGCCAGTCGGTTGCACGGCCGATCCTATTTGCAATCAGCATTATCATTATCGTATTTCTGCCGCTGTTTACCTTGCAGGGTGTAGAGGGCGCCACGTTCAAACCGCTGGCATATACGGTGGCGGTGGCAATGTTCGGATCGCTTATTTTTGCCTTGGTGATCGCGCCGGTGGTCGCTACGCTACTAATGAAGAGCCCCAAGGTGCGCGAAGACAAGCCACGCAAAGATATTGTCAGCTTTCTGCTCAAGGGCTATAAACCGCTGGTAGAGGCCATGGTCGCCCGCCGCTGGATCGCTTTGGTGCTGGCGGTGGTCGTTTTAGCCGTGGGCGCTGCAGTCGCGCCGCGTTTGGGTTCAGAATTCGTGCCGCGCCTTAACGAGGGTGATCTGTTGATCCGAGCCACCATGGCGCCTTCCATTTCTCTGGAAAAGGCTGAGACCACCATCACCGTCTTCGAACGGCAACTGATGGAAGATTTTCCGGAGGTAACACAAGTGGTTTCGCGTATCGGCCGGGGTGAGGTGGGTGCACACGCTGATCCAGTGAACAACGCAGAAATATTCGTTGCTCTCAAGCCACAGGATGAATGGGTCAGCGCGGACACGTTGGACGGTCTGTATGCCGCGATGAGCGAGCGATTCGAAAGCTTCCCTGGTGCCAAGTTTAACTTTACCCAGCCTATCGCTGCGGCCGTAGATGAGTTGCTCACAGGCACGAAGGCCGAGCTCGCCGCCAAGCTATTTGGTGATGATCTCGATCTGCTGGTTGAAAAGGCCCAAGAAATCGAACAGGTGATGCGTACTGTAAACGGAGCACAGGATGTTCAGCGTGATCAGATCGGTGGCACCCCGCAATTGCGCATTACGCTGGATCGGGCCGCCATTGCCCGCTATGGACTGAATGTTAGCGATGTTCATGACACGCTTAGTGTAGCCGTGGGAGGAAGTGAAGCGGGGCAGGTGTTCGAGGGTATTCGTCGTTTTGATATCTATGTGCGGCTAAAAAAGGAGGCGCGCAATGAGACGGAGGTCATTCGGCAATTGATTTTGGAGAACACCGCTGGGCAGCGAATCCCGCTGGAGGAGCTAGCAGCAATTGAAGAGGTGGTTGGGCCGAGGCAAATCACCCGGGAGAACAATCAACGCTTCATTACCATTCAGACCAACGTACGAGAACGGGACATAGGCTCCTTTGTAGCCGAAGCCGACGCGGCTATTGCCAAGCAGGTTGAATTGCCGCCCGGGTATTTTCTCAAATGGGGCGGCCAGTTTGAGCTTCAGCAACAGGCCAACAAGCGGCTGATGATTGTGGTGCCGATTACCCTGGCGCTAGTTTTCGTGATGCTTTACGCAAACTTCGGCTCACTTCGTAATGCGTTGCTGATCATGCTTAATATTCCGTTGGCTTTGGTAGGGGGTATTGTAGGCTTGTGGATGACAGGGCAGAGCTTGTCGGTGCCCGCGTCGATTGGTTTCATCGCGCTGTTTGGTATCGCATTGGAGAATGGTTTGGTGCTGGTCAGTTATCTCAACGAGTTGGTCAGGGACGGCGTTTCCGTTGCTGAAGCCAGTGTTCGCGCGGCTTGCGCACGGCTACGTGCGGTAATCATGACTGCGGTAACAACGGCGCTCGGTCTATTTCCACTCCTATTTGCCAGTGGTACAGGCAGCGAAGTGCAACGGCCTCTGGCGACCGTCGTGGTCGGGGGGCTGGTGACGGCTACGATTCTCACCCTGTTGGTTATTCCAGCCCTGTATCAATGGTTCGCTGATAAACCAGATGATATCGGCGAAACGCGTTGAAAGGAGATAACGTCATGCAAGAGATCAAAGCTTACATAAAGAACCACAAGCTTGAAGCGGTGACCCTCGCGCTGCATCGGGTAGAGGGTATCAGTGGTATGAGTGTGTCCGAGGTACGTGGTTTTGGACGAAGTAAAGCCCATACCAGCGCATCTAATCCAATTGACGGTACTGCAGATTTCGTCAAGCACGTGAAGATCGAAATAGTGTGCCACGACCAGTACGTGGACGAGGCGCTTGAGGTGCTGAAAGGTTTAGCCCATACAGGGCTTCGCGGCGACGGTCGTATCTTCGTCAGCGATGTCAGTCGGGCGATCCGGATTGAAGATGGTGTGGAAGACAACACAGTGGTGTGACTTCAATACCGTCGAGATTTTGTGGGTGGTATTCGAAAATACCCGCCCGGCAAATTGTCGGGCGATTTTCAAATAGCAATGAGCCTAGAGTTCAGGTTTTGGAACACAAAAACGCTATCATGCTAAACCCATGTGGAGGTGGACCCTATGAGTCATGACCATACCCATATGTCTGGTGGGTCCAAAGACAAACGCGTTGCTATTGCCATCTGGGCTAACGGAATACTGACCATCGCTCAGATAGGGGGCGGGATCTTCGCCGGCAGTCTTGCGTTAATTGCGGACGCCCTACATAACTTTTCGGACATGGCTTCGTTAGTAATTGCTTATGCGGCTCGAAAGATAGCGCGCCGTCCCGCAGATGCAAAAATGACCTTCGGTTACGGTCGAATTGAGGTCGTTGCAGCGCTGATAAATTACACTTCATTGATTATTATCGGGTTTTACCTCGTATACGAAGGCGGCATGCGCATTATTGATCCACCGGAAATAAAGGGCTGGTGGGTAGTCTGGCTGGGCGTTGTTGCGTTGACAGTCGATACATTGACCGCCGTACTCACCTATTCGATGCAGAAAGATAGTGTCAACATTCGCGCTTTGTTTCTGCACAATCTTTCCGATGCACTTGCTTCTGTCGCCGTCATTATTGGCGGTGCCCTTATTCTGCTTTACGACCTACGGTGGGTTGATCCTGCAATCACGATAGGTATCGCCGTGTATGTGCTCTATCTAGGTTTCACCGAAATTGGTGGCACCATCCGGACGCTGATGCTGGGAAGCCCGGTTGATCTGGATGTTGATGCTGTTATTTCCGCGCTCTCAAAGGTCGATGGTGTTATTGATCTACACCATGTGCATTTTTGGCAAATGGAGGAGCACGAGGCATCGCTGGAAGCTCATGTGGTCATCGAACAAAATGCATGGAATCACTTTGAAGAGATAAAACGCGAGATAAAACAGCTTTTGAAGCAGGATTTCGATATAAAACACTCTACGCTGGAGTTCGAACATTCCGGCCATGTCGATATTGATTCGGAATTTTGTGAGCACGGTTAATCCGGCAGACTAATTGAAATCCGGAGCGCTGGTCGCCAAATAGCCATGTAAACTGCGCCCTGGCAGCAAACGCTCAGGCGCTGTAGTTCCCGTTACAGGCTGTTCAGGGCACTGTCCTGCGATACGGTCCCGCACTTCACTTCGCTAGCGAGCTTTCTCAGCGAAAATGCCGGAGCTATCGAAGCCGTATTTGAGCAGGTGCTACTGGTTTGTCATCAGCGGGTTTGCTGGGTAACGAGCTGTTTGCCATCGACAGTTACAAGACCTCATCCAATGCCGCCAAGGAGTGGTCAGGCACCTTCAAGGTATTGAAGGCCAAGCGCGATAAGTTACGCAAGCTGATACGCCACAATTTGGATGAACATCGTCAGCATGACTCCGCCGAGACGGAGGCCGAGATGGAACGGGCCTGACCTTTCCCCCAAAATCCGCGCCATGAACTCGATGAGATTTCCAGCTAACCTAGCAAGATGGAG
>TARA_R110002051_G_scaffold67749_7_pt1 | contig 17709 bp, 13 predicted proteins | sample TARA_R110002051 | Tara Oceans TARA_R110002051 (sample SAMEA4397023) | marine metagenome | biome: Polar Biome; feature: [MES] marine water layer (ENVO:01000295) within the mesopelagic zone...; material: water (ENVO:00002006), including particulate matter (ENVO:01000060) such as......
TTTTAAATAACGCAGCATTTCATGCTCGGTATGATGCGAGTTAAATACTGGATGCGTCAAGATATCATCAGTACGCAAGTGCGCGCTATTAAGAGAGACGCGAGCGTCTTCTGGTAGGTCATGTGCTTTAGTAATGAACAATTGAGTAAGCACATTGAAGTCTTTCTGATCGCTGGTTTCACTAAACGCCACGCTCAATTTGGTGTCATCAAGACGCCATAAGTTATAACCAACATTGTCAGCGTTTTCGAAGATTTGGGTCGCCAGTTTTTCTGAGCCGCAATCAATCACGACGCTATCAAAGAATTGATCATGTACCACGTTCAAATTACTGTCGTTGGCACCTTGAATAACATCAGCAAAGGCAGTCGCAAACGCATGAATACGAGTGGCAATACGCTTAACGCCATTAGGACCATGATAGACGGCATACATACCGGCTAGATTAGCTAGCAATACTTGTGACGTACAGATGTTTGAGTTGGCTTTTTCGCGGCGGATATGCTGCTCACGGGTTTGCAATGCCATACGTAGCGCAGTATTGCCTTGCGAGTCTTTTGACACCCCAATGATACGACCAGGCGCTGAGCGTTTGGCTTTATCAGAGAACGCAAAGTAGGCAGCATGTGGACCACCAAAGCCCATTGGAATACCAAAACGCTGGGTGCTACCCAAAGCCACGTCTGCACCCATATCAGCTGGTGATTTTAATAACACCAAGCTCATGATGTCACTCACGACACTGACATAAGTTTTATTTTTCTTAACGGCAGCGATAACGTCTGTTAAATCTTTTACATCGCCTTCAACACCGACATATTGGAATAACGCACCAAAATAATCGCCTGATTTGGCGGTTTCAAAATCACCAACGATGACTTCCCAACCAAAGTACTTGGCACGGGTATTGATTACATCTAGTGTTTGTGGATAGATACGATCATCAACAAAAAACTGCGTTGATTTGCTTTTGCTCACACGCTTTGACATTGCCATCGCTTCTGCTGCTGCGGTTGCTTCATCAAGTAATGACGCGCCAGCCATCTCAAGACCGGTCAAATCGATACAAACTTGCTGGAAGTTAAGCAACGCTTCTAGGCGACCTTGGGCAATCTCTGCCTGATAAGGGGTATAAGCTGTATACCAGCCTGGATTTTCAAGGACGTTACGCTGAATGACTGCAGGCATACGCACAGGAGAATACCCTTGACCGATATAGCTTTTATTAACCGTGATATTATCTGCCATGGCACGCAATTTAGCCAAAGCTGCGTGCTCACTCATCGCCAGTGGTAAATCTAATTCTTTGTGCAAGCGTACTGGCTCAGGCACCGTGTCATTGATAAAATTTGCCATGTCTTTATAACCAATGGCCTTGAGCAGTTCAGCTTGTTTGGCCTCATTTGAGCCTAGGTGACGATAGACAAATTCAGCTTCGTTGAATAAGCCTTGAAAGGTATCAAACGTCGGGTTTTGAGAGATAGTCATGACAGTCCTTGGTTAAGGGAGTAATAAAATAATAATGATGAAGCGCGCTTTTAATCGTTTAGCTTGAGCGTTTTATGGTTTTGATATTCAGGTAAGAGTTAAGTCGTTTTTAGCACACAAGTACCTGCAATGAAGTCTCGTAACCTACGAAAATAGCTAACGTATAAGATACAATCAATTGCAGCTGTTTTTCGACCAAACAGTATCGATGCTAGTGTATAGATCGAAAAACATACAATTAAATCAGTAAATTTAGCAATAAATATACTGTGTAATGGCAGCATTTAAATGATTATATTGTCCATTTATAGGTTATACGTAGTGTACAAACTGTGTTTGGTCAAAGCGGAACTGGGTATTGTAGACGCCGTTGTCAGCACGCTCGCCAGCACCAATCATCATAACGATATGATGGTCGTCTCCCAACTTTAACAAGCGCTTCATAGCAGGTTCATCGAAGCCGCCCATCGGACAGCTATCAAAGCCATGCGCGCGTAGGGCAAGCATCAGGTTTTCGGCAGCTAAAGCAGTATTATTGGTGGCCCAGTTCTTGGTATCTTCAAAGGTATAATAAGGCGATTTTATGGGACCCTTTATACGTCTGACTACTTGAATGGCGCTCCATTTAGCCACTGAGACCACGTTGGCAGGTCCACGCAAAAAGTCCATCGCGACGACTTTGGTATAGTAGTCTTTAACCTTTTTTGGCACGGGCGTATCAGGGTATTCACGTAAGATTTGCTTTGCATGGTCATGCCATACATCGGTACGAGCAACGACAGCGATTAATCGTGCTGATGTTTTAGCCGCATTTTGATTCATGCAGTTTTTAACTGCACGTTTGCGACTGTCAGCATTATCGATAACATAAAATTCCCACGGCTGAAGGTTGCTTGAGTTCGGCGCTAGCATCGCCAAACGCAGACAATCTGCTAACACATCGTCAGGTATTGGCGTGTCGGTAAAACGACGAACTGAACGGCGCGACTCTACGATGGCGCGAAACGCTTGTAGCTGCGGGGTATTATCAGGCGTGGCAATGTTTGCTTGATTATCAGTGTCAGGGGTCATATTAGGATCCATTCTGAGGATTGAGTGATCAACTTGGGTCATTATTGAAAGTACCTCTTCAAAAGTGCATCTTCAAAAATGCCTCTTCAAAAATGACTCTTCAATAGTGTCTGACAAGTGATTAATACGAATAAATCAGCTATAGTCAGTCCTAAATAAAAGAAATACAGATGTTATAAAGCACTACTGGGTTAATTTTTCTTGCTTGCTGTGCCTACGCAGACAGAGGATACGAAAAATTAACCTTAGCAGTGACGTACTCTTTTAAAAGTGAATCAACTATAGCAGTTGGGCGTCATACATTGAGTGCTGATTATCTGGTAATTACTGTCTTACAATGATTGTCTTAAAGCTAGGGAGCACAGATACCAGCGCTTGCCAGTATCCGTTGAGCCGCTTTTTTTAATAATGAATGATCTTATCAATCACAATATTAAGAGCAGCAGTATTAACGTCAAATGCCGCTTTTAAGAGAGCGTAAGAGTGATATTACAGCTCGTTTTCGTACTCATCAGCGGTTAGAAGTGCTTCGTAGTCAGCGATATTGTCAGGCTTCATTCTAAAGAACCAACCTTCGCCATATGGGTCAGAGTTGATGATTTCTGGATCATCTTCTAAGGCTTCATTTATAGCAACTACTTCACCTGAGATAGGGGCATAAACATCAGAGGCAGCTTTTACTGATTCAACAACAGAGATTTCGTCATCAACAGCGATGAGGTCACCCACATCTGGCAATTCAACAAACACCACGTCACCCAATAGGTCTTGAGCATGGTCAGTGATACCAACAGTGATCGTACCGTCGTCTTCTAAGCGTAACCACTCATGGCTGGCAATGTATTTTAGTTCTGCTGGGATATTACTCATGGTCTCTCTCCTAAGTGATAGAGGATGGTTAACAAAAATAGTGAAAGCTAATGATAGAGTTTATGATGCCTATGAGTCAAACTGCTGTTTGCCATTACGGACAAACGGTAGCTTAAGTACGCGTACATCAACGAATTTACCTTTACCGCGCAGATCAATTTGCACATGGTCATCGTCTACTAGGGTAGCAGGAACACGAGCGATAGCGATAGAATTTTTGAGGCTAGGAGAGAAAGTACCACTAGTAATGATGCCTTTTTGCTCTTTATCAGTGCCTTGATTAATAGTCACTTCCATACCTTCACGTAATACGCCGCGGCTAGTCATCAACAAGCCGACTTGTTTCATCGCAGTATTGTCATCTTTTGACTGTTTGTGTTTGCTGACCATAGCCTTACGACCAATAAAGTCACGCTCGTCTTTTAGCGCCAGTGTCCAGCCCATATTGCACTCATAAGGGCTGATACCTTCATCCATGTCATGACCATAGAGGTTCATGCCAGCTTCCATACGTAAGGTGTCACGAGCGCCAAGACCAGCAGGTTTTATGCCATTGGCTTTTAATTGCTCAAAGAACGCCGGCGCATCATCGCCATGCATAATGACTTCGACGCCATCTTCACCGGTGTAGCCAGTACGAGCGATAAACCAATCTGCACCTTCAATATCCGTTAAGTCAGCACCAACGAAAGGCTTAAGAGCAGCTAAGGTATCTGCCCAATTTGGTTTAATCTTTGCCAATTTTTCAACCGCATTGGGTCCTTGAACGGCAAGCATCGCAAGTTCTGTACGCTCAGTTAAAGCAACGTCGAAGTCTTTGGCTATTTTTTCGAACTGTGCCATATCTTTATCACGCGTTCCGGCATTTGATACGATACGGTATTCAGTTTCATCAGAATTTGATAAATAAACGATTAAGTCATCGATAATGCCGCCTTCTTCATTCAACATAGCTGAATAAAGCGCTTTACCAGCAGTTTTTAATTTATCGACATCGTTAGCCAATAGCTTTTGTAGCCAAGCTTTGGCATCCGTGCCTTTGATATCGACAACAACCATATGAGAGACGTCAAACATACCGGCATCAGTACGCACCGCTTCATGCTCTTCGATTTGTGAGCCATAATGGATAGGCAGCTCCCAGCCAGAGAAATCCACCAGCTTGCCATCACTATCGACATGAGACTGATAAAGGGGCGTACGCTGAGGGGCTTGGGTGTCAGTATTTTGAGCAGTATTATCTTGAATATCGGTCATAACAAATCCTTATATGTACATCAGACGTACTTAATAAAAGTAACCAGATGATGCGCATGATCCTAGTAGCGAGAAGCAATATTGCAGGGTGCAAGCATTGCAACCAAGGGTGGTACAGAAAAAATATAAAGCAATGCACCAAACAAACGCTGAACGTCGGTTTGGGTAAAAGCCCTATCTGTCCTGTAACCTGAGATTTTCAACACGATATTATGGTCTCTTTTTAACCAGCCAATAATATCGCGTTTTCTCCCCTTCGGTGGGTAAGGCGTCGTCCGTCCTTACCGCTCTCCAGATTTGTTATGCCAAAGGTTTAGAGCGCAATACGCATAGCAGCGCGATACAAATAAACCATGGTGACATGTGTTTTTCAGTCCTTTTACCTGAGCGATTAGCAGGGTAGATGCGCCTTCGGTGGTCATATAACGGCTGTCAGCTCATGCTCATTAATATGAGCATCACTAACACTAGGCTACAGACTCTCTCCTGAAAAACGCTTTTATTATGAAAGGTTACCAGCTTTTTTACAACCCATCATATAAATTATAGTGAATAATTTTAGCAAACATGCTTTCTTATACGGACAATGGACCGAACAGTGGCAAAATCGAGTGCTTGTGTTTCTGTCATATGACATAGCGCCAATATAAAATAAAGCTGAAGCGCTCATTATCAAAATCTAAAGGTATAAAATTTATCTATGAGCTTCATGTCTTTTAATGCAAGGGATACAGGGTATTTTTATTAAGGTATTCCTTAGTTTTTCCTAAGCTAACTGCTGACAGTGTTTAAGATGCTTTACCATATCTGAACGCAAAGCCACTACTGATAATTGCCTGAAATATGCTAATCTATGGCGATAGTTTCTGATAGGTTGTTTTTATGCATTGCGATATTTATAAATTCCTCAAACATGATGACATGTATATCTATATTGCCCGTCCTGATTATCCAAATGATACGGATGAGATCAAGGATTGGCTGGGTGTATTACCCAAAGACTTTCGTGCAGGCTTAGGTCGTAGCAAGTTTGTCATGCATCTGGATTTGGCGACAACGCCCACTCTTGCTAGAGTGGACAAAGAAGAGGTGCTAGCAAAGCTAGCGTCACAAGGCTACTTTGTGCAGTTGCCACCGCAAGATGTCATGCGCCGCCAAGCAGAATTGCGTGCCCGCGAATCTCAAGACAGCATTTATAATACGTAATAGCGATGAAAGTACATTTCAATAAGGTTCATGGCAAAATTTTGAAGCTCGTTTTATCAAATCTAGCTTCTTAGCGCGCTGTCTTGAACAGAGTAGATAGACACAGATGAAATATTGAAATGTATAGTGTCATACATTTTGGCGAATAGTCATGCTAAACTAGCAGCTCATTAAATTTGTTCATAGAATCACTATCTCGCACTATCTACGAACGCAGGTAATAAAACACATATGGACTGGTTAAAAAATATCTTATACAGCTTACCCTTAGATGCCATCAGCGATATTCTCGGTGAGATTATTATTTGGTGGGGGCAGCTGGTAAAAGACGTACCGGTAGCAGACTTACCAATGTATGCCTATCTTGGTGGGGTCATTATTGTGTTGGTACTTTGGCTACTGGTCGCGCGCATATTACCACGTCCACTAGGCGGCATGAGCTGGATGATATTGTTTGCTGTATTGCTAGCGCCAGGTACCGCACTGGGCGACCCAAGCGTGATTGCACCAGCTAGCATCAGCGTCGTCTATGCGATTATGATGAAAGACATGTCTGGTGCGATCGCCAATATGCTGCCCATCATGGTGGTATTATTTGTTGGTTTATTTGTTGGTTTTGTTTGGCAGCTTATTCGCGGTGCCTTTGAGTCAAGCTTAGACAAGGCTCGTAGCCGTACGGCACAAGATGCCCAAGAAAATATGCAGCTAGCTTCTGGCAATTATTTGCCGACAGCATCTGATGAAGTAGTGCCAGTTGAAAATGTTGATTCAGCAATGAATCTAAAAAAAGACAGCACAATATCTAAAAACAATGATTAGCCTGAATGCTATTACTTTAACGCTATAACCTTTTAAGATCTATGCTTTCTAGCTCATAACATGGATTCCTGATTCATACATTTTTCTTATCTTTATAACAGACACCATGCGTGTCTTTTTTATGTGAGAAATATCTGCGAACGCATGAGTATTTTGGCAATCAATAAGGCTGTGCTAATCTAAATGGCAATTTATCAACGCTCTTAAAACCTTTTAACGATAACAATAAACGAGATTGTATTATGACCGATAAAAAAACCAAATTTACGGGCACCCAAAGCTATATTGCTACCGACGATTTGCAATTGGCAGTCAATGCAGCAATGACGCTACAAAAACCGCTACTCATCAAAGGTGAGCCGGGTACAGGCAAGACTTTATTGGCGGAAGAAGTTGCCGAGAGTTTAGGTATGCCGCTGATTACGTGGCATATCAAGTCGACCACTAAGGCGGAGCAGGGTTTGTACGAGTATGATGCGGTATCGCGTCTGCGTGATTCGCAAATGGGTGATGACAAGGTTTATGAGATTGGCAACTATATCAAGCCGGGCAAATTATGGGATGCCTTTACCAGTAAAGAGCGCAGCGTGTTATTGATTGACGAGATCGATAAAGCGGATATCGAGTTCCCAAATGACTTGTTGCATGAGCTGGATAAAATGTCTTTTTATGTTTATGAGACGGGCGAGACCATCACCGCTGAGCAGCGCCCAGTAGTCATTATTACGTCAAACAATGAAAAAGAGCTACCAGATGCCTTTTTGCGTCGCTGCTTCTTTCATTATATTGATTTCCCAGAAGAGGAAACCATGCGCCAGATTATTGACGTGCATTTTCCCAATATTCAGGAAAAACTGGTCAATGATGCCCTTGATATTTTTTATAAATTGCGTAATGTTCAAGGGCTTAAAAAACCACCATCAACGTCTGAGTTGGTCGATTGGTTGACGTTATTGTTGGCGGATGACATGGCGCAAGCAGAGTTAGAAGAAAACTTGCGCGGTGAGAAGTCTATTCCGCCGTTATATGGTGCCCTGCTTAAAAATGAAGCGGATGTGAGTTTGCTTCAGCGTTTTGCCAATATAATGCGTCGCTAAGCATAGTAATGTCCTTATAAAAGTCATGCTAAGTGCCTAAATTATAACCACATCAGCCAACAAGTGATGCGACTCTTATGTTTATCAAACTCTTCTATACCTTGCGTACTTACGGCGTGCCGGTCAGTACCCGCGAGCTGCTTGACCTCAATGCGGCGCTAGATCAAGGTCTGATGATGCAGCCACATTCTGAAGATGTCGAACTGTCTACCTTTGCCAGTCGCGAAGATATGTACCGGTTGATTCGGCTTTGTATGGTCAAAGATGAGCGCCATTTTGATAAGTTTGATCGGGCAATGGCGGACTATTTTGAGGGCGTTGATAGTCTTGATATGGATGAGTTATTGTCTAAGCTAACGGACATTCCAAAAGAGTGGCTCGATCTTAAGCTTGATCCAAAAAACCTAACCGATGAGCAGCGCCGCTTACTGAAGAAATATGGTTCATTAGAGGAGCTGATGAAAGCGCTTGAAGAGCGTCTCAAAGAGCAAAAAGAGCGTCATCAAGGTGGGAGTAAATGGGTCGGTACAGGCGGTACCTCACCGTTTGGTGCTTATGGCGATCACCCTGAAGGCGTGCGTGTCGGCGGTGAATCACGTAAACGCAGTGCGGCGAAAGTGTGGGAGCAGCGAAAGTATCGCAACCTTGACGATGACAGTCAGTTAGGCACACGCCAAATTCAGATGGCACTACGTAATCTGCGTCAATTTGCACGTACAGGCAGTGCTGATGAGCTCGACATTCATGAGACCATCAAGCGTACTGCCAAAAAAGGCATACTCGATATCCATATGCAAGCCGAGCGGCGTAACCGTGTCAAAGTACTGATGCTGTTTGATGTCGGTGGTAGTATGGATATTCATGTTGAAGCGTTAGAGAAGCTGTTTTCTGCGGCGAAAAATGAGTTTAAAACCTTGGAGTTCTTTTACTTTCATAACTGTCTATACGATTATGTCTGGAAAGATAATAATCGTCGTCATAGTGCACCGATGCCAACCTTTGAGCTGCTGAATAAATACGGGCGCGAGTATCGTGTTATCCTTGTGGGTGATGCGTCAATGTCACCTTATGAGCTGATGACAGTCGGTGGTAGCGTTGAGTATATGAACAATGAGGCAGGTATTGTCTGGTTAAAAAGGGTGCTGGCACATTTCGATAAAGTCGCTTGGCTCAATCCTGAAAATCCGACGTACTGGCAATACACTCAAACCGTCGTTGAGATTAAAAAACTGTTCGATAATAATATGTATCCGATGACATTACATGGTGTGGAAGATATGACCAATTATATGGCAAGGTAGCTCTGTGTTGGTTTTAAAGCAATTTAACGCTAGGTTTGCCGTCCGTTTTTAGGCAATTTAAATTAAGATAAAAAAAGCCTCTATTACTTAATAGAGGCTTTTTTTACGACATTTTTTATGACATTTTAAGTATTTACGATAGGAAATTATTGCCTCATCGTTAACAATTAAATTTAAACAAGAGGACGAGTCCACGCATCGCGTACTGCGAATCTAGCATCTGACCATTCTAAGCGTGAGTTGCCACGTGAAGTAACCCAATCTCGCTGCAAGTCTTGCTCTACCAACTCAAACGTTTGGTCATTACCATATTGCTTGCGCTGTGCATAACCATAACCATAGGCATTACGGTAGTCGGTATCGTAGTCATATTGCGGGTTGTAATAGTCGGTGGTCACATGCTGGGTGCGCCAGTAAGTGTCTTCTTGCATATTACCTTCAAATGCATTGGCAACGGCGTTACCAGCTGTGGCACCAACGACTGCACCAACGGCACCGCCTACCACTGAACCTACTGGACCACCTACTGCTCCAATAGCTGCACCTGCTGCGGCACCGCCGATCATACCGGTTCCACTACTGACAGGATTGGCTTCTCGTTGTACTTCATTTTGGTCAGTAGGATTGACGGTTTCGCCAACTTCTTGACCACCAGCGCCACCAGCGACTGCACCTGCTAAGCCGCCGATTACTGTACCGACTGGTCCTCCGACTGCTGTACCTACGGCAGCGCCTGCTGCAGCACCGCCCAGTGCACCCGTACCACTAGCAATAGGATGCGGTTTTTCATGAGCTTCTAGGCTATCGGTAGGATTGACCATTTCGCCTGCTTCATGTCCAACTTTACTGCCTGCGATGGCACCGACAGCACCACCTACTAATGTGCCGACTGGACCTCCGACTGCCGTGCCTACAGCTGCACCTGCTGCTGCACCACTAAGTGCGCCCGTACCTGTCGCTACTGGATGTGGCTTGTCTCCACTATGATGGATAGGCTCAATAGGTTCTCTATGACCTGCATAATGTACATACTCTTTTGGCTCATAGGTTTCACCAGTCATACGAGCATGGGTCTTATCCCAACCATCACGTACCATGTCTTTTGCTTGTAGCCAAGTCATGCGCGAATCACCTTTTACTTCATACCAGCGCTGTTCAAGCTCAGCTTCAACTTCTTCAAAGCGCGTGGTATTTGGATAATGCGCACGGGTGGCATAACCTACTGCATAGGCAGGATGATAATCGGTATCGTAATCATAGTCTTCATTATAATAAGGGCGTGTGGTATGAGTCTCTTGCCAGTATTCATATTCTACCGTTGGGTCTAGCATCTCACCGACCGAGCTACCTGCGACGCCGCCGACGATAGCACCAATAGCGCCGCCAATGAGCATGCCTAATGGACCACCAATAGCACCAATGGCTGCGCCTGCTGCAGCACCGCCTGTACCACCAAGAGCTGTACCAATTGGATGTGAGCCTGGCTCACCTGTGATAGGGTCAGCATTGTCATTGACTACTACTGTACGATTGATATTATCCATGAGCCATTATCCTTTTTACTATTATTGTTGAATGATTAAGAATGATATAAATAGCCTAAAATCTAAATGACATTAACACAAAGGTCATTTTTGACATCCAATCTTGGCTTGTCCTCTAAACCAGTATGCTAGCTAGCTCTAACGATTGACGCTTGCTAGTACTTACTGCGAAGCTGTTCAAATTTCTAATATTTATTTTGATACTTCGCACTTGCATCACCCTTACAAAATCTAGTGACTACTGCTTGCTAAGTAATATAGCCTAACGATGAAGGGATAGTCTGTAGTACATAGCTGCTACCTGTATAGCAGTTCAGTAAACGATACTTCTATAATAGGCGTTATTGTTAACTAATGATTCTTAAAGCGCACAAAAGTAAGTAGGATGTAAGTGATACTTCTTGTAATCACTGATTCGCAGTTATTGTTGTAAGGATATTTAAGTAAGCAAGAAAAAGGCACTATTATTCAGAATAATAGTGCCTTTTATTAGATTGTATTTCTTAGGACTAAGTAAGTTGAAATACTCTAAAAATGCTACGGTGCTGCGGGTATAAATTTTTTGCAGCCTCTGTCTGCGTAGGCACAGCAAGCAAGAAAAATTGATACCCGCAGTACATAATGTGTCGATATTACTTTTCACTGACTATAAGTTGAAAAAATACAGTCTCAGTAGTGCTGTACGCTTTTAAAAGTGGATCAACTATACTGATGAGTAATTTAAGTGACATAAGTGATGATAATATTGTTTATTGTACAGACTCAACAAGCCCAATCATCACGCCCATCTCTTTTTTATCATGTTTATCTATCGTAGGCGCATATAAAGCAGATGCAATACCGCCATCTAAAAATAGAGCATTCGGACATTTTAAGTCATTTTTAAATAGTGCCGCGAATTGATAAAAGGTAACGGGCGCTTCGCTATTAATAAATTGTAGGCTGCCATCGCTACAAACGCCGATGCCGTTACGAATTTTGGCCGAGGTACTATCAGGGTCAAACTGCGGATGGATAACATCGTTAATGACCAACATGGGACCAGATTGAGTGGCATACCAAGGCTGCGCAGTGCCATTTTTTAGCTGCTCAGCTAAGGCATTGCTTTCAGTGATTTGTACCTTACCAGACTTATCCCACCACAGTACCCCATTGGGTAACAGATGAAAATTGCCGCCGCCTTCTCTAAGATTTAGTGCGCGTATTTCTTTCCCTTCGATGACCGTATAGCCAATGGGCGCGTAATTTTCATTGTACATGCCGGCATTCATCGCAAACTTCAAAGATTGTGACGAGGGTAGTGTGGTCAATAGAGTATCAAAAGTCAGTAGCGGTTGACGACTGTCAGATTGTTGCCAAAATAACGCTAATGAATAGCGCTTATCTGTCAACAAAGCAGATTGAATATGACAGGCGCTATAAGCAAACGGTGTGCTGTGCGATTGACATGACCAATCGGCAGAAGCCGTGTCCGTTTGATTGCTATCTGTTGGCTGGCAAGCACTTATGCCAATAGTCATAAGCGACATAAGTATCATTGCTAGTATGTTAAGAGGTTTTGTGAAAACAGTGGTTGGCATCAATCATTTATCTTTTATAAGGGGATACATTGCGTGATTGTCACCGCCAAACACTGCTAAGTGGTTAAACAGTTGGCGGTATAAAATCGCGGACGGTATTATTGACATTGCCAATCATTTTACCACCATCAATATGGACGTCTACCTCTGCAACGGTTTTTTCTGTTGGCGCACTGGTTTCTTTACCGATATCGCGTGAGTCTTTGTTATAAGCAATCAGCGCGTCATTATTGGCTAAAAATGTCGACGGATCTGCCATTACCCACATCTGATTAAAGACTTCTGAGCGCGCATTATGATCAAGTAAAGCGCCTTTATCGGTGAAATAAAAGAATTTTGATAGCAGCTTGATTTGTCCGTCATCCAAGCGCCGTGCTATGGGATAAGGCTGCAGTTGGCTTGGATGCTGTAAGCCCACAGCGCCAACGATGCCAGCTAAAGAGTTTAGGGTATTTTTATGATAACTGGCGACGCGCTCAGCCTTGCTTGGTACATCAAGCGCTTTTTGACGAAAGGGATCTTGGGTTGCCACGCCTGTCGGGCAAGTGTTGGTATGACAAGAGCGCGACTGGATACAGCCGACCGCAAACATAAAACCACGCGCGGAGTTACACCAATCTGCGCCTAATGCTAGCAGGCGGGCAATATCAAAGCCTGATACGATCTTGCCACTGACGCCAAGCTTAATTTTGTCACGGATACCAGCGCCGACCAAAGTATTGTGCACCAATAAAAAACCATCGATCAGTGGCATGCCGACGCTATCCATAAATTCAACGGGCGCCGCACCTGTCCCGCCTTCTGCGCCATCAATAACGATAAAATCAGGGTAGTTATCGGCTTCTATCATGGCTTTGACAATCGCCATAAACTGCCAAGGCTGACCAATACAGAGCTTGAAGCCAACTGGCTTGCCTTCTGATAAATCCCGTAGTTGCTGTAAAAAAGTGACCAATTCGCGGGGCGTATTAAAAGTAGAATGCGACGCAGGTGATACGCAGTCTTGACCCATTGGTACTTGACGAGTTTCAGCGATTTCGGCAGTGATTTTTTTTGCTGGCAACACACCGCCCTTACCGGGTTTTGCGCCTTGTGAGAGTTTAATCTCAATCATCTTTACTTGTGGGTCAACGGCTTTTTCGGCAAAAGATTGCGGGTCAAAGTTGCCATTATCATCGCGGCAACCGAAGTAACCCGTACCCAGCTCCCAAATCAAATCCCCACCGAATTTACGATGATAAGGGCTGATAGCGCCTTCACCACTATCATGCGTAAAGCCGCCCATCTTTGCGCCTTGATTGAGCGCCATAATGGCATTGGCAGACAAACTGCCAAAGCTCATCGCTGAGATATTAAATACCGACATATCATGCGGCTGCCGACAACGCTCACCGCCCACAATGATACGAAAATCTTTGTTCTTTAGTGGCTCACTGACAGTGGATTGCAAAAACCATTCTTTACCGTGAGCATATAAATTGTCCAAGGTACCAAAAGCATTGGTATCGCTGACGTTTTTGGCGCGCTGATAGACCAAAGCCCGCTGCTGACGTGAGAACGGCACTTGTTCTTTATCGTCCTCCAGCAAGTATTGGCGAATCTCAGGGCGAAAATCCTCTAACACATAGCGGATATGACCGGCGATAGGGTAATTGCTCAAGATAGAGTGTTTAGACTGTAATAAGTCATAAATACCTAGCCCGATGGCGAGACCACCGATGAGGATTAGCGCCCAGTTGATGAGCAGTAATCCTGCTAAAAATAGCAAAATCGCGGCGCCAAAGGTGCTATATAGTCAGTCTTAAATAAAAGAAATACTAATATTCTCAAGCACTACTGGGATTCATTTTTCTTGCTTGCTGTGCCTACGCAGACAGAGGCTGCGAATAATTAACCCCAGTAGTGCTGTACTCTTTTAAAAGTAGATCAACTATAGCTTAGCAAAACACCAGTTAGGTAAGGAGAGTTGTGCTCAGGCTCAGGGTGCAAATTGGTTCTGGAATCGGGCATAGCAAGGCTCAACTGTAAAAAATAGGAATTAAAAAATGCGGCAGTCAGTTATTTGGTAACTTTGCCGCTATTCATGATTCAAAGTGCTGGAAAAATCTGCTGATATTATGCCATCTCATCTAAATGCTAACCAGTTTGAGGCCACAGTTGCATCGCAGTGGTACTGATTTGCAACAGCTCATCTTGGGTGACGCCATCGCGTGCCAAGATGGTCATGCCATGAATGAGTGCTGAATAAGTATTGGCCAATTGTCCTGCATCGGTCTTAGCAGGCAGCTGCTGCGCTGCAATGGCTTGTTCGATTTTACGTTGTAAAATAGTGCGCTGTTGGGTGCGCTGCTGCATTAATTGCTCAGCAATCTCATTTGAGGCAGGCTTACAGTTTATCGTGGCGCTAGTGACCATACAGCCGAGTGGGTGGTCAGGCTGCGTCAACCGCATTGCTATATGCTGGAGATAGGCTGCCATTGCGCTGCGATAGTCACTATGGCTCTCAAAAAAATCAGAAATTGAGTAAGGGTTTGAATCTTTATAATTCTGTAGCACTTCTTGAAACAAATTCGCTTTGTTGCCAAAAGCGCCATATAAGCTCGATGGTGAAATTCCCATGGCTTGAGTCAAATCATTGATTGACGTGGCTTCATAGCCTAGCTCCCAAAACAGGTGCTTGGCTTGTGCTAAGGCGGTATCCCGATCAAATGCAAGTGGGCGGCCTCTTTTGTTGGTAGTGGTAGAGCGAGTATCGTTATCCATGAGTGTTTATCATCCATGAGTGTTTGTCAAAATATAAGTTGACATTAGGTTTAAGAGTAGCATACTATGATTTTGTAGTGATGACTACAGAAATAATTATCCGTGTTAAGTGCCACTATATTGAGAGCTGTTATGACTGTAAATGATTCTGTCGATGCGACTGAGCCAAACTTTGAGCACCAACCGAAACTGCCATCTGAGCCGCCGATGTCACTAGTACGGCAATGGATGGCGATTTTATCCGTGAGCTTCGGCGCCTTCGCCCTAGTCACCTCTGAATTTTTACCGGTAGGTATTCTGACTCTGATTGCACAAGACCTTAATATCAGTGAGGGTTCTGCAGGGCTGATGATTACCGTGCCAGCCATCTCAGGTGCAGTGGCAGCGCCGTTAGTGGCGGTGTGGTTTAGCCATATACAGCGCCAGCGAATTTTATGGACTGCCATGACGCTCATGATTGTCTGTCATGGAGTCATGTATGTGGCACCGCAGTTTTGGTTGATACTCTTGTCACGGGTATTTTTGGGGATAGCGATCACCGCGTTTTGGGCGATTGCCATTTCTTTGAGCGCGCGTCTGGCACCAAAAGGGGTGTCAATTGGTCTATCGACCTCAATTATAGTCACTGGCATCACACTTGCGACTACGCTTGGGGTGCCGATGGGAACGTGGTTGGGTGAGGCATTGGGCTGGCGTACCGCGTTTGCCTCGATGATGGGTTTGGGCGTTGTTGCGCTGATTTGGCAGGCGTGGGCATTGCCAACGCTGCCTGCGGCGCAAGAAAAAGTCGGCTTTAAGGATTTGCTGGAGATTTTTCGATTCAGTAACGCACGCTTGGGCATTATAGTATTGATTCTGGCGGTAATCGCGCACTTTGGCACCTTTACTTATGTGCGAGTACTGTTCGACCAAGGGGGTAATTATTCATCAACTTTTTTTAGTAGTCTATTGTTGATGTACGGGGTAGGTGGTCTTGTGGGCAATTGGCTGGCCGGTTATGGCGCATCCAAACAAGTTCACACCACGTTTTTGGTGGTTATGATCAGCTTATTTGTGATGTTACTGCTAGCGACGCTAATGACGACGAATGCAACTGGCTCTATGGCGTTGATGCTATTTTGGGGACTAATCTTTGCCGCGATTCCGGTTTGTGCAAATGTATGGATGTTTATGACGGTGCCACACTTGATGGAAGATGGTACAGGCTCTGCAATGATTGTGTTTATTTTTCAATCTATGATTGCAGTTGGTTCATTCTTCGGTGGGATCGCCGTGGATCATGTGGGTATTCACTCGCTCATGTATGGCGCTGCTTTATTACCACTGCTGTCGGTTGTCCTACTATTGGTATTCAAAAAACACAGTGCTCATTTGATGATGGCTGAGCCGAGTGCTTAGCGCCTATTTGGACAGAGTATCAATGACGTTAAGAGCTGCTAACCGATTGGCTTGTGCGTCATTAGCTGTCCTTAGAAAACGAATAGCTGATCTGGTTATGTGTATAGTCCGTTCAAAGTAAAATAGGTACAGTCACTAGAAGGTATCGCTGGTATAAATTTTCCTCGCTTGCTGTGCGCTGCGTCAGACAGGGGCTTCGCAAAATTCATCCCAGCAATACTGTATTTCTTTTATAGTGGATAGACGATAGCGCCATAAAATCCAGCTGGAATAATCATTAATAAATATATTCCTATTTTTAGTCGTATTCTCATCGTTTTCTCAATACTAAAAAGGTTAGTGCAGACGGTTTGGTGGTGATTTACAATGTTAGAGACGCTGAATACAAGCCCTTTTAATTTCCGCTGCCAATCCTTTCAGCCAACGCTTGCAGTTTCGGCACAATCATCGCTGCATAGTCATCCGCTTCCCAGTTGGCATTTGGCACGCTGGCATTAAGCGAATAGGCGTATTGACCTGTTGCGACATCAAAAACACCAACCGCTACTGCCAATATGTCAGTAGAAAACTCCCCATCCGATACCGTATAACCATGTGCTTTATAATGCTCTGTTGCGTCAGAAAGAGCAGCCTGCCCATGGTTATAATCCTCTGTAGATAACTGCTCTTGCAAATTACTACGAATCACCGCCTGCCTTGCTTGCGAGCTGACCGCATAAAAAGCGCGTCCAATAGCAGTTCGGGCGACGGGTACTGCTGAACCAACTTGCAAATTGACCGATAGGCGAGCAGGGCTGCGGCAACAAGCGTGATAGCGCATTTCTCCTTCGACTTCGGTTGCCAAATTCACTGATACCTCATTGTTACTGGCAAACTGCCGTAGCAGTGGCTCAGCTGCTGCGACCATATCATGACGACTCCACGCAGTGGCACTGAGTCTCACAGCACTACTGCCCAATTGATACTGTCCATGTTCAGTGGTACGCAAAAATCCGAGCGTCATTAAAGTATAAATCAGGCGAGTAATGGTCGCTTTTGGCAATTTTGTCATCTGGCATAATTGCTGATGGCTGAGCGTTTTTTCATGCTCAAAGGCTGTCAATATCATTAAGCCACGCCCAAGTGCAGTGACAAATTGCCTATCGTTGTCTTCTTTGCCTTGAGTAAGGGCGCTATGTAATCGATCCAATAATGGCGCGGCTGCCGACAAGTTTTTTCTCATTTTATGACCATCTGAATGAATAAGGGTTTACAGGACGCTAAAATTCTGCTTAAATGAATTATATTATGAAACTAAGTTTCGCACAGCGGAATA
>TARA_R110002051_G_scaffold132697_1_pt1 | contig 17680 bp, 15 predicted proteins | sample TARA_R110002051 | Tara Oceans TARA_R110002051 (sample SAMEA4397023) | marine metagenome | biome: Polar Biome; feature: [MES] marine water layer (ENVO:01000295) within the mesopelagic zone...; material: water (ENVO:00002006), including particulate matter (ENVO:01000060) such...
AAGCAAAAAGTAAAATACTAATACCGTTGCATAGCATCGCCCATGTTGGTGTTCCTATTATTTTTGATATAATAAACCAATTTCTTAATATAAAAGCAATTATTAAAGATACAATACCAATAGAAATTATAATAACTAAATACTGCTTTTGATCTTCTTTGTATTTCTTTAAAAGAGTACCTATTAATAAACCAGAAAGTACTATAGACGGTACATTACCATCTATGATAACTCCAAAAACTGGTTTTAGGGGGTCTAGAAAATTTAAGAATGAGGTTTGAGCTAAAATATTAAGTAAAATAAATAGTATCCAGATAATTAAAATGTATCCAAATCGGTCCTTTAAAAAAAAATAAGTAAGAGCAGAAACAAGATATCCCCAACCAATTAATCCTAGAATACCCCACCAGCTTGTATGCATCCAACCTATATTTTCAATTGTTCCAGAACGATATACTATTGCCAGAATTAATAGACTTAAAATACCAACACATTTTAATATAGTATAGAGGATTTTAAATTTACTCTCTTTTGGATAATTATTCCAGATTAAAAAAATAGAGATATAAACTAAAATAGACCATACAAATTTATCTATTCCTGTTAAATCTTGATTATAATTTTCCATATTAACCATAAAAAAGCCAATGAGTAGTAAACTTAGAGTCCTGATTATAATATGAAAGAGTAAATTTTTATCAGATGGTTTTTTTTTCTCTCTTGACATAAACGCAAAGGGAATGGACAAGCCTACCATGAATAAAAAACCTGGAAAAACCCAATCAGCTAATCCCATTCCATCTTCTAATGCAGTTGTGTGAACTAACCATTTTGGTACTCCTGGGGAATATAAATCATTAACAAAAAGCATCAAAAAAAGGGTTAATCCTCTCATGATATCAATAGACAGAATTCGGTTTGTTGTAGCCATTATATTTGCTTAAAAATAACTATTTTGATATAATGAAGAGCGGTATGTTTTTAAATTTTCAGACTATACATCATTCGACTAAAGTTAAATTTTTATTTAAATAAAAAAGTAATTTTTATAGTAGAAAATAGTAATAAACAAAAAGCAGCTTTAAAGCTGCTTTTTGTTTATTAGTTGTTTTTAGTTGAGGATGAATTCCGATTTTTATTTCGATTTCTACTACTTGAGTTTCTTTGCTTATTATTGCTTGATCTATTGTGTTGTCCTTGTCTTTGAGGTCTAGAATCTTCTTCAGTTACTTTTGGTCTACTACCGTCATCTAAAAAAGGATGGTCAGTTATTACCGGAATAGTTTGTTTAATTAACTTTTGAATATCTTTTAAATAAGGCCTTTCTTCGCCATCACAAAAAGAAAGAGCAACACCACTAGCATCGGCTCTACCTGTTCTTCCAATTCGGTGAACATAAGTTTCTGCAACATTTGGTAAATCATAATTAACAACTAATGATAAGTTATCTACATCAATGCCACGGGCCGCAATATCTGTAGCGACTAATACTTTTAATTTTCCGTCTTTAAAATCACCTAATGCATTTTGACGTGCCGTTTGCGATTTGTTACCGTGAATAGCAGCGGCATTAATTCCTGCCTTATCCAATACTTTTACAATTTTATTTGCACCATGCTTTGTTCGTGAAAATACCAGAACTGCCTTAGCACTTTTAGTATCTATTAAATGAATTAATAGTTTTGCTTTATCGCCTTTAGGCACAAAATAAACCGCTTGCTCTACTTTTTCAGCGGTAGCTTGTTGTGGTTTAATCGTGACTTGTTCAAATTCGCCTAATATCTTTTGAGATAATTCTACAATGGTTTTAGGCATAGTTGCCGAAAAGAAAAGTGATTGTCTTTTTGTAGGTAATTTAGCAATGATTTTTTTTACATCATGAATAAACCCCATGTCTAGCATCTGATCGGCTTCATCTAAAACTACATATTCCAAATCGCGAAGCGAAATAAAACCTTGATTCATTAAATCAAGTAAACGGCCTGGCGTGGCAATTAATATTTCAACACCTTTTCGCAATTCATCGGTTTGTTTTCCTTGCTTTACGCCACCAAAAATTACCGTGTTTTTAATGCCTGTAAATTTTCCATACGCAGTAAAACTTTCTCCAATTTGTATGGCAAGTTCACGAGTAGGTGTTACAACAAGTGCTTTTATTTTTCGTTTTCCTAGTCCACTATTATTGGTGTATAAGTGATGTAATATAGGGATTCCGAATGCGGCTGTTTTTCCTGTTCCTGTTTGTGCTACACCTAAAAGGTCTTTGCCTTTAAGCAAAATGGGGATTGCTTGTTCTTGTATTGGGGTGGGATTTTCGTAACCTTCTAGCGTTAATGCTTTTAATATTGGTTCTGCAATTCCTAATTCTTTAAATGTCATGTAAATTTATAATAAGTCACAAAGGTAGGGGAATAGATTGGATATCTCTCGTATACCATTTAATTACATGGCAGTTACTATTTCGTCTGATTACATCTTTGAAGAATAGACATTTTACAGTACCTTCCAATTTGTAAAATATAGAGTAGATGAATTATCGGATATTGGGTAAAACAGGTTTAAAAATTTCGGAAGTTAGTTTAGGTACATGGCAAGTAGGAGGAAAATGGGGTTCAGATTTTGATAATGCCAATGCTGATAAAATAATACATACCGCTATTGATAATGGGGTTAATTTTATTGATACGGCAGATGTATATAGTAATGGCTTAAGTGAACAAGCAGTAGGTAGAGTAGTGCGCTCACGTTCAGAGGAAGTGTATGTCGCTACTAAATGTGGAAGACAGTTACAACCACATACTAGTGCTGCATACCAATTAAATTCACTTAGAAAATTTGTGGAGGATAGCCTAACTAATATGAAGTTAGATAGAATAGATTTAATACAACTTCATTGTCCTCCAACAGAAGTTTATTACCGACCTGAAATTTTCGATTTATTTGATACTTTAACTAAAGAGGGAAAAATTAGAAATTATGGGGTTAGTGTAGAAAAAGTGGAAGAAGCTTTAAAAGCCATTGAATATGAGGGTGTTAGTACCGTTCAAATTATATTTAATATGTTTCGTCAGCGTCCTTCAGAATTGTTTTTTAGAGAAGCAAAGGCGAAAAATGTGGGTATTATAGCACGGGTACCTTTGGCAAGTGGTTTATTAACAGGTAAGTTTACTAAAGCGACTGTCTTTGACAAGGAAGACCACCGGTTTTTTAATCGTGATGGCGCAGGATTTGATAAAGGCGAAACCTTTTCTGGCATCGATTTTAACCAAGGATTAAAGACAGTGGAAGGATTAAAACAGATTTTTGATACAAATGATGATTTACCTTTAAAGGCATTGCGATGGATTTTAGATTTTGAACCGATCAGTTGCATTATTCCAGGCGCTTCTTCTGTAGCTCAATTATTAAGTAACTGTAAAGCATCAGAAATAAGTCCGTTAACTGCCGAAGAAACTGAAAAAGTAAATATCTTATACAATAGCAATATAAAGAAATCAGTACATCAGTTATGGTAATAAAATAATGAATTTTTTAGTTGAATTCTCTATATAATTTTCTAACGAAAATAGTTGAGCTAACAAAAAATAAATTAAAGAATCTAACAAGAAATTTTTGGAAATTAATCGTGTGTTTTTGTAGATTCAGAAACTAAACGATTAATTTCTTGAAGTTCCTTATCTGTTAGATGTCGCCATTTACCAACTTCAATATCCAATTCAATATTCATAATCCGTACCCGTTGTAAGCGTTTTACACGGTATTCTAAATGCTCACACATTCTGCGAATTTGACGGTTTAAGCCTTGTGTAAGTACAATACTGAAGGTGTATTTATCTATCCGAACAACTTTACATGGACGAGTTACGGTATCTAAAATAGGTATTCCACTACTCATTTTACGAAGAAAATCAGAATTGATGGGCTTGTTTACAGAAACAATATATTCTTTCTCGTGATTGTTTCGCGCTCTTAAAATTTTGTTGACAATATCACCATCATCAGTCAAAAAAATTAAACCTTCGCTAGGCTTATCTAAACGACCTATAGGAAAAATGCGTTTTGGGTAATTTATAAAATCGATGATATTGTCTTTTTCGACCCCTGTATCAGTCGTACACACAATGCCTACAGGTTTATTAAAAGCAAGATAGGTATGTTTTTCTTTTGCTTTAGATATTAAGTCACCATCTACACGAATTTCATCGGCGGCTGTTATTTTGGTTCCCATTTCAGGAACAACTCCGTTTATGGTTACTCTACCTTGATCAATCAGTTTATCAGCCGCTCTACGCGAGCAATAACCGACTTCGCTTAAATATTTATTAATTCGTGTAGGTGTATTTTCTTTCATGTATAATTTACCTCTGCTACAAAATTACGAGATTAATCGGTGATTCACTAATAGGTTTAGGGCTTCGTTTTTATTTTAATATCAACTACAGGCGGCTTCGGCGCAACGTTCCCCATCCATCGCAGCAGAAACAATTCCACCTGCATAACCACCACCTTCACCACAAGGGTACAAGCCTTCAATTTCAGGATGTTCTAAATTTTCTTTACGAGGAATATTTACTGGTGATGATGTTCTTGATTCAACACCTACAATATTGGCTTCCGTTGTATAATAACCTTTCATTTTTTCTCCAAATACAGCAAAACCAGTACGAAGTCTACTGCCAATTAATTTTGGTAAAAGTGAATGTAAAGGAACCGATTTTAAGCCGGGTTGATAGGAAGTAGGATTCAGGTCATTTGATAACTTACCCTCTACAAAATCTGTTAAACGCTGTGCAGGAGCAGTTTGTGTTCTTCCTCCTGATGTAAATGCCAAACGTTCCAAATCTTTTTGAAATTCTAATCCTTTTAAAACACCATGCTGCTCATACTTTCTTAAATCTTCATCTACATTAATCTCTACGACAATGCCCGAATTTGCAAATAAATTATTGCGTTTTGATGGCGACATTCCATTAACAACGACTTCCCCGGGAGAGGTTGCAGCAGGAACAATAAAGCCACCAGGACACATACAGAAGGAGTAAACTCCTCTGTTTTTTACCTGTTCAACCAAGCTGTAAGAGGCTGCAGGCAAAAGCTCGTTACGTTCACCAGAGCAATGATACTGTATGGTATCAATAATATGCTGTGGATGTTCTACACGAACTCCCATTGCAAAAGATTTTGCTTGTAAAGCAATTTCTTTTTTATGTAATAAGTAATACATATCTCTTGCAGAGTGACCCGTAGCAAGAATAACTTTATTCACCGCCATTTCATTTCCGTTCTGAAGCTGAATGGCTTTTATTTTATTATTGGTAATTGTAAAATCGACAACCCGAGTATCAAAATGAATTTCACCACCACATTTTAGGATGGTTTCACGCATGTTTTCTACAATTTTGGGTAATTTGTTGGTGCCAATATGTGGATGTGCATCAATTAAAATTTGTTCTGTTGCTCCATGATGAACGAGGCTTTCAAAAATTCGGCGTACATCACCGCGTTTTAAACTACGAGTATATAATTTACCATCAGAATAGGTGCCAGCTCCACCTTCACCAAAACAATAGTTAGAATCTTCTCCCACCAAATGGTCTTGATTTATAGCTTTTAAATCGCGACGCCTATCTTTTACATTTTTGCCACGTTCTAAAACAATTGGTTTAAAGCCTAACTCTAAACAACGGAGTGCTGCCCACATTCCAGCAGGTCCAAAGCCAATAATATGAATTTCCTTGGCTTCAGAGACATCTTTATAATTAAAAAAATAATCGGAAATTTCAGAAGGTTTTTCTCTAATATATACTTCTAATTTGTAATTGAAATATATTCTAGGTTTACGAGCATCAATTGATTTGCGTAACACCTTAACGACAATATCATTTTCATCAGCACCAACATGCTTGGCGGCTTTTGTTTTAAGAATACCTTCTTCTGATTCTTCTTTTAAAGAGATTCGGAGCTGAAACGTTCTAATCATGCTGCAAAATTAATCGAATTTCCATGAAAAAATAAAAATAAGGATACATGTTGTCGTATAAATAAAAAAGTACCCCCTAATTGGAATTAAGGGGTACTCGATAAGAACATTTTTTGAGGTTATGCGATACTGAACGCTCTTTCTCTACAATAGAGTGCAGCCGCTACCATTTCTTGTAAAGCTTTTTTTGTTTCTTCCCAATGTCTTGTCTTTAATCCACAATCAGGATTAATCCAAATATGGTCTTCAGGAATTAATTGCTTAGCTTTTTCAATCAGTGAAATCATTTCTAATTGTTCAGGAACTCTAGGAGAATGAATATCGTAAACGCCTGGACCTATTTCATTAGGGTATTTAAATTGATGAAAAGCATTTAAAAGATCCATTTGAGACCGAGAACATTCAATAGTAATTACATCAGCATCCATATTCGCAATATGCTGGATGATATCGTTAAATTCAGAATAGCACATGTGCGTATGAATTTGTGTTTCATCTTTTACGCCACTAGCCGAAATTTTAAAAGCTTTTATTGCCCAAATTAAATAGTTTTGCCAATCAGATTTTCTTAAAGGAAGTCCTTCTCGAATAGCAGGCTCATCTATCTGAATTATTTTTAAACCAGCTTTTTCTAAATCTAAGACTTCGTCGCGAATGGCTAATGCAATTTGAGTACAGGTTTCTGAACGAGGTTGGTCATTACGGACAAAAGACCATTGAAGGATGGTAACAGGACCAGTAAGCATTCCTTTTACAGGTTTATTCGTTAACGACTGGGCATACGATGACCATTTGACGGTCATTGGATGTTCTCTAGAAACGTCTCCATAGATAATAGGAGGTTTTACACATCTGCTACCATAACTTTGTACCCAACCAAAGCTAGTAAAAGCAAAGCCATTAAGTTGTTCTCCAAAATATTCGACCATATCGTTTCGTTCAAACTCTCCATGAACTAAAACGTCTAACCCTATTTCTTCTTGAAATTTTATAGTTTCTTGTGTCTCTTTTTCAATAAAAGTTGCATAGGATTCAGAAGTAATGCTACCTTTTTTATAATTTGCTCTATAAGTACGTACTTCTTGAGTTTGTGGAAATGAACCAATAGTTGTAGTGGGAAAGAGAGGAAGATTTAGAGATTGTTTTTGAATATTTTTTCTTTTTGTGAATGGATTTATTCTTTGACTATCTTTTTCTGTCAATCTTAAAACTCGTTGCTTAACTTCTTTATTATGAATTTTTGTTGATGCTGCTTTGTTTTTCTGTAATTCACTATTTTCCTTAAGTTTTTCAGAACTACTAATCGTACTCTTTTTATCTAAAATTTCTTTAATGGTGTTTACTTCTTCTAGTTTTTGTTTTGCAAAAGCTAACCATTGTTTTATCTCGGCACTTAAATTATTTTCATTTGTTTCTAATTCTAAATCACACGGGCAATGTAATAAAGAGCATGAAGGTGCTATTAAAATACGTTCTTGGCCCACTACAGCAATTGCTTTTTTGATTAATGCCAACGATTGTTCGAAGTTGTTTTTCCAAACATTTCTACCATCGATAACTCCTAGTGATAAATGAGTATTCGTATTTAATTTTTTAGAAGTTAAAATATCGTCTAATTGCAATTGACAACGTACTAGATCTAAATGCAAAGTATGTACAGGAAGTTCAAGTATAGTTGCTAAGTTTTCACCAAAGCAGTCAAAATAATTAGCTAATACTATTTTTAATTTAGGAAATTTTGCCGCAATTTGATGGTAAGTTATTTTTATTGCTTCAAGTTCTTTAACAGACAATTCTGTTGCTAAATATGGTTCATCAAACTGTATGTACTCAACATCTAAATCTGTTAACTGTTGAATAATTTCAAAATAAGAAGGTAATAACTCAGTTAATAAATCAATACGATGAAATCCGCTTTGTTTTTCTTTTCCCAAAAGCAAAAAAGATACAGGTCCGATTAATACAGGTTTTGTTTTAATGCCTAATACCAAAGCCTCTTTATATTCATTTATAATTTTAGAATCAGAAAAACTAAAAGTTTGGTTTTTTGAGAACTCTGGCACTATGTAATGATAATTAGTATCAAACCATTTAGTCATTTCCATTGCAGTAATATCTAAACCTTTTTTTTGAATACCTCGCGCCATTGCGAAATAAAGTTCTAGGGGCGTCAACTTGTCTTTTTGTAATTTTTGATATCGCTTAGGTACTGCATTTACGGTAATACACATATCTAAAATATGATCATACAGTGAAAAATCGTTTGATGGTATAATATCTATTCCTTTTTCTTTTTGTAGTAACCAATTTTCTTTACGAATTGCTTTTGCAGTTTCTATTAAAGTTTTTAAAGATCCTTTACCTGACCAGTAATTTTCTAAAGATTTCTTGAGTTCTCTTTTGTTACCAATTCTAGGGTATCCTAAATTTGTAGTTTTCATGTCTTACTTAGATATATTTTCTTTTCAAAATTATATATAATGATAATTATAACTGTAATTTTGTATTAAATAAGAATATTTAGCTAATATTTTATGTTTTAAAAGAAAAATTAAATATTAGTAGTAAAAAAAGGTTATGTAAAAAGAAAATTTAGCTATGGACAATTTAGATATAACAGATATACAATTATTAAAATACATTCAAGAGAATTCAAATTACACCACAAAAGAATTGGCAGCTTTGGTTAATTTATCACAAACACCAGTATATGAACGAATACGTAAACTGGAAAAAGACGGTTTCATAAAAAAATATATTGCCCTATTAGATGCTGAAAAATTGGGAAGAGAATTAATCGTTTTTTGTAATATTACTTTAAAACAACATACAAAAGAGATAGGTAATAAGTTTGTTACTGATATTATGTCTTTAAATGAAGTTACAGAATGTTATAATATTTCAGGAGATTATGATTTTATGCTTAAAGTGCTTGTGAAAAATATGAAAGATTATCAAGATTTTGTCATCAATAGTTTAGGAGCCATTAAAAATATTGGAAGTGCTCATAGCACATTTGTTATTGGAACTATAAAACAGACCTATACTATTCCCTTTTAAGGGATTAATATAGTTTTGTTTTTTATGGTTTTGCTTTAAAAGCAATTCGGTAATCAATTTATACAATTCAGTAGTTCTTATTTTTCTTACCTTTTTAGTTATCTCAATTTTGTGACCTACTAAATTTAAAGATTTAGAATATGAATTACTGCACAAAAAGAGCAACTGCTTCACTTTTTATTAACTTTAAAGCAAGAAGTCCATAATGTTTTTAAATAAGGAAAAAAATGGAGGTCCACTGCAAAATGTAGTTTTATAGTTAATTTGGCTAAAAATGAGATATTTAAGAAAAACAATAGGTTTAGGTTTTTTAATTGGGTTTGCTGTTGCTTTTATTGATATAGGTCTAGGCATTTTAAGTGGAGATACGCTTCAATTAAATAATCATTTTTTTATCCAAATTGGATATTACTTGCTTTATGCGCTAGCCTTAACTTTTGTTAACACATCATTTTTTGATTATTTAAACCATAAAGTAGTTTGGAATAAATACGGGAAATATCGCTTTCTAATAGGAGCAGTAGGAAGTATTTTTTTAAGTATGGTAGTTATAGTTGGTCTTAGGGTATTTACTGAAATGTATTTAGTGAATAAAACTTGGACTGTCTTTATTGTAGAAGAGAAACCAGTCTTTTATTTAATAAGTTTATTAATTACTGTATTTGTATCGGTTTTAGCACATGCTATCTATTTTTATAAAACGATACAGAATAAAAAAGTAAAAGAGCAAAAAATAATTGCGGGTACGGCATCTGCTAAATTTGATGCACTTAAAAATCAATTAGACCCACATTTTTTATTTAACAGCTTAAATGTGCTCACAAGCCTTATCGAAGAAGATCCAAATCAGGCTCAAAAATTCACCACATCACTTTCAAAAGTATATCGATATGTACTTGAACAAAAAAACAAGGATTTAGTTTCAGTAGATGAAGAACTTCAATTTGCTAAAACGTATGTACGGCTCTTAAAAATGCGTTTTGAAGATAGTATCATTTTTGATATTCCCGATAAATGTAATAATCCTGAAGCTAGAATAGTACCATTATCATTACAACTTTTATTAGAAAACGCGGTAAAGCATAATGTAGTAACCTCAGTAAGACCTCTTCATATTAAAGTTTTTGAAAAGGAAAACAAATTAGTTGTCAGTAATAATTTGCAAGCAAAACAAGTCGTAAAAAAGAGTAGTGGTGTTGGGTTACTTAATATTCAAGAACGGTATAAAATATTATCAGATAAAAAAGTAATTATTAATAAAACAGCATCGGAATTTATAGTTGAAATACCAATGCTCACAAAACAAATATCAATCATGGAAACACATGCAACTTATATAGAAGATAAACGGTATCAAAAAGCAAAAGAGAAAGTAGAAAAAATAAAAGGATTTTATAGCAACTTAACAGCTTATTGTATTGTAATACCCATTTTGGCACTCATAAATTTTAATACGACTAGTTTTCCCTGGGCAATTTTTCCAGCCCTAGGTTGGGGCTTTGGTCTTACTGCTCATGGTATGGAAGCTTTTGGGTATAATCCATTATTTGGTAAGGGATGGGAAGAGCGTAAAATGCGTCAATATATGGATGATGATTCATTTTAATTTTTCTAATTGTTTTAAAAATACAATTCAATCAAATAAAATTACAGTTCAGAAATCATTATTTAGAAATAAGTTGGTATTAAAATAAATTTGAATAAGCAACTTAAAAAAAAGAATAGAAATGTATAATTCAGATAAAGACAACAGGTATTTTAGAGCAAAAGAAAGAGTGGATAGTATAAAGAAGTTTTACGCATCATTAATTTCAAATATATTCGTAATCATCTTAACAGGTGCCATTAATTACTATACAAATGAGTGGCGCTATCCATGGTTTTTATGGGTTGTTTTTGGAGTATCAGTTGGAACTATATTTAAAGCTATAAAACTCTTTGGATATAACTCAATTCTAGGTAAAGATTGGGAGAAGCGTAAAATAGATGAGTTCATGAGAGAAGATGAGACTCGAAATCGTTGGGAATAATTTACTTAATTATGGAAACAAAAACGACAGATAAAAAAGAAAGAGCTAAGAGGCGAGTAGCCGAGCTAAAAGGATTTTATGTTCATTTAACAGTATATATAATCGTAAATGTTTGCATAACGGTATTTATTATAGGTGCTAGTATGTCTAATGGTACAACATTTATAGATGCTTTTTGGAATTTTGGAAATTTTGCTACCCCATTTTTTTGGGGAATAGGTTTATTTTTCCATGCAATGAAAGTATTTTCTTTCTATCCCTTTTTTGGTAAAGATTGGGAAGAAAGACAAATACAAAAATACATGGAAGAAGATAAAAGAGATATTGAAAAGTACAGATAAATAAAGTTACAATGAAACAAAATAATTTAACCAAATTAGAAAGAGCAAAAAAAAGAGTTGAAAAAATCAAGGTTTTTTATAATCACTTTGTAATATATGTATTTATAAATGCTGCACTAATATTATTAAAAGAAAAGTTTATTTTTAAAATAGTAGGCCCAGAAATAATTGGGAATCCAGATTTTCTTAGATGGATAGATTGGAATGTTTATGGTACTCCAATTATTTGGGGAATCGGATTAGCCATACATGGTATTTGTGTTTTTAGTTCTGCACCGAAGCTTTTAAAAAACTGGGAAGAACGTCAAATTGAAAAATATATGCAAGAAGAGGAATAAATTATAAAATAAGAAATAAATAAAATCAAATTACAAAAATGAATGTTATCATAATCGAAGATGAAAAACCTTCCGCAAGAAGATTAAGTCGTTTGTTGGCAAATTTGGGAGTGGAAGTTTCTGTACTATTACATTCAGTTGAAGAATCAATTAATTGGTTTAAAAATAATGAACATCCAGATTTGATCTTTCTAGATATTCAACTTTCTGATGGACTTTCTTTTGAAATTTTTGATGCTGTAGAAGTAAAAAGCGCTATCATTTTTACGACTGCTTTTGACGAATATGCACTACAAGCTTTTAAGTTAAATAGCATTGATTATTTGTTGAAACCAATAGACGAAGAAGAACTAGAATCTGCCGTTAAAAAGTACCAATTTTTAACACCAAAAAAGCAGAAATTAGCACTTGATTTTGAAGACATAAAAAGACTATTGGTAAACCCCATCGAAAGAGAGTTTAAAAAACGATTCACAGCAAAAGTTGGACAACATTTGAAAATTATAAATGCTGATGAAGTAGAATGTTTTTATAGTGAAAATAAAGGTACATATGCAGCGACTAATGATGGAAGAAATTATCTTCTTGAAACTACATTAGAAAGCTTAGAGCTAGACTTAGATCCGAAACTATTTTTTAGAGTCAGTCGTAAGTTTTATGTAAATGTAAATTTCATAAAAGACATCGTTTCTTACACGAATTCTAGGCTTCAAATAAAATTAGTAAAGTTTAATGATCAAGATATCATTGTAAGTAGAGAACGCGTAAGAGACTTTAAGTTATGGTTGGAGTAATTAGGATTAAAATACTGATTATTAATACTATTATAGTGTTAAAAAAGCCACTATAAGAAAAATTTATAGCGGCTTTTTTATTTAATTTTAGTTATTTATTCTACTCGATTATCATCAAAAGCAGACGGTAACAATTTAGGAATTAATTTTATAAATATAGGCAATAAAACGGCACCACCAGGAAGAATAAAAATAGCTAAAGAAGGAATGCTTTTAAAAATATCGAGTAACTGTTTTTGTACTTTTTTCTTTTCTTCAGCACTTAAATCTTTTACGGTAGATTTAGATAATAACGCTACTAATTCTTTACTTTCTGAAAGCTCTTTTTGGAGCCTTTTACTATTTCTTAAAATAAGTTTATTTACAATTTTAGACATACTATCATAAAATTGAACAGCTAAATTATTGTTTTTTAAATGAGGTATTTTAGCACTATTTATTTCAAAAAAAATGGCAACATCTTCAATAGATTTTAAGATCAAATTTGAGGGCATTCCAAGGTCTTTTCCTATCCCAAAAATAAACTCAGATTCTTTGTATTCTAATGACTGATCTTCCCATACAGTTAAGCAAGCAACATCCAAAAAATACTTGTTTTCACAAAACGAAAAATTGTTAATTAACTTCTCTCTATATGACCCATCAAAATTCTTTTGATTGCTATCAATAAATGTTAATGAAGAGGCAAAAAGCTGTGCTAATTTTTCATCATTTTTATTTTTCTCTTTAGAATTTAATGCATGATAAGTAATATTAATTGTAATATATTCTAAATCTTCTGCATGCTTTTTTATTTCAATTTTTGAATCTAAATATCTTTTGAAAGTTAATATATCTACGAATAAAAGTGAGTTTGTAATGATGCTATTAAAAGTTTTACTTATAACATTCTCATCTAAATAGACTCTAGAATCTATTAATTTTTCAAGCTGTGATGATGTTTTTTTACCAGTAAGTATTTTATTAAAGAAAGAGACCTTTCCAATTCCTAATTCTTTATAAAACTCAAATATGCAATCAAGGAAATTTGAAAATTCAGGGTGCTTACTTTTTTGCCTGTAGGTAAAATATAATGCTGTTAAAAGATTAATTTTTGCTTTCTCATCTTCAGACAATGGATGTTCTGGAAGTATAAATTCAGGAATGTTGATGTTAATCCCATATATAAACCCAATACTTTTTAAATGCTCGTAAAGTTCATCAAAGCTATCATATAACTCTTGATAATCTTTCACAAGATATCCAAACTTATCAATCCAACCTGATGCTGAAGGGTTCATTTACTTTATTTATTAAAGTGCGAAATTAATATAAAAGTCTAAAGAAAATAGAATTCTCATTTATTATAAAATAAAGTTTTGAACATATGTTAACATAAATTTAACATTTTAAAGCAAACCTTAAAACAATTCTCCCGTAAGTGTTGTTGAATTAATAATCTAAAAATTTATAACATGAAAAGAACAAAAATTTATTTAGGACTTGCGCTAGTAGCTATTGCAGGGATCATTTTGGTTGCTGCTGATCATATTGATGCGCCATCAACCATGGGAACTTCTGCTGATATAGCTGACTTTTACGCTTTCGAACCCACTACAGGTTCAGATAACACAGTTTTTATTGTTGATCTTCAATCAAGTGTTTTGCCAGATTTAGCTTATGGTACTTTTGATGAGAATGTACTTACTGAAATTAATATTGATTTAGATGGCGATTTAGTTGAAGATAAAGTAATCCAAGCTATTCCAAGAGATGGTATTATGTACTTTTTTGGACCAGCAACACCTTCTCAAAAGGGCTTGAGTAGTCAAGTTATGATAGATTCTCCTTTAGGAAGTGTTGAAATTTCAGCTGCAACAGCAAAAACGACTACTACGACTAGTGGTGTAAAACTTTTTGCAGGACCAAGACAAGATGCTTTTTACTTCGATTTTTTTCAGTTTAATGCTGTAATAGGTGGTACTGCTCCAGAAGGATTCAAAGCTCCTGAAGATGCAGTAGATACTTTTGATGGTGCAAATACAATGTCAATTGTAATAGAGCTTCCTAATAGTATGTTAGGTACGCCAACTGCAAAAAATGCTTTAGGTCTTGATGTTTACAAGACTTGGGTAACATCAAATAAAAAACAATAAATATAAAATCTAAAAAATTAAGAATATGAAACGATCGAATTTAATATACGCAATAACATTTTTAGCAGCAATTTCATTAGTGTCATGTGATAATGATAATGATTATGACAATCAAATGATGCCTGATATGAGTGCAGATTTTTCTGGAACCTATGCTCAAGTAGATCATATGGGTAGACCAGGTATCAACACTGTTTTAAGTGCTGATAATGCTACAAAAGATATGCAAAATGTAACTTTACCAGCAGATATGGCAGCAACTTTTCAAGCTGGTTTTGAAGCTAGACTAGAGGCTTATCATGATGTATATGCTAATCTTTTAGGAGCAGATCCTGCAGCAGTAAATTATGAGAATAATATTTTAGGACTTACAGCTGCTCAACTTACAGGTTATTTGGCTGCAGATGTTTTAGATGTTGCACCTAATTTACCTACAACATATTTTAATCCAGGAACAGATCTTGATATGGATGGACGAATTTTAGTTCCAGATGGAGATGAAGTAGGTTTAACAGGTAGAACATTACAAGATGATGTTATTGATGTTTCTCTAATACTGCTTTTTGGAGGAATGGAAGGAGACAGATTTAGTGGTCAAGATACAAATGATGATGGTGTTGCAGATTTACCTAGATTGACTTCTGATGGTGTTAGTATAACAGCTAGTCCAACAACGACCTTTCCTTATTTAGGGAACCCTGAATAAGGTTACTATGAAGAGGAGAATTGGGAGGATATAAAGTATCCTCCCATATTTTAAAAATATCTAAAAACAACAAAAAAATACCACAAAATGAAATATTTATTCCTATCCATAACACTTTTATTATTGCTTTCATGTAATAATAATGAGGATACTAAAATCACAAACAAAGCAGATTACGAAAAGTTTTTGGTTTCTGAAAAACCTAAAACAACTTCAAAATATTTTGATCTTTGGAATTCTAAGATTAAACCAGATAGCATACAACTTACAAGTTTTGGTATTGTTGCTGGTCAATATGAATCTTATTTTAAAGAAACTGGAGAAATAGAATATTTAAAAAAAGCAGAAAAAGCATTAGAAAAAGCAGTAGAAATTGCTGCAACCGGTAGATCTGGTTACAGAAGGGCTCTAGCGAGAAATTACATATCTCAGCATAGATTTAAAGAAGCTCTTCAACTTGCTGAAAGTGCTCGTAAAATAGGAGCGGGACTTACAGAAACTCAGGGGTTATTATTTGATGTACATATGGAGCTGGGTAATTATCAGCTTGCGAAAAGCTATTTAGACAGTATTACCGATTTGTCAAACTTTGGGTATTTAATTAGAGCTGCAAAATGGAATGATCATAATGGCGATTTAACTTCAACCATTAATTATATGGAACAAGCAAAAAAAGAAGCTGAAAAATATAAAAGTGAATCATTAATGCTGTGGTCTTACACAAATTTAGCAGATTATTATGGTCATGCAGGTAGAATAAAAGATTCATATGAGCATTATTTAAAATCTTTAGCATTAGATAGCCAGAATGCGTATGCAAAAAAAGGAATTGCTTGGATTGTTTTTTCTTATGAGAACAACCCAGAAGAAGCACTACGGATATTGGATTCTGTTACTAAAAATCATGATACTCCAGATTATTATTTATTAAAAGCAGAAATCGCCGAATATATGAATGATAAAAAGGAACAACTTTTAAATTTAGATGAATATTTACTTAGAGTAAAAAATCCAAATTATGGAGATATGTATAATGCATACAATATTAATTTATATCTAAATAAAACCCATGAATTAAATAAGTCATTAGAACTAGCAAAACGTGAAGTAGAGAATAGGCCAACACCAACATCGTATAATTTTTTAGCCTACAGTTATTTAAAATTAGGAGAAAAAGAAAAAGCTTTAGAAATTGTTAAGAACCATATTGAGGGCAAAACATTTGAACCTTCAGTTTTATATTGTACAGCAGAAATTTACAAAGCAAATGGTATCTTATCAAAAACAGAAGAACTAAAAGAAGAATTGTTGGGTGCTGTTTATGAACTAGGACCAAATATGAAAAATAAAATTGAATCACTTTAGAATAATTTAGAAATTCGCAAATTCATTTAAAAAAAAAGCCATGATTAGATTTGCATCACTTTTACTATTTTTTCTTTTTATTCAAAATTTAGTTGGTCAAGAAATAAAAGGAAAATTAATTGATGAAGATAATAGACCTATTGAAGGTGCTTATATTCTCAACATCAACACAGAAAAGCACACACATAGTAATGAACTAGGGTATTTTAAAGTTGATGGAAATACTATCGGCGATACGCTTAGAATAGGCGGGTTAGGATATGAAAAGTTGAATTTTTTAATAAAGAAAGAAGATTTTTCGCAACGTATAACTTTAATTTTAAAAGAACAATCTTTTGATTTAAATGAAGTAGTTATAAGACCTCATTTAAACGGATTAAATGTTATTTCTGATATAGATTTAAAAACAACTCCTGTTAAATCAACACAAGAACTGCTTCAAAAAGTTCCAGGCCTTATTATAGGTCAACATGCTGGAGGCGGTAAGGCGGAGCAATTATTTTTAAGAGGTTTTGATATTGATCATGGTACCGATATTGCTATTTCGGTTGATGGAATGCCTGTTAATATGGTATCGCATGCACATGGTCAAGGGTATGCAGATCTTCATTTTGTAATACCAGAAACTCTTGAAAATATAGATTTTGGAAAAGGACCTTATTATGCTAATAAAGGAAATTTTGCTACGGCGGCTTATGTTGATTTTCAAACTAAAGATAATTTAGATGATAACCTTGTTCGTTATGAGTATGGAGATTTTGGATGGAATAGGGCTTTAGGAATGTTTAATCTAGTTGATTCGGATACAAATAAAGGGTATATCGCTACAGAATTGACTCAATTTGATGGCCCTTTTGAAAGTCCTCAAAATTTCTCAAGACTAAACCTTTTTGGAAAATATACAGCTAGATTAAAAGATGCAAGTAAGGTT
>TARA_R110002051_G_scaffold169991_1_pt1 | contig 17677 bp, 9 predicted proteins | sample TARA_R110002051 | Tara Oceans TARA_R110002051 (sample SAMEA4397023) | marine metagenome | biome: Polar Biome; feature: [MES] marine water layer (ENVO:01000295) within the mesopelagic zone...; material: water (ENVO:00002006), including particulate matter (ENVO:01000060) such as......
GCTGTCTGTCGTCGTCGCCGTGTCGCCGTTTGCTTCTGTCGTTGTCGCGGTGACTGTGAGATCAATGGCGCCGGAGAAGTCTTCCGGCGGTGTGATCGTGAGACCCGCCAGCTGGCCCGGCGTCAGCGTGACACTGCCGTCGGCATTGACGGTGCCGGCGGAGAGCACCGCGCCTTCAGGAATGTTGGTGATCGTCAGGGAGACGGATTCCGAGTCATCGGTGACCGATGCCGACAGATCCAGCGCGATGGCGTTGTCTTCCAGCCCGGCTGCGTCGCTGACAGCCAGCACCGGTGCATCCGCAATCGCCGTTACCGTCACCGGCAGGCTGAGGCTCGTCTCGGCCGTGTCGCCATTCTCGTCGACAGACGTCGAGACGACGGTCAGGGCAATGTCGCCGGAGAAATTTTCCGGAGCGGTGATGGTCAGATCCACCAGCTGATCCGGTGTCAGGGTGACATTGCCATCGTCATTAACCGTGCCGGCGGAGAGAGTGGCACCGTCGGGAATGCCGGTGATCGTCACTGACACGGTCTCGGAACCATCCGCGTCGCTCGACGACGTCGAGATATCCAGCGCAATGGGACTGTCTTCTGTGCCGGAAGCCGGCCTCACCGTGAGCACAGGTGCGTCCGCAACCGCTTCGACGGTGACCGTCAGACTGTCGGTCGTGGTCGCCGTGTCGCCGTTCTCGTCGATGGAGCTCGCGGTGACCTCAAGTGCGAACTCTCCCGAGAAGTCGGCGGGTGGTGTAATCGTCAGACCATCGAGCTGATCGTCCGTCAGTGTCACGCTGCCATCCACATTGACGGTACCGGCTGACAGAACCGCGCCTTCCGGAATGCCGGTGATCGTCAGGGAGACGGATTCCGAGTCATCGGTAATCGACGTCGAGAGATCCAGCGTGATGGCGTTGTCTTCCAGCCCGGCTGCATCGCTGACAGCCAGCACCGGTGCATCCGCGATCGCCGTTACCGTCACCGGCAGGCTGAGGGCTGTCTCTGCGGTGTCGCCGTTCTCATCCGTGGCGATGGCCGTCACGGCGAGGACGATTTCGCCGGAGAAGTCCTCGGGCGGCGTGATCGTCAGGCCGCCAAGCTGGTCGCCCGTCAGCGTGACGCTGCCGTCGGCATTGACGGTGCCGGCGGAAAGAACTGCGCCGTCCGGAATGCCGGAGATGGTGATCTCCAGGCTCTCCGAGCCGTCGAGATCGGTCAGCCGGGCATCGAGATCCAGTGCGATAGGGCTGTCTTCTGTGCCGGAAGCCGGGGTTACAGCGAGCACAGGTGCATCCGCGACCGCTTCAACGGTGACCGTCAGGCTATCAGTCGTCGTTGCCGTGTTGCCGCTTTCGTCGATTGTTGTCGCCGTGACTGTGAGGTCTATGTCACCGGAGAAGTCCGCTGGCGGTGTGATTGTCAGACCATCGAGCTGATCCGGTGTCAATGTCCAGCTGCCGTCTGCGTTGGGCGTGCCCGCGGAGAGCACAGCCCCTTCCGGGATGCCGGAAATCGTCACAGAGGATGTGTCGTCGGAGACGGACAGGTTGAGCTCAATCGCCGTATCTTCCAGACCATCGGCATTGCTCGTGGTCAGATCAGGTGCCTGGAGCGAGCTCTCTCCGGCAATTCCTCCGCCCGGGGTGCCGCCGCTGTCTTCACCTGTTCCTGGACCGGAGGCGCTTCCACCGCTTCCCGATCCTGTAGTGCCTCTTTGTCTCGAGGACGAAGAAGTTCCCTGTTCTGATGGGGGGGCAGAATCCGGGCGCCCGAGAATGTTGCCATCCTGAAACTCTCGGGCTGTTGTTTGTTCCGTAGATGTTGCCGAAGCATCGGGGCTGTTGATCGACACGCCTTCGACAGAGGAAGATGCTGCCGCCGGGCGCCCCCCTGCAGTTCGTGGTGATGCAGAGCCAGACCGTCCCGCGCCGCCTTCCGCAAGATCCAGCGCATCCGGTCGGGATGCCCCTTCATCTTCGCGTTCCGAGCCCTTGGCGATTTGCTCCTTGTTCGAGCCGGTATGCAGAAGATCGTTCGTCCGCTGGCGGTCTTCCGCGTTCTCATCTCCCGGGAGAACTTTCCGTTCCAGGGCGTCAAGAGGGTTCTGCTTCAGATTGGTCGAAGCGGATGCGGATGCGCGTACGGGATCTTTTGCCATTGGGCTGTCTTTCTTTTCAGAGTATAGGGGCTGAAAAAATCAGTAACGTGTTGATGTATGGTCCTGATTTTTCAGCTACTCATCTTTCGCTCATAGCTTGATCAATATTCGTGTAGATAGGCTTAAGAAGATATTGGAGAATTGTTTTTCTTCCCGTTTGAATGTCCGCCTGAACGGTCATTCCGGGGAGAAGTTTGTTTTTCTCATTGTTTTCCCCGACATATGATTTTTTCAGGAGAACGCGACCTTGATAGTAGGGCTCCTGGTTTTCATCCAGAAATGTCGTTGCAGAGACATATGCCAATTCACCAGGGACGGCCCCGAGCCTGGTGAAATCAAAAGTATGGACTTTGACATCCACTGCCTGGCCAAGTTCGACGAAGCCGACATCCCTTGGCGAGATGCGGTTTTCGACAACAAGGGCTCCGTCAACCGGGACGATTTCAGCAATAAGTCCGCCCGGGGCCAGAACCGTTCCGATATTTTTTACCGGCAGGCTTTGTACGATGCCGCGGACAGGAGAAACGACGTCCAGGCGGTTGACCCGATCCGTCAGGCTTTCGATCATTTCCTCTACCTCGACGCGCTGGCCCGCGACGGAGCCGGCATCGGCAAGAGAATCCGACCGGAACTGCGACAGGAATTCGTCCAGTTCCTGGCGGGATTCATGCAATGATTCCCGCAACTGTGCCTGTTCGTTCCTTAACCGCTCGGAGCGCCCTTGAGCCTCCGCAAGCTTGATTTGGGTGGCGAGGAGCGTTACCCGGGGGCTGAGGCCCTTTTCGGTTAGCCCGGCCCTGATTTTCATCTCTTCTTCGAGCAAAATGGCGACATGCTGTGCATTCTTCATGTCTTGCTGGCCGGTTTCTATCTGGGCTTCGATTTCGCGCACCCGGCTGGCCAGGACTTCTTTGCTCTTGTCTCGTGCTTCGATCTGGGATGCGAGAATGTCCCGCTGATCGTCAACGAGAGGCTGGAATTTGGCGGGCACGGCGAGAAACTGCGGAGGGCGGGATTCAGCCAGCGCACGCAGACGTTCTTCTTCGAGCGATAGGGCAATGAGGCGGGCACCCATTCGTTCCAGGTCCGCCTGGGCCGCAGACGCCGCCATGCGGACAATAGGTTGTCCTATCTCGACGACATCACCTTCCTTGACAAGGGTCTGCTCGATGATCCCACCTTCCAGGTGCTGTATGGGCACGACATTGCCGGCCGGCACCACGGCACCTACGGTCACCGCTGTTTCATTAACCTCGGTCACAGCGGACCAGCTGATGAACAGCACCATCGTCAAGGCGACGACAAAGATCCCGAACCTGATCAGTTTTGTCGAGCCCGCGTCACTGATCGAAGGGGCCACGTCAAGGCTGGTCAGAGAACGGTTCCCACGGCCTGGCGGAAGCATTTTTGTGGCATTATTCATGACGTGATTTCCTTCTGGATTTCGCCGCTAAACGCCTCGGTGAGTTTTTCGATCACCGGGCCAGGAGGGCCGAAATAGCGTGACGCTCCGTCTTTCATGACCAGAACCCGGTCAGCCAGGCGGATATGGCTCGGGCGATAGGTTACGAGGACAATCGTGGCCTTGCCGCGAAGCTGGTTCAGGGCATCGACGAATGCGAACTCGCCTTCGAAGTCAAAGCTTCCCACCGGCTCGTCCAGCAACAGAATGGGCGCCTTGCGAACATATGAGCGGGCAAGGGAGAGTTGCCCGAGCAAGCTGGTTTGCAGTTTGCTGATGCCGCCCGAATAGACTTGCGTATCAAGCCCTTCCGGCAGGGACAGCACGAGATCACGAATGCCGGCGAGGTCCAGGGCTTCTTCCAGATCCTGGTCCGTGGCCGTGGGGGCTGCCAGGAGAAGGTTTTCGCCGATGGTGGCGTCGAACAGCTCGGGCGAATGAGGTGCATAGGCAATAATCTGGCGTAATTCGGATGGATCGAACTGCCGAACGTCACGCCCGTCGATCCGGATGGCTCCACCCTGAGGGGTATGCAGGCCGGCAATCAGTTCCAGCAGGTTTGAGTTACCCATGCCGTTCGGCCCGGTCACGGCAATCAGCTCACCCGGTTTGATGTCCATGGCGACATTCATCAGCACCGGCGTCAGGTCCGCCGCCGGTTTGAAAGTCACCATGTCGAGCGTGATCCGGCCTTGAACACCTTCAAGCGCGGTGCCCTCCACATCGGCGGGACGCTCCGGCTGCAGAGCCATGAGCCCATCGATCTGCCGGATCGATGAAAAGACCTGGAAGAGTCTGGTCGATGCCACAAAGGCGGACTGCAGCGGGGTTTGCACGCGCCACCCCAGCATCATCACCGCGATAAGCGCGCCGGGAGTCATTTGCTCATTGAGGACACCGCTGACGCCCAGTGCCAGCAGGCAGAGCATACTGAGCATCAACGCGAATTGCCCAAAGCTCTGCGCCATTGCGGCAGCCTTGATTTGTGCGAAATTTCTCGCAATGGACGCCGCGGACAATTCCTTGAACCGCCTCCGGAAGACGGCTTCCGCACCGGTCACCCGGATGGAACGCATCTTGTCCAGTGCCTCGACCACAAGCATCTGCCGACGAACGCCCGCCTGTGCGCTGTCCGACGACCTGTTGTTGATAATCCAGTTGTAAAACAGGGCGGCGAGAGCGAGGACAATGGCCGATGCAACTGGCACGATGGCAATCCAGCCCGCGACCAGTGCGATGGTGACCACGAAGATGATGAGGACGGGCAGCTCAAGCATTGCCGTCGTCAACGGTCCGGCGAGTACGCTGCGCACCCGTTCCAGGTCCCTCATTCTTGCAATCTGTGCCGTGACGCCGGCGCGCTCCAGAAGGGCGAGCGACAGCCCAAGCATGTGCCCCAGAACCTGTGAGCCGACCAGATAGTTCAGCCGCGCGGAAACGAACACCTGGATCCGCATGCGGATGTTCCGGAGAGCCAGATCGGACAGGACCGCGAGACCGATCCCCAGAGCCAGCAGCCATATGCCCTCGCGATCACCTGTCGCAATGATCCGGTCATAGACGGTCATCACGTATAGCGGTATCGCGAGTGCGAGAATATTTATGAAAAACCCAAGAGCGAAAGCCGCGCCGAGCGGGTGCATGAATTTTGCGAAAACCGTGCTGAACCAGCCGCTTTTGCGGCGGGCTTCCGACTGAGCTCCTCCCTGACCGGATCTGGTATCGATAAAGACCATGGCGTCGACAGCCTCTATGGGGCGATCGACGATGGTCTGCTGACCCGTGACGGGGTCATAGATCAGCACTCCCTTGTCTGCCTGATCAAGGATGACTGCCGCAGGGGCATTTTTGCGCAGCCAGAGAGCAGGGGCCTCGATAACAGCCTGATTCCAGCTGAGATTGACGCGCCGGGAAGAGAAACCAAGCCGATTAAGCGTGCTGGTTAAATCGACCAGATCAAAGGGCGTTCCCTCGACGGGCATGGCTTCCAGCAGTTGCCGTGGCACACCGGCCCAACCGAGGGCGGTGACCAGCGCCGGCAGGCACCCGGCCAGATCCGACATCTTCGCGCGATTTTGAAGCGCCGGGCTCATCAGCTCCTCGACGCGTTGCTCGAAGCTGTTCCCGGCCCCGATACCCTGCATCAACGGATCGGGAATTGCGCTGGCTGCTTCCGGCGGAAGAACATCCGTGTGTTCAACGTGTGCTCTCATAGCAGTGCCTCTGTCGATACGGAGTCCTGATCAAGCTGACCATCCGCCAATACATAAACCTGGTCTGCCACGCGCAGAAGGGAGGGTCTGTGACTGACGATGACTAGCGTGCATTGGCCCTTAAGGCGCCGGAAGGCATCCTTGACATATTGGTCGCCGGCTCCGTCGACCGCCGAGTTCGCTTCATCGAAAAGAATGATTTTAGGCGGCACAACCAGGGCTCGTGCGATTGCGATCTGCTGGATCAAGCTGCGTGAAAGGAGCTGGGTTGTGCCTTCACCGGTCTGGGTGCGGAAACCTCTGGGCATGCGTGAGATCGCTTCCGAGATGCCGAGCACCTCGGCTACGAGCATTGCTCGGGGCTCTAGTTCGGGGCGGAATGTCGTCAGGTTTTCCATGATGGATCCCCTGAACAGGACTTCTCTCTGGGGCAGCAGGACCACCTGCCTCCGAAGAGCTTCCCGATCGATATTCTCGATCGACAATCCGTCAAGTGTCACGGATCCGGCAGTGGGATTTGCCAATCCCGCCATGATTGTCAACAAGAGCGATTTTCCTGATCCGTTTGGACCGGTGATCCCGATTGCCGAGCCGGCGTGAATCTCCAGATCAAGACCGTCCAAAATGACCCGCTCGTCGTTTGAAGACCGGTATTGCAGGTTTGACAAGCTAATGGCGCCGGTCAGTTCCACATCCTGTGATGCGCCGGTTCCGCTCGGGTCGGCCGGAAGATCGAAAATGCTCGCGACCCGCTCTCTCGCCGCACGGACGGATTGGTACCTGACCCAGAACCCGGCGATTCCACTGAATGGAACCAGGGCGCGTCCTGCCAGCAACGTACAAGCAGCGAGACCGCCTGTCGTGAGCATGCCGTCCATGACCGCAAAGGCTCCGACCGTAACCACCCCGGCCGTACTGATCTGGGAGAAGGTGTTCCCTTGATCGACCAGAGATGTCGACAGTTTGTCTACATCGGCGGCTTTTTCTGATTTTTCCAGCTGCAGTTTTTCAAAGCGGCGGCAAATGCCCTTCTCGAGGGCCATGGACTTGATACTCCTCCAGCCATTCAGGAGGCGCAGCAAAAAGCCTATTCGCGATTCTTCGGTTTGCAGATGGGCACGAACCGCGTGGGCCAAAGCCCCGCTGGAATAGCCGACGACAGCAAGATAAAGGGCGATGAGCAGCAGGGGCACATAAACGACCGGGCCGCCGATATACCAGATAAGCAGAACGTAGATGACGGCAAACGGCAGGTCGCAAAGGGTCAGGATGGCTTGACCGGAATAAAATTCCTTTGCGGTCTGGAGGGCGTCGAACCTCTCCACGAGCGCGCCGGATCCGATCTGCTCATAAGCCGCGAGATCGGAATCGAGCAGGTGATCGAAAGCGTCGCAACCAGCCTGATATTCGTATTTCGAGGCGGCAGCGCCAAGCAGGTACGACCGGCCGTACCGCAACAGAATTTCAAGAAGAACAGCGAGACCAACCCCGGCTATCAGAACCGTCATCGTGCCGTATGTCTGGTTCGGGATGATCCGGTCATAAACCTGCAGAAGAGCCAACGGCATTGCCAGGGCAAGAATGTTGATCACCACGGTAGAGACGAGAATGTCAGAGAAATTCCCACTGAGGATTGTTGTTTTGTTCCGGGCGTGAACTGACTGAACCATCAGCCTTTCCTCTCGTTTTTAACGGCCTCAGGGTTTCCTGTTCCGTTACCTGGCTGCAGTTCCGTCACTTGACGGCAGGGGCTGCCGATGCCCAAGTTCACACTTGGTATGTTGATTGTTTCCGGTTGCCGGGAAGGACTTGAAGGCCAATGAGGAACTCTGTTCGCGGAAAAGTCCTGATCGTCGACGACGTTCCGACGAATACCGAACTTCTCGGTGTGGTTCTCGGCCAGGAATTCGATGTCGTTCAGGCAACTTCCGGTCCAGAAGCGATCGATATCGCCCAGGGAGGCAACATCGATCTGGTTCTGCTCGATATTATTATGCCTGGAATGGACGGCTACGATGTCTGCCGTGCTCTGAAGGCTGATCCAGTGACTGCCGATATCCCGGTCATTTTCATTACGGCAATGTCTGAAGAAGAAGACGAGGAGGCCGGGCTTGCAATCGGCGCGATCGACTATGTGACAAAGCCGTTCAGCCTGCCCATCGTGCGGGCCAGAGTGCGAAATCATCTTCTGTCCAAAGCCCGGGCCGATGCGCTTGAGGTAAGCAACTCCAAGCTGGAGCATCTTTACCGGCAGATGAGTGACGATCTGGATGCCGCTTCCCGGCTGCAGAACAGCTTCCTTCCAAAGAAGAAAGCCGAAATCGGGAACGTTTCCTTCGGTTACATGTATTACCCGTCTCAATATCTGTGCGGAGACACGCTGAATTTTTTCAGTATCGGCAACGATATCGTTGCCTTTTACATTGCCGATATTGCGGGGCACGGGATTCCGTCCGCTCTGCTCTCGGTCACGCTCAGCAACACCATGACTCCCGAATTCTGTACGCGGGTCAGCGGGAAAACCGACAGGGAATATGGTGTTCCTTTGCCTTCCACTGTGGTTTCGGCCTTGAACCGGCGCTTTCTCAGCGACGGGGACAGAATGGATTATCTGACGATGATCTATGGCGTGATCAACACTGCCACCGGCGCGGCCCGATTGTGTCAGGCGGCGCAGCCAAGCCCTATTTTGCTGAGAAAAAACGGGGCTGCCGAGACAATTGGAGACGGGGGCTTTCCTGTCGGTATGTTTGCCGATGCCACATACGAGGATATTGAGTTCAACATGCGCCCCGGCGACCGCTTGGCGATTTTTTCCGATGGCATCACGGAGTGCGAGAACGCGACTGGTGTCCAGTTCGGCGAGGAGAGGTTGACGGACGCATTGTTTGGCGTAAATGGCACTGTTCTGAATGGATTGCAGCGCAAAATTCAGAACTGGACGGGGCAAAAACCGCCGACTGACGATGTTTCTCTTCTGCTGATGACGCTTTCTTGAGCGCGCTGGTTGTGCGTGAGTGTGGGCATGCAGGGGGGCGTCAGTGCGAGGATCAGAATATTGACTGCGGTTTTCTGCGGTGACCGGGAGCGGACATGTTGAGGATGCGTTATTTATCTCCGTGAATCCGCGAGCCTCAATTCCGTGCATCATCAAGTCACCTGACATTAAATTGTTATTTGAATAAAATTCAATATATCTGGGTGGCGATGGCGTTCCCTGCTGCATGACCCTCGCTCCCTAGCTGTTCCTTAAAAATATAGAGTTAAAAGATAACCCTTCCACGTCCTGAGCTGGTTTTCTCAAGTTTAGTGGACAAAATTAAAAACTTAGTATGTTGTTATTCACTCGCCCTCGTGGAAACAATGTCCCATGAAACGGTAAAGTTTTCATTAATTCTATGGATCAGATGTAATTTCTTAGGGAGCACTTAATTCTTTGAGAAATAAGGATGATTTTGATCGGAAAATGAATCTACCAAAGAAATCAAAAGGTGCTCCTTGAGTTAAATGTCCAAATTAAGAGCCATTTTTAACAATTTTGCCGTGTGCTTTGAGGGCCGTGTGAGCGGCGTTCTCCGGGGCTGAATGCGAAGACAGGCCACGGATTGTAACCGCAATTTTGGCGGGGATTATGGAATGATAATTTCGTGATATGTTTTCCGCTTCGGAGCGATCAGCATTAGTTGAGATCGGATATCCTGGAATGACCCACCAGAAAACATCATACTCTGAACTCGACAGGCTTGCGGAGCTTGGACGGCTCAAGATTCTCGATACGCCACCGGAACGGGCTTTTGATCGCGTTACCGCTCTTGCCACGAAACTTCTCGATGTTCCTATATCTCTGGTGTCTCTGGTCGACCGGGACCGTCAATGGTTCAAGGCGAAATGTGGTATCGACGCCGTTGAAACGCCCCGGTCCTGGGCTTTTTGCGATTATGCCATCCGGCAGGATGAGATCATGGTCGTCGAAGACGCTCGCAAGGATAACCGATTTAAGGACAACCCGTTGGTTGCGGGTGATCCGTTCATCAGGTTCTATGCGGGAGTTCCCCTGAGATCGCCGAACGGATTTCCGCTTGGAACGCTTTGCATCATTGACAGCAAACCGAGGTCACTTGACGCGAAAGAGTGCGAGATCCTGAAGGATCTTTGCGACATCGCAGCGGACGCGATCTGGTTGAGGGACCTTGCATCAAGATCCGATGCCGCCAGTGCCGAGGCCACGCGCTCTTCTCAGGTTATCGCAGAGATGATCGAGGCGATCCCGGATGGTTTCGTCAAATATGGCGCGGATCGCAGAATTGAATTCTGTAACTCGGCCTTCAGCGCATTTTTCCCTTGGGAAGACGGCGTCGTGGCCCCCGGCGCGCTCCTGGACGACATCCTGAAATATGGGATTGAGCGCGGGTTTTATGCCGGGGCGGGGAAAAGAAAAGAAGATCAGCAGGCATGGATAGAGGAACGTTTATACCGGCACGGCAAGCCCGGTGAACCGTTCCTGCAGGAAACGGCCGACGGCAGATGGATGCGGATCCTGGAATCGCGGACAGCCGATGGAGGCATTGTCGGTATCCGGTCGGATGTGACTTCGCAGAGACGGCACGCCGATGTCCTGCGCGCCATGCTGGCTGCCGTGTCGACAGGCTCAACCAACTTGCAGGAAAGAATTTCGAGAATACTCGAGATTGGCTGTGAGTATCTGGAGCTGCCGATCGGAATCGTCAGCAAGATCGAAGACGGCAATTATGTCGTTGAATATGCCGTGTCACCCGATGGGGGCATCAGCCCGGGCACGGCGTTTCGCCTTGATCAAACATATTGTGAGAATGTTTTCAGCGGCTTTGATCCAATCGGCTTTTCACATGTCGGGGGTGGCGAATTGCGGACCCACCCGTGTTATCTCGCCACTGGTCTCGAATCCTATATCGGCTGCCCTGTCATGGTCTCCGGACACCGGTACGGCACCGTGAATTTTTCCAGCCCGTTGCCGCGGGAGTCGATCCAGGACAGTGACCTGGATCTCATGCGCTATATCACTTTGCTGGTTGGCTCGGAGCTGACCAGGGCCGAGGCGGCAAATGCGCTGGAACTGGCCAAAGCCCAGGCCGAGGAAGCCAGTCAGCAGAAGTCCGAATTCCTGGCAACGATGAGCCATGAAATCCGGACACCGCTTAACGGCCTCCTCGGGATGGTGGATCTGCTTCTTGGGAGCGCGCTCAGTGATGAGCAGGCAAGGCTGGCGGAGATTGCCAAGCATTCCGGCTCCAACCTTCTGCTGATAATCAACGACATTCTGGATTTCTCGCGCCTTGAAGGTGAATGGCTTGAACTGGACGATGCCCCTCTGAGCCTGATGGAGATGATCGGCGCCGTGATCGACAATGCCTCGGCGACGGCACGCGATAAAAACCTTGAACTGATCGCGGTGATGCATCCCTCCATACCGGATTACCGCGAGGGAGATGCGGCCAGACTGCGGCAAATCCTGTTCAATCTGGTTGGCAATGCCGTCAAGTTCACTGACGAAGGCGGGGTCGCCATCGAGCTCCTGGAGGGCGCTACACCGGACCGGATCCGGTTTCAGGTGAGAGACACCGGGATCGGGATCGCCGAGCATGACCGGGAAACGCTCTTCGATCGGTTTACCCAGGTCGATTCATCGATTTCACGCCGCTTTGGTGGCACGGGACTGGGGCTCGCCATCAGCAAGAAACTCGTCACCCTTATGGGAGGGGAGATCGGTGTCGTCAGTGAAGAGGGTATTGGCAGCACCTTCTATTTCGAGGTGCCCCTGACGATTCTTGATGGTCCGCCTCAACAAAACAGGGCGCCAAAGCTGGACGGCAAGCTCGTCCAGCTCGCTGGCTGGGGTGATTTCAGCGTTCCTTTGCTTGTGTGGCAACTGGAGGGGCTGGGAGCCCGGGTTGTCGTGGACAGCCGTTCGGCAGCAGGAGGGCCTTCCGCAGGTTCAGCGCGGTCTCTGGATATTTTGATGGTCGATATGGATGCAGATGATGCTTCCTCGTCCAGGCAGGATGGCATTCCCGATACCCCTGACCAGAATAAGCCCGCGATGCTTTATTGCACATGGCAGGATTTTCATGTTCGGCCGGAGGATCAAGTTTTGCCTGCCTCTGAGCGGACCGTGCTGCGAAAACCGCTTCATCCGCGGGCACTTATGGGTGCTCTTGGGGGGGAGGGAAGTGATCCTGGAGAGAAACAGGAAGATCTGGATAAGCCAGAAACTGCCCCCGTTCCGGGGACGGTAGTCAGCGGGACCGGTTTGAATATCCTTGTCGCCGAGGATAATGAGATAAACCAGATCCTGATGCTTCGTGTGCTGACGAAACTAGGGCATCAGGTTGATCTCGCCGGGGACGGGCTGGAAGCCATCGAAGCCGTCCGGAAGAAGCAATATGATGTCATTCTGATGGATATCCAGATGCCGCGCATGGACGGTCTTCAGGCCACCAGGATACTCGTGGAAAAACACCCGGACACGCGCCCGCCAATTGTCGCGCTAACGGCGCATGCCCTGAAGGAACACGAGGAAGAGTTTAGGGGAGCTGGTATCGACTCCTATCTCACCAAACCTCTGGACGTCGAGAAATTGACGGAAGTTCTGAACAACATCAGGCCAAGCGCCAAATCCGGCGGCGAAATTGCCGCCGTCAAAGCCGGGGAGTGGGACGCCACGGAGTGTTGACCCGGTCAATCAACTCCACGGCGGCCCGACGGGGTCTGATACGCTGTGTCATCTTTGTGTTATTTCCATGATAACTATCTAAAAAAATTGACAAAATGCTGCACGCCCTCAACCTCATGACGGCCTGAGGAGAGCACTCGAACCGGGATTCTAACGGATACACCCCCGTGTAATGGCTGTGGGCCGGCTGGCTCAAAAGCCGATTTGAGGCATCTGAAGGCATTCGGTTCTTGGGCCGAATTTGATGGGGTGACTTGAGAGTGCCATGTTAACCATTACGAGACGAAATTCGGAACAGACAACGGCAGTTATGGTGCCGCGGAAATGCACATGCGCAGGATTGCCTTCTTTATCATCATCACCCTTTCCGCATGCAGCGCTAACCCGCCTGCAAGACACGATACTGCACAGGGGACTGTTCCTCCCGCGGCTTCGGCGCCCACGGCTCCTCCGCCAGTGGCTTCTCTCCCTGCGGCTTCGGCACCCCTTCCGCTTCCCCGGCCGGCACAACGGCCTGCCTCGGCATCCGGCAAAACCGCATCGGATGGGAAATCCGCGCCCGCTCGGGAAAATAACAATCAACCTGCGCCGGCAACAATCGATCTGGCTGCACTGGAAGGTGCGGATCTTGTCAGCATTGAGGCAATCGTCGGGCCGGCCGATGATGTCCGCGTGCAATCATCCGGTCTCGTCTGGGCCTATAACGATCCGTCCTGCAGCGTCGAATTTTATCTGTTCCCGGAAGTTTCCACGGCTGATTTCTCCGTCCTGGGGCACAAAATCCTGCCCGCCGAACTATCAGAGAGCGAGAGGGCGGCATGCCTAGAGCGTCTAGCCTCGCGGAAACGGACACCTTGACCCAGCCCCTCGATTTCGCACGCATCCTCGTTGTCGATGATGACCCGCTGTTGCTGGAGACGTTGGCCATCAATCTTCAGGATAACGGGCTTTCGGTCACGACCGTGGAGAGCGGAGAAAGTGCCCTGCGTCTGCTGGATGAGGATGCAGGGTTCGACCTTGCGATACTGGACTGGAAAATGCCGGGTCTGTCCGGGCTCGATACGCTCAAGGAAATAAATGCGCGGGGTGTGGAGTTGCCCGCATTGTTTCTGACCAGCCTGACGGATCAGATCTTCGAGGAATCGGCCCTGGCTTCGGGGGCCATCGATTTCGTGGATAAATCCCGCAGTTTCTCGATTCTGATGCGCCGGATCGAGATCATTCTGCTCGGGTTGAGACAGGGAAAAGCACGGAACGGTACGATCTCCGGCGAAAGCGCCGACCGGCAAAATGAAGAAACGGCTATCGGCGCCCTTGGGCTGGACCAGATCGCCGGGCGGGCTTTCTGGAACGGCCAGCGTGTGCCGTTGACCCTGACCGAATTCCATATCGTCGAGCATCTCGCGCGGAATGCCGGCCGGGATGTGAAATACCGGGAGATCTACAATCTGGTGCACGGAGAAGATTTCTATGTCGGTGCAAGCGAAGACGGCTATCGCGGCAATGTGCGCAGCTTCGTGAAACGCATCCGGCAAAAATTCAAGGAACTGGATCCCGGCTTCGACCAGATCGAGAACTATCCCGGCTTCGGCTATCGTTGGCGAGAGACCGGCCGTGCTGCAGGATAAGCAGGAACGGCAAAGCACCGAGCCTGGTGTGTTGCGTGCCCGCTTCGCACGCTCCATCGGCGCGAAGCTGGTATTCACTCTGGCGCTTTTTCTGATCGTTCCGGGCATCCTCTACTGGCGCTTCCAGAGTGCGGACGAAACCCACCGGGCTTTCGTACTGGACAGCATCCGCCACCACGGCACGGCAATCGCACAGGCTCTTGCGAACGATCTGGGGGACGCGGAACCCGATATTTTCCCGAAAATTGCCCAGAAGCTGCAACTGTTCGAAAGCGACGGCGTGCGCCTGCGGTTGCTGTTCAACCCGGAAAGCGAGAGTGGAGGGGACTTCTTTTATGTCGCCTCAGCCCCCGCTGAACCACAGATCGACGGCGAGCGGCAATATCTGAAGGAAAGCGGCCTGCTTGGCGATATCTGGTCTTCCTGTACCGGCGTCGCCGAAGTGAGCCGCGTTGCCGTGGCCCCGGATGCCTCGCACGAGGTCGTTGTCTCGGTGACGCCGATCAAGACCTCGCAGGGATGCTGGGTTCTGATGACATCGCTTGCCGCCGACGAACCTGCCGCCCTGTCCTTGATCGGCCCTTATTGGCAGCGTCCCGAGGTCATTGTGGCGGCCGTGATCTACTTGCTCATGGCCAGTGTCGTGATTGCCATCCTGATCGACATGCGCTCCGGCCTGCGCCGTTTTGAACGGCTGGCGCGGACCATCGCCGACGGATCCGACAAGAGAGCGTCCTTCGTCAGGATGAACCGCTTGCCGGAACTGGACGGAGTTGCGCGGCAATTCGACGAGATGGTCGGACGGCTTCAAAAAATCGCGGCGGATGTCCGGGAAAGCGCGGAAGAACAGGTGCATGCTCTGAAAACACCGGTCGGCACCATTGCCCAGTCGCTCGAGGCGCTCCGTTCGGCGGTGCCCAAGGAAGACGAGAGGGCGCAGCGCATGCTCTCGATCATTGCCCAATCCCGCCAGCGCCTCAGCGCCCTGATCGCCGCCGGTCAACAATCGACGGAGACAACCGCCAGGCTGGCCTCGCCCCCGCGAGAGATGATCCGGGTCGACACCTTGATCGAGGGGCTCTGCGAGGATTTTCGCGGGCCGTGCGAGGCGCGGGGCATTCATCTTGAGCTGGTTGTGCGGCAGCCCGCCTATCTTCTCGGCAGTGAAGAGATTATCGAGACAATCCTCGAGAATATTGTCGAGAACGCCGTCGGTTTTTCTCCCGAAGGCGGGACGATCTTTGTCCAACTCAGCCAGCACAAGGACAGCGTGACCATCTCCGTGCGTGACCAGGGTCCTGGCGCGTCCCTGGATATCATCGATAGCCTGTTCGACAGGGGGGTCACAAAGCGTCCGGCCAGCCACGCCGAAGACGGCAATGCTCATTTCGGGTTCGGACTCTGGATCGTCCGGCGCAATGTGGCGGCACTGGGCGGCAGTATCTTCGCCCGTAACGTAAAGCCGTCCGGCCTTGAACTGGTGATCGAAATTCCCGGCTTCGTTCCCGCCTGATTTCCGGCAATCACGAACTTTCCCGGTGGCGAAGGGAATAGAATAGCCACTTTCCCTGTCTTTGTTCTGAACAAGGATATCGCGCACGGACGCGAGACCTTTCTCACACGGACAGGGAACATGACGGACATCTCCATGAACCAGAACCGGAATGAGGCCTCGCCCCGGCGCGCAGGCTTTCGCCCCGGGACGATCGTGACCGGTATCGTCTTTCTTACCATCGTTGTGGCGACGACCACGGCCCTGACGATGCTGTTCGAGGACCTTATGCCGTATCGCCCGAACGGGCCGTATGGGTTCTTCCGGCCAATGCTGATCGGCCTCTTCGCTGTGTTGACGGGCTGGATTTCCTGCAATTTCTGGCTGGCGAGCTTTGGAGCTGTTTCCGTTGCCATTCGCCGCAGACGGCGGCCCTCGCTCCCGGAACAGATGGTTGGAAACCGCCTCGCCATCCTCCTGCCTATCTATGAAGAGGATCCGCAGGCGGTCGAGGGGCATATTGCCAGCACGCTGCGTTCCCTTGTGGAACAGCCCCGTTTGCACGGCTGTCATCTCTTCATCCTGAGCGATACCCGGTCGGACGAGGTCGCGCGGGAAGAGAAGCGGATGTTCGAAACGCTCTACCATGAATTCGCGGACCAGTTTTGTATCTCCTACCGCCGCCGCAAGAACAATATCGGCAGAAAGGCCGGTAACGTTCAGGACTTCGTGGAGCATTGGGGAGGGGCTTACGATTACATGCTTGTCCTGGATGCGGACAGCCGCATGGATGGGGCAACGGTGGCGCGGCTGGCGGACGAGCTGGATGCTGATCCGGGGCTGGGCCTGATCCAGACCTGGCCGCGGCCGGTGCGGGCACAGACCCTGTTCGGCCGTCTGCAGCAATTTGCGGCTTCGCTCTACGGCCAGCAGGTTGCCGCCGGGTTTGCCCTGATCATGGGGAATGCGGCAACCTATTGGGGGCATAACGCGATGATCCGGGTTCGGGCTTTCGCGGAATGCTGCGGACTGCCGGCCTTGCCGGGCAATGCCCCCCTGGGCGGTGAGATAATGAGCCACGACTTCGTTGAAGCGGCCTTCCTGCGCCGGCGGGACTGGGCGGTCCGGATCCTTCCGGAGCGGCTTGGCAGCTATGAGGAGCCGCCGCCAAGCCTGATCGCGCACGCCACCCGGGACCGGCGCTGGTGCCAGGGCAACCTACAGCATCTTCAGTTGCTGGTCGCCGACGGGATCGGTCTGAGCGGCCGCCTGCATTTCCTGATGGGCTCGCTCGCCTATCTCACCTCGCCAATCTGGCTTGCCTTCCTGCTTCTGAGTGCGGGGCTGTTCGTTGCCGCGCAGCTCGGCAATCAGGGGATCGGTCCCTGGGGTTCAATCCCGTTGCCCGCCGACATGGCCTTCTACCGGGATCCGGCCATTCTGTTCGGCGCGATCCTGTGCATGCTGTTCGGCCCGAAGATTCTTGGTCTGCTTCTGGCTCTGTCCGACGGCGAGCTGAGGAGGGGGCATGGCGGTGCCTTGCGGCTTACCCTCAGCGCTCTTTTCGAGATGATGCTCAGCGTTCTGACCGCGCCGGTCATGATGCTGTTGCACAGCCAGTTCGTGTTCGAGATTTTCGGCGGACGGGCCAGCGGCTGGCGGACCGTGGATCGGGCCGGCAGTGGAGAGCCCTTCAGCAACGTGATCCGGGTGCATGCGTTGCATTTCGCCCTTGGGGCGGCGGTGGCCTGCGTGATGGCGATCTATACCCCGACCGCTATATTCGCCGCATCGCCGATCCTGGCGGGCTTGTTATTGTCTCTGCCGGTTTCGTATCTGGGGAGCAAGCCATCCTGGGGACGCGTCTCGCGGGCGCTCGGGCTGTTCCTGATACCGGAGGAGGTTCGATTGCCTGACTTGCTGTCGGATCGCTCCGTCTCCCCGCCGCCGGATGTCGCGCCGACTGCGGATGCCACGGTCTAGGCAGCCGAGTGTAAAAAAACGGCGCCGGTCAGA
>TARA_R110002051_G_scaffold298457_4_pt1 | contig 17665 bp, 19 predicted proteins | sample TARA_R110002051 | Tara Oceans TARA_R110002051 (sample SAMEA4397023) | marine metagenome | biome: Polar Biome; feature: [MES] marine water layer (ENVO:01000295) within the mesopelagic zone...; material: water (ENVO:00002006), including particulate matter (ENVO:01000060) such...
TGAATCTGCTAAAATCAGAGGCACTGGTATTGCAAAACGTACTCCAGAATATATCTGTAAAAAACTAGAAAATGGAAATGCTGTTATAGCGCTAGAGGGAGAAACTTTTGCAGGCTTTTGTTACATAGAAGTTTGGGGACATGAAAAATTTGTCGCCAACTCTGGTCTTATCGTACATCCCGATTTTAGAGATCGTGGCTTAGCGAAGCAGATCAAACAAAAAATATTTGAACTCTCACGAAAGAAATTTCCTGATGCAAAAATATTTGGAATTACTACTGGCTTAGCTGTAATGAAAATAAATTATGAGCTGGGATATAAACCCACTACTTTTTCTGAACTTACCGATGATCCCGATTTTTGGAAAGGCTGTCAAACATGTAAAAACTTTGATATTTTAACCCGTACAGAGCGCAAAATGTGTTTATGTACTGGAATGTTGTATGACCCCGCCCTTCAAAATAAAAAGAACGAAGTAGAAAAAGAGAAGCTAAATACAAAAGCTTTTAAAAGATTAAAAAGTATAAAGGAAAATCTTTTCCTAAAAAAGAAATAGCAATGAAAAAATTAGTTTTAGCCTATAGCGGTGGATTAGATACCTCTTACTGTGCCAAATATTTATCAAAAGATCAAGGATTTGAAGTCCATGCCGTAAGTGTCAATACGGGTGGTTTTTCAAAAGAAGAAATTGCAACTATTAAAGAAAAAGCAATCCAGTTAGGAGCTTCATCATATACTTCTATTGATGCCGTTCAAACTTTTTATGAAAAAGTTGTAAAATATTTAATATTCGGGAATGTACTAAAGAATAATACCTACCCATTATCTGTAAGTGCCGAACGAATTGTTCAAGCAATAGAAATTGTAAACTACGCAAAAAAAGTAGGTGCCAATTATATTGCGCATGGAAGTACAGGCGCAGGAAATGATCAAGTTCGTTTTGATATGATTTTTCAAATCATAGCTCCAGAAATTGAAATTATCACACCTATTAGAGATAAAAAATTAGCACGAGAAGCCGAGATTGCTTATTTAAAAGAAAACGGCATAGATTATCCATGGGAGAAAGCAAAATACTCTATCAATAGAGGTCTTTGGGGGACATCAGTAGGTGGTGAAGAAACATTAACATCTGATAAAGCTTTACCTGATAGTGCGTACCCAAGTCAGTTGCAAGAAAAAAATCCAGTAGACGTAAAACTAAGCTTCAAAAAAGGAGAATTGGTGGCATTAAATGGAAAAAAAGATACCCCAGTAAATAATATCATTGCTTTAGATGCATTGGCTTCTAAATATGCCATCGGTAGAGATATTCATGTGGGCGATACAATTATTGGTATTAAAGGAAGGGTTGGTTTTGAAGCTCCGGCTTCGTTAATCATTATAAAAGCACACCATTTATTAGAAAAACACACCCTTACCAAATGGCAACAATTCCAGAAAGAGCAGCAAGGTAATTTCTACGGGATGCTATTGCATGAGGGCAACTATTTAGATGAAGTTATGAGAAACATCGAAGCGTTTTTAACTGATACTCAAAAAAATGTCTCTGGAGATGTATTTGTAAGCTTATACCCTTTCCAATATAGATTAAACGGAATTTCATCTAAACATGATTTGATGAATGCTTCTTTTGGTAGTTATGGAGAAATGAATAAAGGCTGGACCTCTGATGATGCAAAAGGATTTATAAAAATTCTTTCAAATTCAGGAAAAATATACAACCATGTAAACGGAAATAATGATTAAAGCAGGTATAATTGGTGGTTCAGGATATACAGGCGGTGAGCTTATTAGAATACTCTTGCATCATCCTGAAACAAAAATCGATTTTATATATAGTACTACAAGAGCAGGAAAAAAAATAACAACTTCACATCCTGATCTTTTAGGGGTTACTGATCTTGAATTTACAGGAGAAGTAAATTTAAAGGTTGATGTTGTTTTTCTATGCTTGGGTCATGGAAATTCCACAGCATTTTTAAAGGAACATAACTTTTCTTCAACTACAAAAATCATCGATTTAAGTAATGATTTTAGATTACATGAAGATGCAGTTTTAAACGGAAAAGAATTTATATATGGCTTACCTGAATTGAATAAAACTTCGATACAAAAAGCCAATTATATAGCAAATCCTGGTTGTTTTGCAACAGCAATTCAACTAGCATTATTGCCCTTAGCAAAAAATGATTTCTTACAAAATGAAATTCATGTGAATGCTGTAACAGGTAGTACTGGTGCTGGAGTAAGCCCAACTGATACATCACATTTTAGCTGGAGAAATAATAATGTATCATGGTACAAACCGTTTACACATCAACATTTAGGAGAAATAAACGAAAGTCTTGGTTCTTTTAAAAATGATGTTGGGGAATTATTTTTCTTACCAAACAGAGGGAATTTTACCAGAGGAATTTTAGCAACAGCATATACCAAATTTGATAAATCTCTAGAAGAAGCTATTGCCCTATATAGAGACTTTTACGTTAAAGCCTTATTTACACAAATAGCTGAACAAGAAATTAATTTAAAACAAGTGGTAAATACAAATCAATGTCATATTCATTTACATAAACATAATGATAGACTTCTGATTACTTCTGCAATAGACAACCTATTAAAAGGTGCTTCTGGGCAAGCCGTACAAAACATGAATTTAATGTTTGGTTTTGATGAAGGAGCAGGATTAAATTTAAAAGCAGGAGTTTTTTAATTGATATATTGATTTTAAATATAAAATGGAGTTATAAGTACGCTCAACTTTGTACTTACAACGAAATATAAAAATATAATTAAGAATGAAAATAGCCATAATCGGTACTGGAAATTTAGGATTAGCCATAGCCAAAGGAATATTAAATTCTAATGGTGCAACTACTATGTATTTAACCAAACGCAATACTACTGAGATTTCAAAATTCGAAAAATACGGAAATGTCATTGTAACTTCTGATAATAGAGAAGCAGTTGCCAAGTCAGATATTTTAATATTTGCTGTTCAGCCTTCTCAATTTGAACAAATACTGGAGGAAGTAAAAGACCTATTGAATGAAAAGCACGTCATTATTTCAACAATTACAGGAGTTATAATACCTCAAATTGAAAAAATAATAGGTCCAGATCATCATATTATTAGAAGCATGCCTAATACGGCTATTTCAGTAGGCAAATCTATGACCTGTATTTGTAGCAATGAAAAGGGTAAAAAACGTATTGATTTGGCGAAAGCAATTTTTAACCGAATGGGGCATTCAATGGAAATTCCAGAAAGTCAAATGCAAGCAGCTACAGTAATTTGCGCAAGCGGAATTGCATTTTGGATGCGTTTAATACGTGCCACCACACAAGGAGCCATTCAATTAGGTTTTGATGCTAAAGAAGCACAAGAACTAGCCATGCACACATGCAACGGAGCAGCCAGTTTATTAATTGAATCTGATAGCCATCCAGAAGCAGAAATAGACAAAGTTACTACACCTCGCGGTTGTACAATTCAAGGATTAAATGAAATGGAACACCAAGGTTTAAGTTCATCTTTAATTCAAGGAATTTTGGCATCCTATGATAAAATAAGTAAAATTAAAGAGGGAAAATTATGAAGCTATTTGATGTTTATCCACTTTATAATGTAACTCCAGTTTCTGCAAAAGGAATTGTAGTTATCGATGAAAAAGGACAAGAATATTTAGATTTTTATGGTGGTCATGGCGTAATATCTATTGGTCATACACATCCTCATTATGTAGAACGATTAGCATCGCAATTACATAAAATTGGATTTTATAGTAATGCGGTACAAAACCCTTTACAAGAGGAGTTAGCTCAAAAATTAGGAGAGTTATCTGGCTGCGATAATTACAATTTGTTTTTATGTAGTTCTGGCGCTGAAGCTAATGAAAATGCGCTTAAAATGGCCTCATTTATTACTGGTAATTCTAGAGTAATAGCCTTTAATAATAGTTTTCATGGTAGAACATCTGCTGCTGTTGCCGCTACAGACAATGAAAAAATAAATGCCCCAATTAATAAACAGCAAAAGGTTACATTTTTAACTATTGGTGATATTCAAACATTTAAAACAGAAATAGAGAAGGGTGATGTTTGCGGTGTTATTCTTGAAGCTATTCAAGGTGTCGGTGGCCTAGATGAACCTTCAACATTTTTTTATCAAGAAATTGCTAAAATTTGCAAAACTAATCATGTACCCCTAATTGCTGATGAAGTTCAGTGTGGTTATGGGAGAAGTGGTAAGTTTTTTGGATTTCAACACCATAGTATTGAACCTGATATTATTAGTATTGCTAAAGGTATGGGAAATGGCTTTCCTGTAGGTGGTATTTTAATACATGAACGCATTGAGGCCAAATACGGAATGTTAGGAACCACATTTGGTGGTAATCATTTAGCTTGCGTTGCCTCGCTAGCTGTTTTAGAAGTCATAGAGAAAGAAAATTTAATTGAAAACGCCGCTAAAATTGGCAACTATTTTAAAAAACGTGCTGCAGAAATCCCTCAAGTAAAGAATACAAAAGGCAGAGGCTTAATGCTTGGTTTAGAATTTGATTTTGAAGTTGCCGAATTACGAAAAAAATTAATTTACAATCAGTTTATCTTTACCGGCGGTGCAAATAATAAAAATTTACTTAGAATATTACCTGCATTAAATATAACCGAACAACATATCGATTTATTTTTTGAAGCGCTTAAAAAAGAACTATAGTGAGTCTAACACTTAACATACAACAAAGAAATAAGGTTTTAAGTAGAATGGCTGAATTGGTTAAAAATGAAAAGAATATCATTTTACAAGCCAATAAAATGGACATGAATGCCTATGTTGGTGATGATCTTGCTATGCGTGATCGTCTAAAAGTTGACAATTCAAAAATTGATGGGATGATTTTATCATTACACCAATTAGCAAGCCAATCTGACCCTTTAGGTGTAGAACTTTTTTCTTTTACGCATGAAAACGGAATTCAAGTAAGTAATAAAACAGCGCCTTTCGGTACCGTTTGCATCATTTATGAATCGAGACCTGATGTTACGATTGAATCTGCGGGTATTGCTTTTAAATCTGGAAATAAAATTTTATTAAAGGGTGGAAAAGAATCTTTACAAAGCAATTTAGCACTAGTAAATTTATGGCATCAAGCTTTAATGGAAAATGAGTGCGCTAAAGATTGGGTTACCTATTTAGAATTTAATAGAGTACAAACACAAGAATTTTTACAAAGCCCAACACAAAAAATAGATTTAATTGTTCCTCGTGGTGGAGAAAAATTAATTGCTTTTGTAAAACAACACGCAACTTGCCCAGTAATTATTAGTGGAAGGGGAAATAATTTTGTTTATATTGAAACAGAAGCTGATTTAGAAATGGCAATCGCTATTATTATCAATGCTAAGACGACTAAAATATCGGCCTGTAATGCTTTAGATAAAGTATTAATTGCGGCAGATATTCCACGAAAACATGAATTTCTTCAACAATTAATTCAAGAACTTAAAAAAAGTGGCGTTGAAATATTTACAGATAATTTCCTTTCAGATATTAAGGATACTACCGAAATTAAAAATGAATCTATTTGGTTTGAAGAATTTCTAGATTATAAAATTGTAATTGGTCAAGTAGCTAATTTAGAAGAAGCTATATATAAAATAAATACCTATGGTGGTGGTCATTCTGCTGCAATTATAACTTCTAATTCAGAAAAAGCAGAGGCTTTTATGGAAGCTGTTGATTCCGCTGCTGTTTATCATAACGCTTCAACACGATTTACTGATGGTTTTGAGTTTGGATTAGGGGGAGAATTAGCGATTAGCACAGATAAATTACACCAACGCGGCCCTATTGGATTAAAACATTTAGTAACCAACAAATGGTATGTTAAAGGTAATGGTCAAACAAGGTAATTATGACAAAGAAAAGAATATTGCTTAAAATTGGAACCAATACCTTAACCAAAGAAACTAATCATATTTCTAGAGGAAAAATAGAAGATATTGGCCGACAAATTGCAATCTTAAAAAACGATTATGAATTTATAATAGTTAGCTCTGGTGCCATTGCTGCAGCTCGTCAATTTGTAAAATTAGAACACAATGGAGAAGAAATAAATGTAAAACAAGCATTAGCATCTATAGGTCAACCTCATCTCATGCGAATTTTTCAAGAAAACTTTAGAGAGCTTGGGCTATTCACCTCCCAGTGTTTACTATCGTATTCAGATTTTGAAAATCCGAAATCCAAATCTAATATCAAAAACACGATAGATATTCTAGTTGCTAATAATTTCATTCCAATTATTAATGAAAATGATACTGTTGCTACTGACGAAATTCAGTTTGGTGATAATGATAAACTAGCAGCACTCACAGCGGCCTTATTAGAAGTTGATTTATTATTAATTGCAACAAATACTGATGGTGTTTACACTAAAAAATCGTTGCTAAAAGACCTACCAGAGACTATAAAAGAAGTTATTCAGCTAAATGATTTAATTAATGAAGTTGGGGATGTCAAATCATCACATGGAACTGGAGGAATGCAATCAAAAATAGAAGCGGCAACTATAGCAAAAAAAGCCAATATAGAAACCTGGATTATCAATGGCTTAAAAGACAATTTTATAACTGATGCTATAAACGGCAAAAGCAATTTTACAAAAATTAAGTAACTCTAATTACTTAAAATACTATTAGAATGAAACATTACATCACCATACAAGATATTGACTCACTACCACAATGGGTCAATGATGCAAGAATCCTAAAAGCAAATCCGTTACAAGCAAAAAGTTTGGGTCAAGGAAAAACCATTTGCTTATTGTTCTTCAACAATAGCCTTAGAACCCGATTAAGTACTCAAAAAGCAGCTATGAATTTAGGCTTAGAAGTTATGGTTATGAACTTCGGCAGTGAAGGTTGGGCTTTAGAGTATGAAGATGGAACCGTTATGGATCAAGGATCATCTGAACACATCAAAGAAGCTGCTCAAGTAGTCTCACAGTTTTGTGATATTGTCGCCATTCGGGCTTTTGCATCGCTAACTGATAAAGAGAAAGATGAAGCTGAACTTGTTTTAAACGGATTCAAAAAATATACAAGTATTCCTGTTGTAAATATGGAAAGTTCTGTTGGTCATCCTTTACAAGCACTAGCCGATGCTATTACTATAGATGAACAAAAAACCAAAGCAAGACCAAAAGTGGTTCTTTCATGGGCACCTCACCCAAAAGCATTACCACATGCCGTTGCAAATTCATTTACAGAAATGATGCTCAAACAAGATGCCTATTTTGTCATTACGCATCCTAAAGGCTACGAGCTAAATACAGCAATTACTAAAGATGCAAAAATAGAATACGACCAAGACAAAGCATTAGAAAATGCTGACTTCGTTTACGTGAAAAACTGGAGCAGTTACACCACTTATGGGCAAGTAATCAACCAAGACAAAAACTGGATGATGACCAAAGAAAAGTTAGGCAATGCCAAGTTTATGCATTGTTTACCTGTACGTAGAAATGTGGTAGTTGAAGATGCTGTATTAGATAGCGATCAATCAATAGTTATTGAACAAGCAAATAATAGAACGTTTTCTGCGCAAATCGTTTTAAAGAAAATACTTGAAAGCCTATGAAAACAAAATTAGCAGTTGTGAAAATTGGCGGAAATGTTATTGAAAATAAGAAGGAACTAGATAAGTTCTTAACTTTATTTTCAAAATTGAAAGGATTAAAAATTTTAGTACACGGCGGTGGTAAACTCGCCACACAAATAGCTTCACAATTAGGTATAGAATCTAAATTAATTAACGGCCGACGTATTACAGACGAAAAAAGCATCGATATTATTACCATGGTTTATGGCGGCTTAACCAATAAAACTATTGTGGCTAAATTACAAGCAAATGAGTGTAATGCCATAGGTTTAAGCGGTGCTGATGGCAATGCTATTCAGGCGCACAAAAGACCCGTAAAAGAAATTGATTACGGCTTTGTAGGTGATATTGATGGCGTTAATACACATTTAATTGACTCCTTATTAAAAGTGGGACTTACCCCTGTTTTTTGTGCTTTATCACATGATGGTGAAGGACAAATTTTGAACACCAATGCAGATACAATTGCTTCTGAAATTGCAATAGGAATGAGTAATGAGTATGAAACTACATTGTATTATTGCTTTGAAAAAAAGGGAGTTTTACTAGATCTTAAAGATGAAGAATCTGTAGTAAAACATATCAATACTGAAAAATATCAAGAATTAATAGAGAAAAAAATAATTGCGGATGGGATGCTTCCAAAATTGGAAAATTGCTATCACGCTTTACACCACCATGTAAATAAAGTGTGTTTAGGTGACATTGAAATGATTAAATATGACGCTACTATATTTACTACAATAACCTTATAACATGGAACAAAAGCAACTTACAGAAAAGGCGATTGAATTATTAAAACAGTTGATAAGCATTCCATCTTTTTCAAAAGAAGAAGACAAAACTGCGGAAGCTATACAAGATTGGTTTACTTTTTTTGGTATTCCTTTTAGTAGAGAGAATAACAATGTATTTGCTAAAAATAAATATTGGGATGACTCAAAACCTACCCTATTATTAAATTCACATCATGATACGGTACGGCCAAATCAAGCCTATACTAAAGATCCGTTTCAACCCCACATTGAAGATGGTAAACTATATGGCTTAGGCAGTAATGATGCTGGAGGTTGTCTTGTATCGCTATTGGCTACCTTTTCTCATTTTTATGCTTTAGAAAATTTGAATCATAATATATTAATGGTTGCTTCTGCTGAAGAAGAAAATGCAGGCACAAACAGCTTGAGAGGTTTATTACCTAATCTTCCTAAAATTGATGTGGCCATAGTTGGCGAACCTACGTTAATGAATTTGGCAATTGCGGAAAAAGGACTTGTTGTTTTTGACGCTGTTGTGAAAGGAACACCATCTCACGCTGCACACCCTAACACTGATAATTCTATTTACAATACTATTGAAGTATTACAATGGTTTAAAAATTACACTTTTGAGAGAACTTCTGAGGCTCTAGGTGATGTAAAGCTTACCGTAACACAAATTAATGCGGGGAGTGAGCACAACGTGGTGCCTTCTCAAGTAAATTTAGTCATTGATGTTCGAGTAAATGATAGTTATACGAATAAAGAAATAGCCGATTTATTAAAAACCGAAGCACCTTGTGAACTAAAAGAGCGCTCTCTTAGGTTAAATTCCTCTTCTATTAATAAAAACCACCTTTTAGTACAATCCGGCATTGCTTTAGGAAGGTCAACCTACGGTTCTCCTACCCTTTCAGACCAAGCAGCACTAACGTGCCAGTCATTAAAATTAGGCCCCGGAGACAGTACTCGTTCGCATTCTGCGGATGAATTTATTTATGTACATGAAATAGAAGAAGGCATAGATTTATATATTAAAATTTTAAAAGAATTTTTACACTAAACAAGCAACCAAGAATTAAAAGTTACTATTCACACGTTTAATTGCTAATTAAAAGATTATGAAACTCTGGGATAAAGGATTCAGTACAGATAAAAAAATAGATCATTTTACAGTAGGTAATGATCGAGAATTAGATCTACATTTGGCAAAATACGATGTTATTGCATCAACAGCACATGCTAAAATGCTAGGTAAAATAGGTCTATTAACTCAAAAAGAGACCGAATCTTTAGTTAGTGAGTTACAGGCTATTGCCAAAACTATAGAAAATGGCACTTTTACCATAGAAGATGCTTTTGAAGATATGCATTCTAAAATAGAATACATTCTTATCGAAAAATTAGGAGATACTGGCAAAAAAATACACACAGCGCGATCGAGAAACGATCAAGTTTTAGTAGCTATGCATTTATATTTAAAAAATGAGCTTGCTGAAATAAAAGAAGAAACAAAAATCTTATTCGATTTGTTATTGAATCTTGCTGATAAATATAAGGCTGTTTTATTACCAGGCTATACGCATTTACAAATAGCAATGCCTTCATCATTCGGATTATGGTTTTCTGCGTATGCTGAAAGTTTGGTAGATGATTTATACTTTATAGATGCCGCCTATAAAATTGCAGATCAAAACCCTTTAGGGAGTGCCGCAGGATATGGTAGTTCTTTTCCTATTAACAGAACATTCACTACGGAACAAATGGGCTTTACTACCCAAAAATTTAATGTAGTTGCTGCACAAATGGGACGTGGAAAAGTAGAAAAAGCTGCCGCATTTGGGATGAGTAGTATAGCCGCTACCCTATCTAAAATGGCCATGGATATTTGTTTGTATATGAGTCAAAATTTTAATTTCGTGTCTTTCCCTGATGAACTAACAACAGGATCCAGTATTATGCCGCATAAGAAAAATCCTGATGTATTTGAATTAGTTAGAGGTAAATGTAATAGATTACAAGCTGTACCCAACCAGTTAATGATGATCATAAATAATTTACCTAGTGGCTATCATAGAGATTTGCAATTGGTAAAAGAAGTAATTGTACCTGCGATTCAAGATTTAAAAGCTTGTATTGAAATATTGACTTTTAGTTTAAAGGAAATTCGGGTAAATGAAAGTATTATAGACGATCCGAAATATGATTATTTATTTAGTGTTGATACGTTAAATGAATTGGTTTTAAGTGGTATGCCTTTTCGTGATGCCTACAAAAAAATGGGAATAGAAATAAACGAAGGTACTTTTGTCCCAAAACGAGATATAAAACATACGCACGAAGGGAGTATAGGCAACTTGTGTTTACATGAAATTCGGAAGAAAATGGAAGCAATTTTATAGAAAAACCTCCACATATAAAAAAAGCAGCTTAAAGAAATCAATAATTACTTTAAGTTGCTTTTTTTCGTTTTAATTTTGAATAAAGTAGCTACAATAATATTTATAAAATAAATTATTTGCCCGACAAAAAATATCATTATAGCCATCCAAGCAATAACCGTTTCTAGACCATCATTATTGGTATATTGATCAATAACAATCCCAAATAAGCTTAATAAAGTAATGATTAAATGAATTTTAGTTAGGATGCAAATTGGTTTTATTTCATACTTCTGAAGAATAAAGTATCCAAATCCACATAATAAAAGCCAAAGAGATCCCAATAAAAATATATGGGAATGAGCCACTACAATATAGGTGTCTGCAATAGTTAATAAAAAATTGGTGTCAATTTTAAAAAAATAAGAAACACAACAACCTATTGCAAGTACTGCTCCTATAAACCATAAAACTAGATGCGATTTCTCGTTTAGTATATCCTTTAATTTACCCATGTTTGTACAATTTGATGTATAAAATTCATTTTCTTTTTTACGGCATCCGAAATTACAAACGGATATATGTCTGTAATACCCATAGAACGATTCATGCTATTCATTGCAAAATATAGTGGAATACAGGAATCTATAATTTTTTCAAAATTACTTTCTTGGTAAGGATCAAAAAAAGCATCCATTTGTATTGGATTTTCAAAAGCTAATCGTGCATTAACTTTCATTCCAAAATAATAAGCAGTTTCTAAAGTATCCATCAAATGAAAATAATGCGCCCAAGTTTCTGCCCAATCTTCCCATGGATGTGACGAAGCATATTCGCTTATAAAACTATTTTGCCAATTCACATCGGGTCCGTTCCTATAATGCCTATCTAAAGCATCAGAATACGAAACACTCTCATCACCAAAATAGTCTCGATATTGTTCTAATAAATAAGCATTATCGCGTATTAAACGTTCCCAATAATAATGTCCCACTTCATGACGGAAATGGCCAATCAAAGTACGATAACGCTCATCTAAATTTTTCTTCATTTTCTCCAACAATACAGCATCGGCTTCTGAAAGTAAAATAGTAATTACTCCATTTGCATGACCAGTCATCAGATTTTTATTCTCTCCAACTGCTTCTTCATTTGATAAAAAATTAAAACAAAGTCCTGAATCCTTATAAATCATTTTACTTTCGATAGGCAATCGAAGCTGAAGGAGTTGAAAAATAAGCCTGTGTTTGGCAATTTCTAGCTTATTCCATTTTTCTTTATTTTGACCAATCTGTAAATTGGGTATAATTTTGTTGAGTTCACAAGCGCTACAATGAGTAGAAGTTCCAACTTCTACTAACCAATTACAAACAGCATGTTGATGGTTAGCGCAATAAGTAAACAAGGTATTATTTTGACGAGATAACTGCCATTGGTTAATCGTAGGATCTAATGCAATTAGTGCCATTTCTCTTTCTAAAAAACCTAGTTTACTACCACATTTTTCGCAAGAGTAATTTTCAAAAAAAACAGTACTGTTACAGTTTTGACATTGAAATAGCTTCATAAATATCTAGATAAATCAACTATCCCCTAAAATTAATTTATGTTACTTAATCATTCCTAAATTAATAATTTCTTGTTCGGTAAGTGGTCTCCAATGACCTCTAGGCAAATCTTTTTTAGTAAGCCCTGCATAAACCACTAAATCTAGTTTGATAATTTCGTACTCTAATTGTTCAAAAATACGCCGTACAATATTGTTTCTTGTGCTAAATATTTCAATCCCAACCTGATTTTTTGGTGCATTGTCAATATAACTTATATCTTGGACTCTCACAAGGCTTTCTTCTATGGTTAAGCCTTCTTTAATTCTTTTAAGATCAGTACTTTTTAATGGTTTTGTAAGCTCTACATGGTATATTTTACGAAGACCATTTTTTGGCGTATTTAAACGGGTAGATAGCTCACCATCATTAGTGAATAATAATAATCCTGTAGCTGCTTTATCCATTTTACCAACTGGTAGTAATTTTGCTTTCGAAGCATTAGATATCAACCCCATGGCACTTCGATTTCCTCTACCATCTTTTGATACTGTAACAAAATCTTTAGGTTTATTCAGTAGTATGTATTCTTTTTTAATAGGATTTAGTAATCTTCCATCAAATTTAACCTCATCAGTTAACTGAACTTTATATCCCATTTCTGTAATGGGCTTACCATTTACCGTAACACTTCCAGCTGCAATAAAAACATCTGCTTCTCTACGAGAACAAACGCCAGAATTTGCAACGTAACGATTAAGTCGTAGTATATTAGGATCTGATGGCTTTCTAGGAGCTTCATTTTTTTTAACTGGTGAGTTGCCTCTAGCGTAGCTCTTCTTTCTAAATGTTCCCCCTTGTCTTCCTGATGCCTTATTATCATTGTTGGAATCTGACCTACTCATAATTATATAATTTTCGCAAAGGTAGTAAAGGAATTTGGATGTAGTTAAAAATATAAGATATGATTTAAATACCACTCTCTATTATAAGGACTTAGTAAAGCCTATGAACATGAATTCTTTATGGGTACTTATAAAATCCTATTTAAAACTAGATCAACATTAATTAATAAAATGCTAAAGACTCCGGCAATAATGATAAACTTTAAAATGTTGTGGAGCACTATATAGTGTTTTTTTGATTCTGATTTAAGCAGTAAAATTAAGAATAGTATTAAAAATAGAATACATCCTATAAAATAGAAATACATATAACCTACTTCGAATTTCATGATTAGTAACAAGGATGGAATTAAGGTCAAACAAATTAAAATTCCGATAAGTACTTTTGAAATTCTTTCGCCAAATAAAATGGGAATCGTCTTATAATTTTGAGAAATATCCCCTGCAATATTTTCTAAATCTTTGATTATTTCTCGTGCTAAAATCAATAAAAATAAAAATAGAGCATGTACAAAAATTACAGTTTCAAAATTTCTATAGTACACAAAAACCACAAAAAAAGGAGAGACTGCTAAGGTTGCGGATACAAAATTACCCATAAAAGGTACTTTCTTTAATTTGTGAGAATAAATCCAAATTCCGAAAATATAAGACGAAAAAAAGAGTACCGCTTTAAACGAAACATAACTTGCTACAAATGTGGCTAGAAAATTGAGTACAAAATAGGTGCTTAATTTAAACCGCTGACTAACGATCCTATCCAGCATCGTTTTGTGTGGTTTATTAATTAAATCTTTCTCTGCATCATAAAAATTATTAATGATATAGCCTGCCGCAATAACCATAGCAGAAGCAAGAACAATCAGAAATAAATTCACATCAAAAACTACCTTTCTCAAAGGCAATTCAGGAGATAGTATATATATTGAGGCAAGGTACTGGGCGATTACAATCATTAATATATTATAACCCCGAACCACAGAAAACAGACTCAATAACTTTAAAAGTAGGAGTTTGTTTTTTCTATTAAACATTTTATGAATTTTAGAAGTTGTAAACTACTTCTAATTTATAGTCTTTAAGAGCTTTTTTAGCTTTTGCAAAATCTTCAGTAAATCCTAAAATATAACCACCGCCACCAGAACCACATAATTTTAAATAGTAATCGTTGGTATCTATCCCGTGCTTCCAAATCTTATGAAACTGAATAGGTATCATAGGTTTAAAGTTATCCAATACAACATTTGAAAGTTGTTTTAAATTTCCAAAGAGTGATTTTACATTTCCACTTACAAAATCTTCAACACAAGCATCAGTATGTTTTACAAACTGGTCTTTTATCATTTTACGGAATCCCTTATTTTTCATCTGTTCCATAAAAAGTTGTACCATAGGTGCCGTTTCTCCTATAATGCCACTATCTAGCAAAAATACGGCTCCTTTGCCTTCAAAATTTTGTGAAGGAATGCTTGTCGATTCTATATTATTTTTTGAATTGATTAAAATAGGCAAACTTAAATAACTATTTAAAGGATCTAAACCAGAAGATTTTCCATGAAAAAAAGATTCCATTTTACCGAAAATTTCTTTCAAATTCAATAATTTCTCTCGGGTTAAATTTTCTAAAACAGTTATTTTATTAAAAGCATACTTATGGTAAATTGCTGCAACTAAAGCACCACTACTACCTACGCCATAGCCTTGCGGAATTGAACTATCAAAATACATTCCTTGAGAGACATCATTCTTTAAAGCTTCTAAATCAAAACTCACCAATTTTTGGTCCTTACTAGATAATTCTTCTAAATAAGCAGTAAAAGCATGAAGACTTTTATTTGATTTTTTTGCTTCTTTAGAAGGATTCTCATCTGTTTTTAAAGCCCCTTTGAAAAAATTATAAGGTATAGAAAGCCCTTTAGAATCTTTTATGATTCCGTATTCTCCGAAAAGTAGAATTTTTGAGTAAAATAGAGGTCCTTTCATTTAATTAAATTGGTTCTGATATGGTTCTATTACTTAACGTTTAAAAACCTATACTATGATTCTAAGTTAAAGTTTTTTTGCTCCAAATCCAATTTGATCGCAAATATACATCCGGTTTTCACAATATACAATTAACTCATCTTTAATAAATTGGAAAACTTCTTCTTTTTCATTTTCAGGATAAAGAACATGCACATTTGCTCCTGCATCTAGCGTAAAACAAACACTTGTTTTGGAAACCTCACGAAACTCCCAAATCTTATTAATAATTTCTAAAGTGTTTGGTTTCATTAAAATAAAATAAGGTAAACTTGTCATCATCATTGCATGCAATGTTAAAGCTTCACTTTCTACTATCTTAATAAATTCTTTTAAATCACCACTAGCAAATACCAATTGTAGTTTGTCCAAATTGTCATGTGCTTGCTTAAAACGTTGTTGCGCAAATGGATGCTCAAGCATTAAGTTGTGGCCAACAGTGCTACTTATCTGTTTTTGCCCTTTATCTACTAATAAAATGGTGTCTTGATATCTTTTAAAATTATCATGCACCGTGTAAGGGTATTTTATACCATACAAGTCTGAGCTTCCTTTTGTTGCTTTATGTTGACCCCATTGTACCAAATCGCCTTCAATACTTCTACACGCACTTCCAGAACCAAGTCGTGCCAAAAAAGAAGCCTTTTTATTAAAATATTCATTTGTCATATTTGAAGTCAATTGTCGCTCCAAATCCATTAAACAAAGTGCTAAAGCTGACATTCCACTAGCCGAAGACGCTATTCCACTACTATGTGGAAAAGAATTTGAAGTTTCAATTTTAAAATGATACTCCTTTAAAAAGGGTACATAAGGCTCTATGCGTGATAAGAACGTATTTATTTTTGGCTTAAAATCTTCTTTAGGTTTCCCTTCAAACCATAAATCAAATGAAAATTCATTATTCTTCTCTTCTCTTTTTTTAAAAGAAACCTCACTAATTGTTGCACAGGTATCAAGTGTAAAACTTATAGACGGGTTTTGAGGTAATTGATTTTCTTTCTTCCCCCAATACTTAACTAAAGCAATATTACTGGGTGATTTGTAGCTTACTTTACCTTCTATAATAGTATTTACATAGGCAGAAGGCGCAAAGTCTTTTTCAATCATTGAATTTCAATTTTTATACAAAGATAGTTTTTAAGTACTTTTTGGTTAACATCAATTAAATTAAATCACTATTTTAGTTGTATTACACCAACTATTTTGAAAAAACAACTCTATTATATAACCATTGCTATTGCCATTTGTTTGGTGATTGGGTTTTTATCTAGCTTTGCTACAAGGTCGTCTATATTAGATTGGTATCCATCTTTAATTAAGCCAAGCTTTAACCCTCCAAATGCTATATTCGCTCCAGTTTGGACCATTTTATACATTATGATGGGAGTTGCTGCTGGAATTGTATGGGCTAGAGGTTTTCATCATATTTGGGTAAAAACAGCCTTGTATCATTTTATTTTTCAACTGTTATTTAATGCCTTATGGAGCATTGTATTTTTTGGTTTAAAGCAACCGTTCTGGGCATTAATTGTAATTATTACTTTATTAGTATTGATTATTTTAACTATCCGTTGGTTTAAAGTAGTAAATAAAAGTGCTGCATATCTTCTAATTCCTTATCTACTTTGGGTTTGTTTTGCCACAGTTTTAAATTATAAAATTTGGGAATTAAATTAAACCTCTTTTGACATTTGCATTAACTTTATCATTGTTTTATAATTACGTGTGGTAGCTTGAACTTTTAATTTTCTTTCAAAAAAATTATTATCACATTTTGCTTTTCCGTATCCTTTTTTACATTTTAAATAGATACAATTATCTGTAATGGTAAATTGCTCATCAGGATAAGTTTCTGAAGCTAATAATTCTGTTAATCTAAGATCAGGTTTATTTTTAAGTAAAACAAAATAAGAATTATTTACTTGTTCATCTTCTTCACTTGTAATAGGCGCGTTTTGGATTATTGTTTCAAAATTCTCTCTTTTAATAATCAAAATAGGAACTTCAAATCCGAAGGTTACCAGTATACAATCACTTAGTTTTTTTTCAAGAATGGCTATAGAATCTTCATTTGTTTTAAAAACTACATTACCACTTTGAATATAGGTCTGTATATTTTCAAGATTAAGCTTCTCTAGCATATTATATAAATCTGCCATCTTAACTTTTTTTTGACCAGAAACATTTATCCCTCTTAGAAGTAGAATATACGTTTTCATTACTAAATATTCGCTTTAGTGTTAGTTGCACAAAAATACATAAAATCAAAGCCTTAATATTCTTAACATTTCTTCACTTTATTTACTATATTGATATTATTTAAGCATTTATATTGAAATATGGATAAATACATCTTAGCCTTAGATCAAGGAACTACAAG
>TARA_R110002051_G_scaffold34006_1_pt1 | contig 17665 bp, 22 predicted proteins | sample TARA_R110002051 | Tara Oceans TARA_R110002051 (sample SAMEA4397023) | marine metagenome | biome: Polar Biome; feature: [MES] marine water layer (ENVO:01000295) within the mesopelagic zone...; material: water (ENVO:00002006), including particulate matter (ENVO:01000060) such as......
TGGTGGGTGATGTAGGGCTCGAACCTACGACCCGCTGATTAAGAGCCGGTTATCAGACGCCTCACCAACCGGCCAGTAAACATTGGGTACTCAAGGACTTAGCAATCCGGCCGTGAACCACTTCGGGACAAATTTCGGGACTGCGCGCTTTCTTCCAGCGCCGCCGCAAGGTCTTCGTTCATGACATGGGCATATTTGGCGGTCGTAGCTATGTTAGCGTGGTTGAGAGCAAGCTGGACCAGCTTCAAATTCCGTGTCTGCCGAAGCAATTTCGTAGCGCGGTCATGCCTATGGTCGTGGAACCGGAAATCTTCAACTCCGGCCTCCATGCGGCAGCGGCGCCAGCGGATTGAGGCGTGCGACTTCACGATTGGGTAGCGATGCCCCTTGACGTAGCCCTTCTTTGGGAGAGTTCTTCTGGCGACAAAGGTAAAGACAAAGATCGGATGATGACCCCTTAGTGGTTCGATTAGTTCGCGGATTGACGGAGTGAGCGGCGTCCGGACGACAGTGTCCCCTTTGCCAGACGTAACGATCTCACCGGCGTCCTCGTTTATGTCTGTCCAACGAATAAGCGTCTCCGCCATCCGGCGTCCGCTGATTTGAGAAAATAGATACCAAGGCATAAAATCTTCGCGCATCGAGGCGTCCAAGGCGTTACTTTCGCTATCACGCAATTCGCGTACACGCTCCTTTGGTTCCTTTAGCCAGTGCTTACGCCAATGAGGCTCTAGAGGAAGCGGATATCGCCAAAGTATCTTGGCATGGCGAAGGATCGCTCTTAGCGGCTCAAGGACCTCCCTATTGATCGTTGCTCCGGTCAAGGGCCTATTCTCAACGGTTTTGAGCTTCTGTTTTCCCCAACGTGGCTGCTTCCGTCGGTATGCCACAAGCTCCATGACTGCCGCATCGTCAATTTTCCTCCAGCCGCCGACTTTTGCCGAAGAAATCGACTAGCCTTTTGATCGTAGCGAAGTGCTTTTCCGGATTTTTTAGATATTTTGCTTTCTCCTCCCAGTATTGGCCAGCCGCCTGATCAAACGTCATTGATTGGCCACCGCGTTTTGCTCTCTGCCGAACCTCCTCAACTGCCTTCTCTCTCAGATCACGTTCTATCGAGAGTGCTTCCCTGCGGTTCTTGGACTTGGTAGATCCGTGAAAGCGGTTGCCCCTAATTTGGAAGTCGTAGTGGAAAAAGGGGCTCCCGTTTGGCCTATAGATGGACATGACAGTGTTTCCTTCCTCCGACGAGTGAGAATGAACTGCTCGAGCTGATAGATTGAGAATCGGCGGACCTCGCGTCCTGCGGTGCCGAGGTCTACGTATTCTAGACGCCCCAGTCGCACATGCCGAAGGAGGGTTTTCTCGGATATGGCAAGACGGCTTGCGGCCTGCTTCGTAGTGACGAACTGGTCAGATGCAGAGCCGGTAATATTCATGTCCGACCTCACAAGGCTTTCCTGCCTTCGATCTAGTTACCTCCGGATCGATGCTCCCGCGAATTCCACGTGGGGCGAAGGTCCGACCTGTTAGCGGTAGGTACCGACCCGCACGCGGATCTAGCTCAGGGATTTTTTGCAGAATCAAGCCTAGGTGGAGAGGCATTACCTCACTGACATTGTGAGAGTGGCGAGGTGGTAGGCTCAGCCTTTGAACCGACTGAGTGGGTCCAATCCTTGGGCGCCCTCGTCGAGTCCTTAACGGTGATTATCTTGGGTTGCACTTCTCCGGAACACAATCTAGGGAACGCACAATGAATCCTATGCTGCTACGCCGAAAGAAGTGTAGGAAGATCTAAATCACGTTTGCGTGATTAATACGTCGACCAAGCGATAGACTTTATCGGCGTGGCCGGTCACAGATTTTTCTCGGGTCTTAACTCCCAATGAGCAAATGGCGAGGGATGCTCTATCAGCCCGAACCGGCAGCGCGTGGCAAAATGACCTATTCAAGTGGAGCGGATGCGGACAGCCTGCTTGTGTATGCCCCCATGCCCTACGTTCACGTGATGTTGGAGAGCGGCCATGCAGGGGCCATTGATCACCGCCGAGCGCGAGACTGGCTGGATAGAAACGCAGTCAAGTGCTCCTCTAGCCATTCTGTATCCTTCGCTTCGCACTCCCACAGAACCAGCACTTCCCAACCCAAGTTTCGTAAAAGCTCCTGGCTTCGCTCATCGCGTCTGACGTTGTCGTCGAACTTCTTTTGCCAGTACTCGGCGCGCGCCTTTGGCATCGTCGTGCGATGACAGTTGGCGTGTCGATGCCAAAAGCACCCATGCACAAAAATGACTTTTCTTAGCCGCGGGAATACCAGGTCCGGCGTGCCGGGAAGATCGCGCACGTGGAGCCTATAGCGGAAGCCAAGTCGGTGGGCCGAACGGCGAACCAGGATTTCGGGTTTGCTGCCGGTCGATTTCACCTTGGACATCAACCTTCGTCGTGTATCGGGTACGTCCGCAAAAAATTGAGATCTATTCATTCGGAGGATGCGGCCATCGGCGCAAAACCGAAAAGATCGTAGAAGGCATCTTCGAAGATCGTTTCGCTACTGCTACTTAAGCGTTCTTGTACCTGCGATGAAAGCTGTTCCCATCTTGGCAATGGTGTCCTCATCACAAAGCGCTTGTAGAAACGCATCCACCCCATCTTCAAGGCAGGGGCTTCTGCGCGAGCCGTAAGATCGAGCAGCCCGGCGTTCAGCACCCGTTGAAGCACTTTGATTGGCCACTCGCCAGGCCAGATGGCGTAGAGGGAGTGTGCGGGGACCGCTCCCGTTCTATCCACGGTGACGAAAGGTTTATTGGACAATTCCGGTAGAAGCAATTTCGGACTCTTCGACCAAATTGACGGCACGGCGTCTATCGTCCTCCAGTACTGCTGCTTATCCAGGAAGTGACTCCTTTTGAGTAAAACGTCCTTTCGCTCGTTGATCCAGGCCTGGAAGCCAGGCCAGTGGGTCGGCTCGATGAGCGTCCCGTTCAGGTCATATGGAACCACGACCTGCAAACGGCACTGACTCACCTCTAGCCCCTTAAGATCCTTGCGCTCAACAAAAGGACGGACGAGCTCTTCCTCCACCTCAGTGGCTTCGTTCTCGGCTAAGATGAAGGTGCGACCTGCACCAAGTGCCGGGCCGACGCGTACCGTGCACCCTGCCTCGTACAAACTGCCATAGCGAGCAAGAAGATCTTGGTGCGTAATACGCGCACTCTCTCTCCGGGTAACCGGCAGGCTGTGGAGCACGCTGCTATTCTGCGTCAGCAGCACGATGGCACTATAAGCCCCAACCGCTTTGACGAACGGATCGGACGGTCGTTCATCTGCTATCGAGATGGTCCAGCCGCGAGCTTTGGTCATCTTGAGAAAAGCATCACCGTACTGAGCAAACAAAAACCTGTCGCTGATTAGGGCGACGATCCGACCGTCGTTTGATGCCCATTCCTGCATCCTGTCTAGAAACGCCACTGAAAGATCGCCGTTAGTGCTCGCAGGCACCAGCTTTTGCTTGTAAAGCGTGGCCAGAAGCGGCGGCAGATTCTTCCATCGGACGTACGGCGGGTTCGCAACGACATGCGTTGCCGCCTCTTGGGGCGCCAACAGGAAATCTTCTTGGCAGACCCACGCTTCCACCAGCTCGCCTGCGAGCGTTGACGACATTCCCTCTGCGATGAGAAGGCTTCTTAAGCGCCCTCTGACCGTTGCCACGGCGCCAGGATGCAGCTCATAGCCTTTGATCCGCGGCTTTAGCTCTTCGTATGTCGGAGAACGGCCACCGAAAGATTGGGAACGAATAAGCCGGAGCACCCCCTCCAGGAGGATCGCTCCTTCACCGACGCACGGTTCCAGAAGAACCGATTTGGAAAGATCGGCGGACGCGGTCCAGCCGGCCAGATCTAGAAGACGAGCGGCAGTAGGACCGGACGTGTAGACAGCGCAACGATTGTGCAGTTGCTCTATCGCTGCGTGCAGTTCCATCTGTCCGTCCTCTGGCAATTTCCTTTGACTGCTTATAACGATACGATTGCTGAAGACAGCCAAAAACACGGATGCAAGGACGGGGCGGACAAATGAGAAGCGACCAGCGGGCATCATTTTGTCGAAAGATGCAGTCCAGATGACGGGGTTCAGCGTCGATACCAAGCTGTTTCAAGAGCTTGGCCAGTTACTGGTGTCGAAAGAAAGCATCGCTCTGGTCGAGCTGATCAAGAATGCATACGACGCGGATGCCACGTTGGTAACCGTCACCGGCGTGAACCTCGGCGACGCTGAACGTGGCCGCATAATCGTGGCCGACGATGGCGTCGGCATGGATGGCGACGAATTCCGCCGCGGCTTCCTGACGATTGCCGGCCGTACCAAGAACGACGGCGATCGTCGCTCCCCCGTGTTCGGGCGCCGATATACCGGGGAGAAGGGAGTGGGTCGCCTCGCTTCGCACAAGCTCGGTATGGTGGTCGAGGTTCAGTCGCGCAAAGCGGGACCCGTGCAACGAGGTGCTACTGCTCTACCGACCGCGATTTTGGAGGTAGAGGCGCGGATAGACTGGCGCGCGATCGAAAGCCTGGAAACACTAGATCAGATACCGGCCTCCGGTGCTGTGACGGTAGTCGAACGCACGAAGCCGACAAAGCCCGGCAGCGGCACGACGCTGTCAATCGCGCCGCTGCGGACAGCGTGGTCCGGACGCATCCGCACAAGCTTTTTGCAAGAAGCAGCAACGCTTGCACCGTTGCCCCTCACTTGGAAGAAACTGCCCGACGGCGTGGTGGCAGAAAGGCTGCTCTTCGAGACGCTGCCTATACGCGACCTTCAATCAAGCGATCCGGGATTTGAAATCGTTTTCGGCGGAGATCTGAGCGTCGGGGATCGACTGGTGCCTGAGGATGCTGCAGCGGCTAACTGGATTGCAGAAATCTCTTTTGATCGCGAAACTGGAAAGCTGGCGATCGCTTTGGCGCCTACGGCAAGAGAGCTTCGCGACGTGCCAGATGCGGAAGGTTTTCGTTTCGAAAAGCTTCTAGGAAAGAATGCCGGACCATCTTTCAGCGGAAGAATCCTCCAGAAATCAAAGGGAATCTGGCCGCCGGAAATCTCTGGGGTCCGTCTGTTTATGGAAGGATTTCGCGTATCTCCATATGGCGAGCAGGGTAATGACTGGCTCGAATTGGATCACGACTACCTCTCAAGGGTCTCACGCACCTTGACGGGACTGTCAATTCTTGATGCTGACAAGGTACCAGAGGGTCTCGAGAAAGAAGGACTGAGGACACAAGGCAACAAGGCTTATCTAGGGGCCATTTTCCTGCACAGGTCCAGCAGTCCAGGTCTTGAGATGGTCGTAAGCCGGGAAGGTTTCCTGCCGGGAGCAGCCCTCGATTTCATCGCCGAATGGACGCGTGTAGCAGTTGATCTTATCGTCAGGTTCAAATCGCTGGCGGCCAACAAGCCTAAAGAGGTGCGCCCAGAGGAACGGCTTGCACAGAGTACGGCGGCCAAGCGCTCGGATGTGAACGAGACGCCGACTGCACTGCGCGTGCGAGAAAATACGATGGAGGTTGAGCGCAAGTTTGCCAATATTGCGCAAGCCGTTCAGCGCAATGATTTTCAGGCGGCGGCACGCGAGGCGGAGGAACTGCAGCCAAGCTTGAGCGAGATTCGGGAGATGGCCGATCAATTCGGGAGCGAGGCGGTGCAGTGGCGCGTACTCGCCTCGCTGGGAACGGAACTCGCCGCCTTCGTGCACGAGATCAATGCGGTCGGCCTTCAGATATCCGTACTGGCGCGCGAGCTGGAAGATTCCCTGACCATAGACGACCTCACCCGCACACGCACGGCAATCCGCCGGGCGAGACAAAGGGCACTGGACCTCGCCGACCGTATTCGACGCAACTCGACCTATTTAGTCGACGCAACCAGCTTCGAAGGACGCCGCCGCCGCGCACGGATACTGTTGCACGAAAAGTTTGAGGCAGTTCGGCAATTTTTCGACGCCAGAATCGACCAGAAAAGTATTACTGTCGTCAACGACATCCCGCACGACTTCCGAACGCCACCAATGTTCCCCTCCGAAGTGTCAGGCATATTCACCAACCTCCTGTCGAACGCGGTCAAGTTCACCGATGAAGGAGGCCGAATAGAGGTTACGGCACGGGAGCTAGCCGGCTTTTGTGAGGTCCAAATGAGCAACACCGGCGCAGCCGTGGATCTTTCCCGAGCCCGCAGGTTTTTCGAGGCGTTTCAGTCTACCACCGAACGCCCTGATGCCGTCCTTGGGCAAGGCATGGGCATGGGCCTAACTATTACCCGCGCCTTCGTGCAGGAGTACGGCGGCGAGATCGAATTTGTAGCGCCCCCCGATGGTTTCGCAACAGCGATACAGTTCAAAATTCCGGTAAGGTAAGTACATGTCCAACATCGTATATATTGATGACAATCCAGATGAGTTCATGTCCAGTGCTGGCGCCTTTGCCGATCGAATAACGCCCTTTGAGTTCGATGAACAAGGCACGAACGATGACGCGTTCAATGCAGCACGAACGGCAGATGTCTGGTTATTTGATTTCTTTCTTGTTGCACCCGCACATACGGAACACGGTGATGAAAACGGGTTGAGCCTTTTCCAGAAATGGAAAGCTACCATCGGGGGGCGCCCGACCAGCGTTGTGGTCAGCAGCGATATTGAGAAGGCAATTGGTGAACCACTTGGCCTTATTGAGCGACATCATGTGCTTGCGCAAAAGCACGGCGTGGAGTGGGTTGGAGCAAAGACAAAAGAGACGCTCGACAGGGTCATACAGCTTGCTAAAGCCGCTGAGATAGTCGGCAATAAACTTGAAGTCACTCGCCTTGAAAACAAGCAATTCGGCACCTACGATCCTGCAAAGCTGTGTTTCGATGTTCTGAACGTACCTTCCGACGCGGAGTGGGCGAACAGTGCAATGCGCCAAATCGATCGTGCTCGCCCACCGCGAGAAGTCCCGGCTGCGTCCCGTCCGACCACCGCTCAGGCTATCATTGGATGGCTTCTCGCACATGTACTACCTTACCCATCTTTTCTGCTTACGGACAGACAAGCAGCTCTACGCCTTGAACTTACACCGGCTAGTTTCAGAGCACTCGTGCTTGCGGTTAAAAACGAGAGTGGCAGGAAACCCAATCAAGCCAGGTTGAATGCTAGCGAGTACAATGGACCCTTATCAAAGTTTTTAGGACCGCGATGGTGGCGCGCTGCGATAGACGATCTCGCGTGGCATCTGTCGCAAGATGGTGCCGGCTTTCGCACCGCTTTAACAGAACTCTCAGCCTCGGTGGAAGTGGAGTGGTTGACGCAATCGGAACCCGTTCTGATCTGCGACGCAGATCTCGTCGAAACCGATGAGGTCGCGGAAGCGAGCGATTGCGTTCGCGTCACCGATGAAGATTTCCCAGCGAACATTGATCCAGCCTGGGTGCGAATAGAAACAGCGCGCTCAGACAGGAAACTGGCTGCAAAGGTGATCTTTGAAGACCGCGAACTGCTGGAACTGAGTGAATGAAGATCAACTTGAAAGCCTACGCCAACGAGTTGAACTTCTGGATCGAGCCCCTGAAGTCGTTCATCGGCAAAGAATCGCATCGCACCCTCTCAGACCTGAAGGAGCAGCTTGAGAACGGGCGGGACAATCTTCGTCCCACGTTTGACTGGAAGCTGGACAAGCCAATCTTGACAACAGTGGCCGATCGTTATGATGGGCAGGACAGGTCACCCCATAAAGTCAAAATAGGGTGGCAATTTGAATCGACTTTCCAAAACAGTGAGCCATCAAAGAAAGGCGCTCTCTGGACAGTGTCCAAAATGGTCACCCACATCCGCGTGTACAATGCTGACAATGATGAAGAAATCCTGCATTTTCATCATGATCTAAAGAACCGTGGCCAGCTTGGCCCGCATGTGCACATGCAGTTTTCTGAGCACTATCTTAAGGACAAAGGTCGCATACCCATTGCCGTACCCCGCTTTCCGGTAGCAGCAATCTTGCCTACCGATTGCATCGATCTAGTGCTCGCCGAGTTCTTTCCGTTTGATTGGCCGAGATCTCAAGCTGGCTCGCATGGTTTGGCGACCCTCCGCACCAGCCAGCGGACCCGTTTCATCGCGATCTCCGATGCCTTGCGAAAGCAATGGGATGCATCGCCGAAACTAACGCCGATTGCTGCCACCCAGAACTGCTACATGACAGATTTGCAAATCGCGTGATGCTCCTCGCCAGTTTGTTTAGTGGATGCGGTGGCTTCGAAGCCGGTTTCGGTGAGCGCAATAAAGTTGTGCTCCTAAACGAAGTCGCGTCGAGCGCACGCGACGTGCTTCTCCGTCGATTTGCCGACGTCCCGCTGATAGAGGACATCCGGAACGTTCAACCAGGCGACATCGCTGCAGCCGACACTCTCGTCGCCGGCTTTCCATGCCAAGACATCTCAATCGTTGGTGGGCAACGTGGTTTGGCAGGGACGCGATCGGCGTTGGTCGAACATGTTTTCCGCCTCGCTGCTGCGACACGCCCGTCGCACATAGTTTTGGAAAATGTACAGTCGATCCGCTTCGTACACGGCGGACGAGTTCTTCTTTACCTCATGCACGCGGCGGAGCGACTCGGCTACTCCTGGGCATATCGCACGTTGGACAGCAGAGCGTTTGGACTACCTCAAAGACGTCGACGTTTTTACTTTATCGCTTCACGAGATTCGGATCCGGGAGATGTGCTCCTTTCGGATGGCGGCGCCCCTCTGCCTTCCAATACGCTGGAGCAATCGTTGCCCATTGGATTCTATTGGACGGAAGGCAGGACTGGTCACGGCCTTACTGCCGATGCGATACCGCCGCTTAAGACCGGGTCGTCAATCGGGATACCTTCGCCACCCGCAGTTCTGTTTCCAGATGGGGGCGTGAAGGTGCCAACAATCGAGACGGCTGAGAGATTCCAGGGATTTCCGGAAGGCTGGACAGAAGCTGCGCCGCCTCGCCTTCGGTGGGGACTGGTTGGGAACGCGGTGAGTGTGCCGGTCGTTCGGTGGATTTCTGACCAGATGGACGCTCCAGCACCATGGAACCGCGAGCTTTCTTCACCCATGCCGGACCGCGCAATGTGGCCCTTGGCAGCTTGGGGAGACGGGAGAGGAAAACGTCTTGCCGTCAACGTCCACGAAGCGCCGAGTTCTCTTGAACTTGGTCGTATCTCCCACGGCCACTATTCGTGGGCTGATCTGTCTGATCGGGCCCTGTCAGGCTTCGTAAAAAGGGCACGTGAAAGCCGACTGCGCTATCCAGAAGGTTTCCTGGAGAGCCTTGAGGCTCGGTTGCGTTGATCATCGCATAGATCAACCACCCCGCTTTCTCAAGAGCGCTTTATTGACTCGACATGTGCCGCGACAACGACACCTCGGTGATCTCGAGCATAGGAACCCTCGAAGGTCTGTGCCTGACCATCCTGCAACTCAAGGAGCACCTCCTTGGAGGCGAGTAATGGCACTTTGTTGCCTGCTCCTCCCTCATGCCGGAGAAGCCACTTGCCGTCTTCAAGAAACGTCGTTCCCATCACTTCATTCAAGTCAACTCTCCTTCGCACCGACTATGGTGTCAGTTGATTGCGTTACCTCTGGACGGAATCTATTTCCGGCGGCATCAGAGACTATATGCAACTGATTTCCACATACCATCTCATGGTACGATGACAACAAAGGCCCACATGCCAAACATTGATATCGCGACCACAGCCGCTGCTTCGGAACGTTTCTTTCGACTCTATGAACGCCACTGCGTTGAACCGAATGAAGACACGTTGTTCTCCTTGTTGGAAGCGAGCCACAGTCTAAACGACCGCATGAAGGTCGGTGCTAATCAAAATTTCTTTGAGGTCAGTCAGTTTACAGCCCTCAAATGCCTCAGGAATTATTTCCATCACCATCAGGAATTGAGACATCTGGTGACTTTGGCGCCCATAGGCGACTACCCAGTCTCAACCGACCTGATGTTTATATGCGTGGTGCCCCGTACCTCGGTAGAGGCGGCGATTGACGAAACGATGCCTCGTCACCGAGACGTCACACGTCAGGCATGCCAAGATCTTTTCCATTGGTATGGCCCGGTGGTGAATATCAATCCTTGCATCTTCAACTTCGTCGTATTGGCCTACGAACGTTTGAGGGACGCCGATATTCCACTGAGTGGCACATCAGTCGAACGGTTCCGTGCGAGCTACGAGCATGAGGAACGGAACGGAATTCCGCATCTCGTGAATGGGCGGATCTCCACCTCGGCAGGCAATGTTGAAGAGCTAATTTCAGCGATCGTTGGCGTTCAGAAGTTCTAGTAATCTAACCCGGCCGCTTTCACTTTGAAAGATTGCTTTGCCCATAGTCACCAACTACGTTCGATAAAGGATGGGGAATGGCGGTGAGCGGGGGTATCGTGGCGGACAGGAGGCAAGTTCCAGCAAGTGCGGCGTCAGATAGCAAACGTGCCAAAGCTTCTCAACACTTTAAAAAACCACCCGTAAAACCTTCATCCCATGTCGTGATCCACGAACCTGACTATGTGCCGCCCGATTATGGTGCCAGCCGGCGTACGCGGATTGGCTCAAGTGTGATCGAACAATTCGTAGCCGGCCACGATGCAGGCGACGTCCTGCGCGAGCTCGTTCAAAATGAGTATGACGGCGGTGGCGAAAAAGCTCACCCTGACCTTCGGGAGCAACTCGGTTGAGGTGGTCGGTTCGGGCCGCACTATCGAGCGCAGCGGTTGGGAACGGCTCTCAGTGATCGTCGGCACCGGCAATGTTATGGGCACTCGCGGCGCAGAAGTCGTCGCGCCGAAGGAAAATGGAATAGGTTCAAAGAATTTTGGGCTTCGGTCGCTCTTCCGCTTTGGGGACGAAATCCACGTCCGATCGTCCGGCCAGGTCGCCCTCCTCGATCTTCAGACGCAGGAGACTGGTCGCGCCCCCGATCCACAATCTCGGGGTCTGAAGGGCGTCCGCCTGTTCGTGCCCTATCGAATGCGATCGACCGAAGCCCTAGAGGCGTTCACTGTTGAGCGAGAGGCGCATGCGCTGGAGCTGATGGCGACAAGCATGCCCGATACACTACTCAAGCTGGCGCATAGCGGGAAGAAGTCAGGCCTTCGCGAGGTCAACGTTCGTTCGATACGAACCGGGCGCGTCCTGCGCTGGCGACAAGAGGCGTCACCAAATCGCTGCCGTGCATCTGGAGTATCGATGATCTCCCGGCGCGGCCGGATGAGTGATGGCGACGCGCGCGTCATCTCTTTCCAGGAAGAGGAGTTCACGCGAACCGTCGAATTGCCGGCGGAATATGTGGCTCGGCGGTTCCCATCGTACTATAAGGCCGCCGGAGGCAGGGTGAAGATCGCGGTCTCGGTGCCGATCAGCCGACGCAAAATCGATGCCGAGCATTGCGGCCACTTCCACTATCCATTGAAGGCTCCGGCCTCGCGAACCGGTTGCCCAGTGAGCGTGAGCGCTCCGTTCGACCTCAACCAAGATCGCAGCGGCCTCAACGATCTCCAGTGGAACGACTGGCTGATCGACCAGGCGATCGAACTGGTGATGGACCTGCTAATCTCCGACTGGTTCGTGCGATATGGCGCCGATGCCTTCTCGGCGGTCGCGGCGGTCGGCGCTTCTACACCCAATCGGTTCGCTACAATGTTAGCGGGACGGCTCCGAGAGGACGCATGTTGGCCAACGCGCGCAAAGGGCGAACAGCGACTTAGTAAAGCAAGTGAAATCGTGCTGCCAAGCGACGACCTCTACGCAGGCTTCCTCGGCGACGCGCGCTCCTCCAACCGATACCAACGGCTCAGCGTTCGAGCAAAAAGCTGTCCGTCTTGCTCAAGAAATGCGTGGAGCTCGCTTGTAGAGATTTGCCTGCCGTCGGCAAGAATTGGGTGGCCACACACCGTCCCCTCCAAGCAAGGCGCCCTACGAGCAGACATCTTGGGATCACTGAGTATAGGTACATCAGCGGCTAAGTGGATGACTCTATGGTCGCTCTCCTGGAGCAGCCTTAGGTCCCGCAGTAGACTGTCGAGGCGGGCCACCTCCGTTAGCAATGTGACGGTCATGATTCGGTCTCCGATCGCGACTAAGGATTCACGCAGACACCGTACCGACGCCTGTGGCGTTTTTTTTGACGCCCTAGGCGTCAGGCGTCAAAATCCTTTTCGGAAGGTTTGCTGGGCAAAAGGATCCGTGCGAATGAATACTAATGCTGCTGCCGCCACCGATCATGATGAAGCTTGCACGGGAGTTCCTCGGCCTCAGCCAGGAAATGGTTGAAGCTTATTCAGGGATATCGCGGTCGAGCATCCAGCGGGTTGAACGCGGTATGAGGGGAATGCTGAATTCCGCAGCGGAGCTAACAAAATTCTATGTGACGAATGGCGTCGTCTTCCTGCCACCGGAGAACGGAAGAGGGTGGGGATTAGCCAACAATAATCTCATCGAGGATGAATCTCCGCTGAATCAACTCCCTCCCGTTGAGCTACAAAAGCGCTCCAAACCGCGTTTGGAGTAGCATCGGAGAAATACCACCGTCGTTGTCAATTTGAGGTGCTACTACTCATCGCATGCCCCGCTTTTGGCAGAACCAAGTCGGGATTTTTACGGGAGAAACCGCTCCGCAGCAGTCGAATTTTGACGTGTCATGTCTGCAGTCGCAATAAAGCGATCTTTCCTGCAGAATTCATATTCGCAACGGAATCATATAGATAATTGGTGGGTGATGTATCTGTCAAACTAAATTCCCAACATATTGTAATCTTAAGCGGGATGACCGATAGAAGAAGAAGACATACCCCCCAAAATACCCCTTCCTAGTCGCTGCTGATCCATGGCTGCCATCAAACACGCCGAAGCACTCGACCGGTCAACGGCGACTACCCAGCCATCAATGCTACTATCGCTTAGTTACAGAGAGATTCTCTTCGTTCGGGGGAAGATGTGAACGTTTCAAGCTGCTTTTGGAACATCTGTTTTGTACCGTTAATCGTGGACAAGCCGGGAATATTCAGCTTCGCTGAGTTCTTAGCGGCTCTAGCGCTCATGGTTTTAGCTTGGACAATTGCGGATTTCCGCTATCGATTTAGGATCCGTATCGCCCCCATCCCGCTCCGTGGGATCACCTTCTTTGTGGTGGGAGGTGTCGGCACCCTTACACTCGCAACTGACCTGTGGATTGCGGAACAATGGCCGGTTCCCCGAGGCAACCTCATATCCACTGCGGTATGGCAGGCAGTTCTAGGTGGCTGTTTTTTTGTAACGTTCCTCATGTGGGCATGGTTCGCGTTTATCAAGCCGCCGAGGTTTGGTCCAGCGAACGCAGAACGTTTTGGCTATGCTGTCTACTTCGCGGTCTTGAAAGGAGATCCTAGTGAGCTGGCAGTAGTTGCTGACGAATTTACGTCATCGGCTGCAAATGTTGTTCATTACGCCGCTCCCAAACATAGAAATAGCGAAACTCGCATTAGGCGCGTTGACGCCTATGCGCAGGATTTATTGCTTCTTATTTCGGATCCCCGCTTCTGCCGAGCGGTCATAGCTAAATCTCCCGGGACCGCCCTTGCTGTTTTCCGTGAGATGGAAACGCAATCAAAATACGATGTTCCCGTGGGCACCTTTGGGCAGAACCTGATTTCCGAAGCGATGACCAACAGAGACTCCTTTCTTTTCCATGAGACGGAAGGGTATCGTACGGGATTGATGGGCTACCTTAAGCCCCTTAGCCAGACCATTTTTGGAAACTACCGTATAGTAGAGTCCGCAGGTACGTTGCTCGATCCTTGGCATGATAGTAAATGGGATGCTGCACAGTGGGCAGCCTTTTCTCGAATTGCACTTCTCGCGCTGAAAGGATACATTTCACATGGCCAAGGACAGCATTCGAGTGTATTGTACCGAGCGTTTGGGTACATCGAGAACTCACCACACGACCTCTATAAGCTGAACGGTTTAGAGGGCTCGTCCTGGGAGGATGATGCTAGGCAAAGATTAGCCGTCGCTGTTGATTTTCTCAAAGAGGCTGTGGCTGAACTTGACCAAGCACCGCGACAGTATGCCCCCAAACGAGTTCGAGACCGTCATAGTTCGCGCAGAACAATCCATGACCGGATAGCGGATGCAATCTTCGAAATTATAGTCAAGGCATCTTCAGTTAAATCACCAAGAACACTTGCCTGGATGGTCCAGCACAATGACGTCTGGGGCGAGTTTTTCAATTTCAGTTCCCTTTCCGGTCCGGCAGGGAAAATAATAAAATTCAAGGTGCGAAGGCGCATCTATGACGCGATCCTCGAACTAGAAAAGTTTGGAAACTACCAGTCAGCCTATTTGCTCGGTCTCTGCCTAAACGTGATGGGGCTCAGTCTGAGAGAACATGGCCACGACTTGGACACTCGAGCTTTGCACCGAGTGGTTCTGAAGTGGACACAGGAACATTTTCTTGAACTCCACGCGCGAGACCCTTGGGTAGCTGAAGCGTGTCTTTTGGACGGCCTGACTCTAGATGAGACAAATCGTCGACTTGCAAGAGAGAGCGGTCTCGGTCGCCGGCCAAGTCCGAGTATCGCATTTCTTGATCTGATCCCTCCGCAAACTTTGGAATGACTCGAATGTCCCAATAATACTCCACCGTCTGAGAGCTAAGCCTCGTTGGCGGCGCGGATGAGTTCGGCGATGAAGTCAGTGGTGGCGGTCATGGGTGACGCCCGGAGCGGCTTAGCATCAATCGACATGTCGAATCTCGGCCTTCGGGACTTGCCAGCACGTCAACTCGTGCTTCCAGATCTTCCCGCTCTTGAACATTGACAGCATCGCCGCGGCCGCATCTCGACCGACGGGGCTGTTGGGCTCAACCGCATGTTCATCGCACCATTCCCGATGCGCTTCCCAAATGGTTTGGAGTTCATCTCTGGAAAACCTGCCGTCTCTTCCATTGCTCATGGTCACTCCTCCGCGACACAGGATGGCATAGACTTGGAGTATGTAAAAAAGGCGGTGGCAGGCAGCCCCTCGAACGCCGCCCGCCCTGCTCCTCGTGCAGTATCCACCCGAGGGCCCTCCCAAGCCCTCAATTGCGACAATATGTCCGATTTCAGATATTGCAATAGGCTCCTGATCTGCCGGTGGTGGAGGTGGCCCGTCCGCGCTTTGTCGCCGCGATGCACGGACGGCTGCGACGAGGGGGTGCTTTGCCGATGAGCCGCTGAGTACTGAAAATGAAGCGATGGAAAGCACGGGGATTTAATCTTGACCGACTAGCGAAGCGGCTCGCCTTTTCTGCCGGCGCGCTGCAAGTCGCTGTTCATGACGGATCATCTCCTCAAAGTGCCGAAGGATGCGCCGGTTCAGAAGCCGCTGCCGGGTGGCAACCTCACGGAAATGAGGTGACCGCGCCCAACCTCCAACGCTGTAGTAGCAGGATGTCAGGATTGTGCCGTCGCCAACGTCAAACACTCGAATCATGTAGCCACCACCAAGGTGGTTACGGTACCGATACCGGTTATATGGATTTCTCTTCCACTTGTTGTCCCACCAGACCAACGCTGCGCTCCCGCTAAGCCCGAATGGGCGTCCAGTCGGACAGGTCGTCAGAGATGCCGAGGTCGCCGGGATTGACTACCCCCGGCCAGTCGCATCCTCCTGACGACACCTCGTCCACCGCAACCTGTGCTGTGGCGTACCGGCCCAACCGCTCCCCGCAACCATAGGCGAACCAGAACACGCCGTCGAAAACATGCTCTTGCCGGATCTCGAAATCCCCAACGGAGCTAGGGTGGCGATATGCTCGGACCATGTCCATTCCCTTCGCGTCCACCGCGGGGCTTAGCCCCACTTCACTTCAGTCGCATAGAGGAAAGCCGCTGATCCGACGTTGATTATGCGCCTGTGGATTGCTGCACCAGTGAGACTCGATTCTCCAGTCACGGGATCTGAAACCGGCTGCCTCGTGGCGGCCAGCTTAACGAAGGGGAAATCATATTCCTCGACTTCCCGTTTAAATGGCTCCTCGCCAATTAGTTTGAACTCGTAGGTCTTGCCGTGTTCGAACATGCCTGCCCCCCTTGTTCTGTCGCACCTTTGCACCGCCCTTGCAGGTTGTCCACGAGAAAGCCTGCCGACGGGCTACGGCGGGTGTTGGGTGCTGATGTTGAGGATGCTCTGCGACAGGTGGCGGCTTAGGATCAAAAGTCGAGGCTTCCTCTGCTCCTGGCCTCGTCGCGTCGCCGCTTAGCAAACTCATAGTCTGCCCTTCTCTTTTCTTTGATCGCCTCGGTCTTCGTGGTGTCTCCCTCTGGTAGCCTCACCGGCACACTGAACGAGATGCGGTTGGCAGAGGCGGATTTAACCTGCGCTCCACCCTCGGCGCCGACTCCAAACACAGACAGCTTTGCGCCGCCGCCTCCAGACCTCTCCGCACTGACCGAGACATCGAAGTCTACACGTGTGAACATCCCGTAATCCCCCAGCGCAACCAAGTTGCCGCCAAGCTGGGGCATCCCCTCCAAGAGAGGGCTGACGTTACCGCCTTCCTCCGAGGCCTGCGCCTTCATGATCCCCTCAAGGATCTGTTTCAGCGTGAGCTCTACGAACTCGCTCAACTCCATGTTTTCCCCTCCGTTCTGCGCAGCTTCGCACTGGCGAGAAACGATGTCCATCCACCCACCACACCACACAAGAAGGAGGCCGCATTGGATTCCTGCCACAACGAGAAAGCCCGCCGGCATTTGCGCCGGCGGGCCGTGGTCTCCTCGTGGTGGTGCCGCTTGGTGGGGCGGCGGGGTAAAAGGCCGGCTGCAACCCGAAGGGAGCTCGGCAAACTTTAAGAGACGGGCGGATCCCGCGTCAGGAACTCTTTTCGCACGAGACGAATAGGCCTGCCGTGGTGGCTGCCATCCGTAATTTTGATCTCAAATACTTGGCCGCCCTTGCTGGTGACGAGGCGGTCAATCACGATTGCTTCCATCCCGTAAAAGTAGACGGTGGCGCCGAGTCTGAAGCGGAAGCGCTTCACGGGCACCCATTCGCTGCGTGGTGGTGCATGAGGGAAAATGAAGGGTCTTCTCGGTAGCAGGCTTCGTGGGAGAAGGTGTCTGTCTGGGCTCATATGTGTGTGCATGTTCATGGCGGCGCTCCTCGTTGACTTAATACGTCGTGACAGGTAGTTGATACAGGGTGCCAACTGCGGAGTCAACACCCTGTAGCAACTATTGAGCACAGGGTGACAAGATGTATCCCGTACAACTTCGGATGGCCCGTGCGGCCCTTCAGATCGGCGTTCGAGAACTAGCCGAGATTGCTGACGTGGCGACGGCCACTATCGTGCGTTTTGAGAAAGAGCGCGGAGGCCTAAACACCGTCACACTAAATAAGCTGAAGGCGGCACTGGACGCGGCCGGCGTGATCTTCATCGACCAAAACGGCGGCGGCCCTGGCGTCCGCCTGCGGGAGAGGCAGTGCTGAAGCTTACGCTCGACACCAACTGCATTATTGACGTGGACGAGCGGCGGGATGGTTTCGAAGCCGTCGTGGCCTTGGCTGCGGCTCATGTGGCGGGGCGGGTAGAGCTTGCGTTGGTATGTTCAGGCGCCCATGAGCGACAGAAAGGTGGAG
>TARA_R110002051_G_scaffold325692_1_pt1 | contig 17662 bp, 12 predicted proteins | sample TARA_R110002051 | Tara Oceans TARA_R110002051 (sample SAMEA4397023) | marine metagenome | biome: Polar Biome; feature: [MES] marine water layer (ENVO:01000295) within the mesopelagic zone...; material: water (ENVO:00002006), including particulate matter (ENVO:01000060) such...
GGGCACCTGCGACGGCAATATGGAGCAGGGCTCGATGCGCGCCGATATCAACGTTTCGGTTCGTCGCCCCGGCGGCGAATTCGGCACGCGCTGTGAGATCAAGAACGTCAATTCGGTCCGCTTTGCCGGCCAGGCCATCGAATATGAGGCGCGCCGCCAGATTGATATTCTGGAAGATGGCGGGGTGATCGATCAGGAAACCCGGCTTTACGATCCCAAGACCGGCACGACCCGGTCGATGCGGTCCAAAGAAGAAGCGCACGACTATCGGTATTTCCCCGATCCCGACCTGCTGCCGCTCGAATTCGATGACGCTTTCATCGCCATGCTCGCGGAGAACTTGCCCGAGCTCCCGGACGAAAAGAGCGCGCGTTTGGTCCAGGACTATGGCGTCACCCCTTACGATGCGTCTGTTCTGGTCTCGGATCGGCGCTATGCCGATTTTTACGAGGACGTCGCAAAGGGGCGCGATGGCAAGCTGGCCGCCAACTGGGTGATCAACGAATTTTTCGGACGCCTGTCCAAGGAAGGGCTTTCCATCGATGACAGCCCGATGGATGCCGGCCAGCTCGGTGGCATCGTGGATTTGATCTCCAAGGGTGAGATTTCGGGCAAGATCGCCAAGGATCTGTTCGAGATCGTGTGGACCGAAGGCGGCGATCCGGCCGAACTGGTTGAATCGCGGGGCATGAAGCAGGTCTCCGATACCGGGGCGATCGAAAAGATCGTCGATGAGATCATTGCCGGCAATCCCGGCCAGGTCGAAGCGGTCAAGACCAAGCCGGGTCTTCTGGGCTGGTTTGTCGGTCAGGTCATGAAGCAGACCGGCGGCAAGGCCAACCCGCAGGCGGTCAACGAAATCCTGAAAGCCAAGCTGGGACTGGAATAGATAGGGAACACAGGCGATAGGGTTTTCGTTGGTTGGGAAAGGAGGTCGCCATGACCAACCCACCACCCGACAACCCTATTCCCAATCCCGATCCCACCCCGCCGATTCCGGGGCCGAATCCCGACCCGGTTCCACGGCCGCCCGATAGTCCGGTCCCAGATCCCACCGATCCCATTCCGCATCCGCCGGAGCCGGAAATTCCGCCCAATCCGGGCGATCCCGTTCAGCCGACGCGGAGCTAATCGGCGGTTCGTGAGCGCATGCCCAGCAGGCGGGGCAGGCGGCCATCGATCATCAACAGACCGATGAAGATGGCCAGCATGCCCAAGAGATGGGTGGGCAGAATGATTTCCCCGAGCAGCACGAAGCCGAATATGATCGCGGATACGGGCGCTATGAAGGTTACCGTCGAAAAGTTGGTCGCACCGATCCGGGGCAGGATGCGGTACATGATGATGAACGTGAAGGTCGTGGCCATAAGTCCGATCCCAAAGGCGGCCAACCAGGTTTCCGGCAAGGTAATGACCGGCGGACCCTCAAAGCCGAAGGCCACGATCGCCGAGCTCAGGCCTGCGCCTGATAGGGCCATGACCGCGAATGCCGTCGGCTCAACGGATTTGAAGCTGCGGGTAATGTTGAGCGAAAACGCGTAGCAGATCGTCGCGCCCAGGCAGGCGGCGATGGCCCAGAGTTGCGAATTTCCGCCGCTCTGAAGAGCCGGCGAGGCAAGAATGGCAACGCCGGTGAACCCGCAAACCACGCCGACGAATTTAAGCACGCTGGCCCGTTCCCCATCGCTGAAGAACAGTGAGATGATCACCGTCATGATGGGGGTCAGGGCATTGATGATCGCCGCGACACCACTCGCCAGGCTCCCTTGAGCCAGCGGATAGAGGGCGAACGGGATCGAATAGGCCAGCCAGCCCAGTGCACCGAGTTTGAGCCAGAGCATGGGGTCGCGCGGCACGGGTTTGCGCATGACGAACAGCGCCACCCAGCAGCCCAGCGCGCCGATACAGACGCGCAGCGCCGAAACCCAGAGAGGTCCGAGTTCGCGAATCAGGATTGCGTTAAAAATGAAAGAGAAGCCCCAGATCCCTCCGAGCAGAAGAATCCAGAACCAGTCACGAGTCGCCATGGGATTGTGCCTACAGGTGGAAGACCGGAACGCTACGCCTTTGCCGGCGCGATGTCGAAGCAGTTATGGAAATGACACCTATCAAATCGGGTGATCCGAACCACCCGATTTTGACGTCAGCCGCGATAGGCAACCGCTCCGGATGCAAGCAGGGCCAGAGCCTTGGGATAGAGCTTGTGTTCCTCCGCCAGCACCCGGGCAGCCAGCGTCTCGGGGGTATCGCCCGGCGCGATGGGCACGCGGGCCTGCAGGATGGCAGGGCCCTCATCGAGGCCCGGTGTCACGAAATGGACGGTACAACCTGCCTCGAGCGCGCCATCGGAAATGGCCCGTGCGTGGGTGTCGAGCCCCTTGTAGGCGGGCAGGAGCGAAGGATGGATGTTGATGGCCTTTCCCTGCCAGTGCGTCGTGAACTCGGCCGTCAGAATACGCATGAAGCCGGCAAGGCAGATGTAATCGACGGCCCAGCCCTCAAGGATCCGGGTCAGCGTATTTTCGAAATCGAGACGGCTCTCAAAGCTGCTCTGCGCGAGGTTGGCCGTCTCGATCCCTTCGGCGCGGGCCGTTTGCAGGCCCGGTGCCGCGGCGCGATTGGAAAAGACGCCGACGATTTCGGCGGGATATTGTGGAGCCTTGGCGGCTTCGATCAAGGCCGTCATGTTCGAGCCGCGCCCGGAAATAAGGACGGCGACGCGCTTTTTGGCGCTCATAGGGAGAGGGCACCGGTAAATTCAACGGCATCACCGCTGCGCTCGACCAGTTCGCCAACGATGCTGGCGGTTTCGCCGTGGCTTTCGAGTTTGGCGACGAGTGCTTCGGCATCCCCGGCACTCACGGCGACCAGCATGCCGACACCGCAATTGAAGGTGCGCAGCATTTCCCGCTCGGCAATCCCGCCCTGTCTGGCCAGCCAGCCAAAGACTTTGGGCGTCGATACCGCATCGAGATCGACGCGCGCCGCCAGCGTTTGGGGCAGGACGCGGGGGATGTTTTCCTGAAATCCGCCACCGGTGATATGGGCCAGCGCCTTGATGTTCAGACCCGAGCGGATTGCATCGAGCAGCGGCCTGACGTAGATTTTCGTGGGCACGAGCAGCGCGGCGCCAAGGCTGGATTCGGGCGCAAAGGGTGCTGGATCGGACCAGGCAAGGCCGGACATGTCCACGATCTTGCGGACCAGCGAATAGCCGTTCGAGTGCACGCCGGACGAAGCGATGGCGACGAGCTTGTCCCCGGCACCAATATCGGTACGGGGCAGGAGGCTGCCGCGTTCCGCGGCGCCCACGGCAAAGCCGGCGAGGTCGTAATCGCCACCGTGATACATGCCGGGCATTTCAGCGGTTTCCCCACCGATCAGCGCGCATCCTGCCTGACGGCAACCTTCGGCAATGCCTTCGACGATGGCAGTGCCCTGGGCAACGTCAAGCGCGCCGGTGGCGAAGTAATCGAGGAAGAACAGCGGTTCGGCACCCTGGACGACGAGGTCGTTGACGCACATGGCGACAAGATCGATGCCGACGGTATCGTGGATGCCGGCATCAATCGCGATCCGCAGCTTGGTTCCGACGCCATCATTGGCAGCGATCAGTACGGGATCGGTGAACCCGGCCGCCTTGAGATCGAACAGACCGCCGAAACCGCCGATTTCCCCATCTGCGCCCGGGCGGCGGGTCGACTTGACTGCCGGCTTGATGGCTTCGACGAGCGCGTTTCCCGCGTCGATATCGACTCCGGCCTGCTTGTAGGAAAGGCCGTTCGAGGGCAGGTTTGTGTCGTCGGACATTTGGATACGCCATCCCCAGTGATGCGCCCTTGTGAGGGGCGGCATCAGATTAACGTTGATCGGCCCGGTCGGGCTCTATATTTCGGAAGGCTGATACCGGCTCGCAACGCTACACGCAAGGACTGCCATGTCACTGAGGAACCAGATCACCTTCTGGATCGCACTGTTAGTCGTTCTGGGGGTCCTGTTGTGGGTCTTCCGCGGCATTCTGCTGCCATTCGTTCTCGGCATCACGCTGGCCTATCTGCTCAACCCGTTCGTCGACTGGCTTCAGAGCCGCAAGTTCCATCGCGGGTTTGCAACACTGATTGTGATGCTGCTGGCCATGCTGGCGCTGCTGGCTGTCTTCCTGCTTATTGTCCCGCTCCTGCTTCAGCAGGCTTTCGGGCTGGCGCGCAACATTCCCACCTATGTCCAGCAGTTGCAGGTGTTCATCGAGAACATGATCCCGCGGCTCGAGCAATGGCTCGGTCCCGAACGGATGCAGGAACTCGAGCGCGGCATCGAACAGATGTTCGCCGATGGCATCGGCATGCTCACCGGCTTTACCGGGCAGGTGATGCAGCAATCGATGAGCATCATAAATACGATCGGCATCATCGTCGTAACCCCGGTCGTGGCTTTCTATCTCCTTCTCGATTGGGACCGCATGGTGGCCAGCGTAGATAGCCTGTTTCCACCGGCGCACCGCGCCGAGATGCACGCGCTGTTTAAGGACATGGACATAGCCCTTGCCGGTTTTGTTCGCGGGCAGGGCGCCGTGGTGGGGATATTGGCAATATTTTATGCCGTGTCGCTGTCGCTGGCGGGGCTGAGCTTTGGTCTCGCCATCGGATTGATGGCCGGGCTTTTCAGCTTCATTCCCTATGTCGGCGCATTGATCGGGTTTGTGCTTTCGATGGGCATTGCCCTCGTGCAGTTCTGGCCCGAATGGCCCATGATGGCTGTGATCCTGGCGATTTTTCTCGTCGGCCAGTTTCTCGAAGGCAATATTTTGTACCCCAAACTCGTGGGATCGAGCATTGGTGTTCATCCCGTTTGGCTGATGTTCTCGCTTTTTGCCTTTGCCGTCCTCTTCGGGGCGCTGGGGGTCTTGATTGCCGTGCCACTGGCGGCCATCTGTGGTGTGCTCGTCCGTTGGGCTGTTCGCAAATACAAGCAAAGCCCCATCTACGATTCACCGACTGCAATGATTGCTCCGCAGAAGGCTGGCGCCGATGCAAGCCCAAAAGAAATCTCCTAGCACCTTGTCCCCGCTGACAAAGGAACAGCTTATTCTCGATCTCGGGCACGATGTTGCCCAGACCGAGGATGATTTCATGGTGTGTGCCGGCAACGAGATGGCTTTCGGACATGTGATGGCGTTCCCCGACTGGGCCGCTCCCATGACGCTGGTGGTCGGAGCCGCCAAATCGGGCAAGTCACATCTGGCACGGATATGGGCGAGGCGGGCCGGTGCAGCCATCATGCGGCCCGATATTGCCGAAACATTCGCCACAGAGGGCGGACGGCAACCGGTTCTGGTGGAAGATGCGGATCGGAACGGATATGAGGAAGCGGAGCTTTTTCATTTGCTCAACCAGTCCATGCGCGACGAGCGGCCTCTATTGATGACGGCCAGGACTCAGGTAAACGAATGGCCCTACAAGACCAATGACGTCAAATCGCGTGTCCGGCTGGCCGCGCACTTTTCGCTCACTGCGCCCGATGACATCTTGTTGTCGCAGATGTTCGTGAAATTGTTCGCCGACAGGCAGTTGTCGGTCGATCCGAAAGTAATCTCCTATCTGGTGGGCCGCATGGAGCGCTCGTCGGAGGAAGTGGTCGCTCTGGTCGAGCTTCTCGACAGGCTGTCACTGTCACGGGGGCGGGCAATCACGCGGGCCATTGCGGCCGAAGCGCTGGTAATCCGCTCGGAACGCTAGGCGACCGGGAAAGGTGAAAAATGGACGATATGGCCCATGACCAGCATTCGAGCGACGAGGCCGCGCCCGATATCGAGGCATTGCGGTCGAGCCCTGCGCGGTTCGTAAACCGCGAGGTGAGCTGGCTTCAGTTCAATATGCGGGTGCTCGAAGAAGCGGCCAATCCCAATCACCCACTGCTGGAAAGGCTGCGGTTCGTCTCGATTTCGGCCAACAATCTCGACGAGTTCTTCATGGTGCGCGTCGCCGGCCTGAAAGGGCAATTGCGGGCGGGTCTGCCGCGCGAAAGCGCCGATGGCATGACGCCGAGCGAGCAGATCGAGGAGATCACGACGCTTGCCCAGCATCTGCACCTCGAACAGCAGGATCAGTGGCAGTCTATTCGCGATGAGTTGTTCGAGCAGAACATCATTCTGCATGAAGCTGCGGATCTCACGCCGGAACAGGTTGAATTCCTGCAAAAGATTTTCCGGGAAGAGATTTTTCCGGTGCTGACGCCGATTGCCATCGATCCGGCTCACCCCTTCCCGTTTATTCCCAATCTCGGGTTCTCTCTGGCCTTCCAACTCGACCGGGCGACTGACAATTCGCGTCTGACAGCACTGGTGCGCATACCGTCCAACCTCGACCGTTTCATAAAGCTGCCCACCAAGGCGATTTCGGATCGGCGCGTCGAGATGGTGACTGTCGAGACGATGGTCCAGATCTTCTTCCACAAGATATTTCCCGGCTACAACATCGTCGGGCACGGGTCGTTCCGGATCGTTCGTGACAGCGAAATCGAAATCGACGATGAGGCAGCCGATCTGGTCGTCGAGTTCGAATCGGCACTGCGTCAGCGTCGTCGCGGCCAGGTGATAAGGCTGGAAATCGAGCGGTCCATGCCGCGTTCGCTCAAGCGGCTTATCGCTGAAGAACTGGGCATTACGGCCGAGGATACGTTCGAGGTCGATGGCTTTATGGCGCTCGCCGACGCGGGCAAGATTTGCGATCTGGATCGGCCAGAGCTGAAGTTTCCGCGCTACCACGCCCGCTTTCCCGAGCGCATCCGTGACCATCACGGTGATTGTTTTGCCGCGATCCAGGAAAAGGACATTGTTGTCCACCACCCTTACGAGAGTTTCGATGTCGTTGCGCAGTTTGTCGCCCAGGCGGCACGCGATCCCGATGTTGTGGCGATCAAGCAGACGCTTTACCGCACGTCCAAGGACTCGCCGATCGTCAAGGCCCTGATAGCGGCGGCCGAGATGGGTAAATCGGTCACCGCGCTGGTCGAACTCAAGGCACGGTTCGACGAGGAAGCCAACATCCGCTGGGCGCGTGATCTTGAACGGGCCGGCGTGCAGGTGGTCTTCGGGTTCATAGAGCTCAAGACCCACGCCAAGCTCAGCCAGGTCGTGCGGCGCGAGAAGGGCAAGCTGGTTTCCTATTGCCACGTCGGGACAGGCAACTACCACCCGGTAACGGCCAAAATTTATACCGATCTGTCCTACTTTACGGCCGATCCGATTATCACGCGTGACGTTGCACGGGTGTTCAACTTCATCACCGGCTATGCACGCCCCAGTGAACTCGAAGCCATCGCCATTTCGCCGTTCGCGTTGCGGGCGACGTTGATGGAACATATTGCAACCGAGATCGAACTGGCGCGCCGGGGCGAGCCCGCTGCCATCTGGTTCAAATGCAACGCACTGGTCGATCCCGAGCTCATTGATGCCCTTTACGAGGCCAGTCAGGCCGGCGTGAAGGTCGAGCTGGTGGTGCGCGGAATATGTTGTTTGCGGCCTGGTATTCCGGGCTTTTCTGACAATATCCGCGTCAAGTCCATCGTCGGGCGGTTCCTTGAGCATTCCCGAATTTATTGCTTTGGCAATGGTGGCGAGATGCCATCGCGCGACGCGGCGGTCTATATTTCTTCGGCAGATCTGATGCCGCGCAATCTGGACTGGCGTGTCGAAACGCTGGTGCCTATTAAGAACCGGACCGTGCACAGGCAGATTCTCGACCGCATCATGGTGGCCAACCTTCGCGACAACCAGCAAAGCTGGGAGGTCCTGCCGGATGGTACTGCCCAGCGCATTGTGCCTGGCGATGGAGAAGAGGCATTCAACGCGCACGACTATTTCATGACCAATCCATCCCTGTCGGGACGCGGGAGCGCGTTGCACGGGGATAGCGACGACGAGGACAGTGATCTTTGATTCGATTCTGGAGCCTTGAATCCGACCCGGCCGGGCAGGGCCGCCTTTCAGGGGCCAAGCCCGTTGCGGTGCTCGACATCGGCTCGAACTCGGTGCGTCTTGTTGTTTACGAGCGCCTCGCGCGCGCTTTGACGGTTCTCTACAATGAGAAGTCCTCGTCCACGCTCGGGCGCGGGGTGGCCGCCACTGGGCGGCTGGCCGAGACCTCGATGGCCAGCGCCCTGAAGGCCATAAGGCGGTTTGCGCTGGTCTGCCGTTTGACTGAAGTCGGCGACATTTACGCCATCGCCACATCGGCCACCCGGGAGGCTGAAAACGGGCCGGAATTTGCACGGGCCGTCGAGGATATCATAGGTGTGCCGGTGCGGGTGCTCAGCGGCTCTGAAGAAGCCCACTATGCGGCCCTTGGGCTGGTCTCGGGTATGCCCGAGTTCGTGGGAGTGGTGGGTGATCTGGGCGGTGGTAGCCTGGAACTGGCCATGGTGGATGGCGGGCAAGATACCGGTGGGGAGACCCACGAACTGGGTGTCATCAGGCTTCAGGACGACACCCAGATGACAGCGACCAAGGCGTCGGGGATCATCCGGGAGCGCCTCAAGTCGTCCAAGCTGCTCGAACCGGGACGATACAAATCTTTTGCGGCCATCGGTGGTACGTGGCGTGCGTTGGCCAAATTGCATCAGGCCCGGTGCAACTATCCTTTGCATATGGTGCAGGATTACGTGGTCAGTACGGCGGACATCCTGCCCTTGTGCGAAGCACTGATCGAGGGCAATGGCGACAAGAAACTGGTCAAGGGCATCGAAACGGTATCGGGGTCGCGAAAGGATCTTCTGCCCTACGGTGCGGCCGTTCTGGCGGAAGTGTTGCGGGCCGGAGACTTCGATGAAGTCGTCTTTTCGGCACAGGGCGTACGTGAGGGCTATCTTTACGACAGGCTCCCAGACCCCGAAAAGGAAATCGATCCACTGCTGCAGGCTGCAGCGGAAATTTCCATGCTGCGTTCGCGGGCGCCTGAATTTTCGGGCGATCTTATCGATGGCAGCGGGGCATTGTTCAATCTGATCGGAGCTCAGGAAAGCACCGATGAGGAAAGATTGCGCAAGGCTGCGTGCTATATTTCCGATATCGGTTGGCGGGCACATCCGGACTATCGGGGCGAACAAAGCATCCAGATGGTGGCCTTTTCCGACATTGTCGGGATCAGTCACGCCGGTCGGGCTTTTCTCGCTCAAACCCTGGCGTTCCGCTACATGGGCTTTAAGCAAAAAAGCACCAATGCCAAGCTGCTTGAACTGTCTGGCAAGGATTTGGGGCCAAGGGCGCGATTGATCGCTGCCTATTTTCGGGTCGCTTATCCGCTGGCAGCAGCCATGCCGGGAATTCTGCCGCGCACCCGGTTCTCGGTGGATGGCAAAACACTCGAATTGCACCTGCCTGCCGACCTGGCGTTTCTGGACGGCGACAGGATGCGCGGGCGCCAACGCCAACTGGCCACTGAAGCGGGGTTCAAGGATGGCACAATAAGGGTCGATTGACCCTTATTCGGCAAGGTCGACGGACACTTCGACCACACCTTTGCGCGTCGCGGCTAGAGCCATGCGACCGTGCTTGATCGCCAGGGCCTTTTCGCCAAACAGCTTGCGGCGCCAGCCTTTGAGGGCAGGCACGTCGGCGTTGTCGTCAAGCACAATGGCATCGATGTCATCGGAACTGGCGATGATGCGGGTTGCAACGCCGTTGGTGTCGGCAACGGCCTTGAGCCAGACTCGAAGCAGGTCGCCGACTGCGCCTTTGGGTGAAGGTCCGCGGGGGCGTTCGGCGATCTTGGGCAGGCTCGATTTGTCCGCTGCTTCCACCGATTTGATGATGGCGATCAATTCTCCAGCAGCCGACGACCGACCATAGCCACGCGGTACGGCGCGAAGCTTTTCGAAGGCATCGGGTGTGGTGGGGCGCTGGATCGCCAACTCGGCGATGGCGTCGTCCTTGAGGATCCGGCCACGTGGCTGGTCGTTTTCCTGAGCACGGCGTTCGCGCCAGGCGGCAATGGCTTGAAGGGCGGCCAGGTCGCGGGGCTTGTTGACCCTGGCCTTAACCCGCTTCCATGCGACTTCGGGCTGGATGACGTAGGTATCGACGCTTTCCAGTACGGCCATTTCGTCGGCGACCCAGGCGCCCCGGCGCGTTTTTTCGATTTCAGTGCGCAGTTGCGCATAGATGTCGCGCAGATGGGTGACATCGGCCAGAGCGTAGCTGAGCTGCTTTTCGGTCAGTGGGCGGTGGGACCAGTCCGTAAAGCGTGAACTCTTGTCGATCTGCTCGCCGACCACGGAGCGCACCAGATTGTCATAGGAGACCGAATCGCCATGGCCGCACACGCTGGCGGCAACCTGCGTATCGAAGATGGGGTGGGGAACGACGCCGAACAGTTTTACGAAGATTTCGATATCCTGCCTTGCGGCATGGAATACTTTTGTCACATGCCGGTCCGCAAGAAGTTCTGCGAACGGCGCCAGATCGATGTCATCGGCGAGGGGGTCGATGATGACCGCCCGGTCGGTGGTGGCAGCCTGAATGAGGCAAAGCTTCGGCCAGTATGTCGTTTCGCGCAAGAATTCGGTATCGACGGTCACGAAATCATAGGTCGCAGCGTCCTTGCAGAACGCCTCCAGCGCCCGCGTCGAAGTGATGACCTGCATTGAGTCGGTATCCAGTTCAAAAATAATGGGATGTCTGTTATCAGCATTGTTGTCCCACCGCAAAGTGCCATGGCGCATCATGCTTGACATTGGGCCCGTCACATGCGCTTTTCCGGCACAAATTCCCACTCCGTTCTCGAAAGACTTGTTGTGATGCATCGCTATCGTTCGCACACCTGTGCCCAACTCAAAAAGGCAGATGTTGGCTCGACCGCTCGGCTGTCAGGATGGGTGCATCGCATTCGAGATCATGGCGGGCTGCTGTTTCTGGACCTGCGCGACCATTATGGATTGACCCAGTGTGTGATCGATCCAGACTCGCCCGCTTTCAAGCTGGCCGAAACCGTTCGGGCCGAATGGGTCATTCGCGTGGACGGCGAGGTCAAGGCGCGTACGCCGGAAACCACAAACAAGAATCTGCCGACCGGCGAGATCGAGGTTTTCATCCGTGACATCGAAGTGCTGGGCAAATCCGCAGAGCTGCCCTTGCCGGTGTTCGGGGAGCCCGACTATCCCGAAGACACCCGCCTGCGCTATCGCTTTATCGATTTGCGCCGCGAGACCTTGCACGCCAACATCGTCAAGCGTTCCCAAATTATCGCCGACATGCGCCGTCGCATGAACGAGATCGGCTTCGGGGAATACTCAACGCCGATCCTGACCGCTTCGTCTCCCGAAGGCGCCCGCGATTTTCTCGTGCCGAGCCGTATCCACCCGGGCAAGTTCTTCGCTCTGCCGCAGGCGCCGCAGCAGTACAAGCAATTGCTTATGGTGGCCGGGTTCGATCGGTATTTCCAGATTGCCCCGTGCTTCCGCGACGAGGACCCACGCGCCGATCGGCTGCCGGGTGAGTTCTATCAGCTCGATGTTGAAATGAGCTTTGTGACCCAGGAAGAAGTCTGGGACACAATGGAGCCGGTCATTCGCGGCGTGTTCGAGGAATTTGCCGAAGGCAAGAAAGTTACCGGGGAATTTCCGCGTATTCCCTACGATGTGGCAATCCGCAAGTACGGTTCGGACAAGCCCGACCTGCGCAACCCGATCGAGATGGACGATGTTACCGAGCATTTCCGCGATTCAGGGTTCAAGGTTTTCGCCAATCAGATAGCGGGCGATCCCAAGGTCGAGGTTTGGGCCATTCCGGCCCCGACAGGTGGATCGCGTGCGTTCTGCGACCGCATGAACGCCTGGGCGCAAGGCGAGGGGCAGCCGGGTCTGGGCTATATCTTCTTTAAGGACGGGGCCGGTTCTGGGCCGATCGCCAAGAACATCGGTGAGGAGCGCACGGATGCCATTCGTGCTCAACTCGGCCTCAAGGATGGCGATGCCGTGTTCTTCGTCTGCGGTGTCCCTTCCAAGTTCCATAGCTTTGCCGGTGCTGCCCGTACCAAGGTTGGTACCGATCTCGAACTTCTCGATCTCGATAGCTATGCGTTGTGCTGGATCGTCGATTTCCCGTTCTATGAGTGGGACGAAGAAGAAAAGAAGTTCGAGTTCGCGCATAACCCCTTTTCGATGCCCCAGGGCGGTCGCGAGGCGCTCGATGGCGAGGATCCGCTGTCGATCAAGGCCTATCAGTACGACGCCGTCTGCAACGGCTTTGAAATCGCCTCGGGTTCGATCCGTAATCAGGAGCCTGAAACCATGGTCGCCGCCTTCGAGAAGGTGGGGCTGTCGCGCCAGGACGTCGAGGATCGGTTTGGCGGGCTGTACCGTGCGTTCCAGTATGGTGCCCCGCCGCATGGCGGCATGGCTGCGGGCATCGACCGTATCGTCATGCTGTTGTGCGGTGTTCAGAACCTGCGTGAGATCACTCTGTTCCCGATGAACCAGCAGGCGGAAGACCTGCTTATGGGCGCACCGAGCGAGGCATCGCCCAGACAGTTGCGTGAGCTTCATTTGCGGCTCAACTTGCCGACGGACAAGAAGAACGCCTGATGTATGCGGCGTAATGCGACCGATTTAATGCGTAGTTAAAGTGTTGCCCGGTAGGGTCGAATTTGAGGGTTCGATACTTCCGGGCATTTTTTTGCGATCGCGTTTTTCACAAATTGTGCTGCTCGTCGTCGCACTGCTGGCGTTTCTGCCAGTCGTGGCGGTTGACCATGTCATCGACGGATACGTCATGGCACGGGAAACAACCGCGCTTCAGACGACGGTCGATGCCATCACCCACGATTCTCAGCTCACGGTTCACGAGGGCATTCAATCGCTCAGACGTATTCTGGCGAACAGCCCGTCACTGTGCGCTGCAACATTTGTGGACAACGTCAACACTGAACTTCAATCCAATCCGTTTTTGCGACAGGTGATCGTGCAGAATAGTGATGGCGTGCAATACTGCTCTGCGTTCGGGCATGCGGTGCAGTACCGTGTGCTGTCCGAAAATCTTACAATTCCGGGCCATACTGAAACGCTCAGCGTTGTGGCCATCGATGGCATAGAGACGCCGCTGCTCAAGATAACCCAGGCGTTCGGACGCGAGCGTACCGTCTCGGCGCTCGTGCTGGCCTCACCGATGCTCATGAGAAACGATGTCCCGCTTCTCGGCCAGATCAGCTATTTGCAGGTCGCGCTGACAAGCGGCAGTTCAATCCTGCTGCGGGGAGATGAGCGGATCGGGCAAGGGGCCGGTCGGGACGACTATATTTTCGCGCGATCATTTGCTGGTGAAATACCGCTCAAGGCCGAAGCCGGGGTTTCATTTTCTCAAGTTCGTTCCGGTTATTCGCCGCTCGATATCGGATTTACGGTGGCTGCATGTTTCATGGGCGGGCTCATTTTGGTCCTGGCGATCCAATATGCACGCAAGGCCGATATCGTTGCCTTCGACCTCGAACGCGCCATTATCGCCGGTGAGATGAAGCCCTATTACCAACCGGTCATCAATCTCAGGACCGGAAAGCTCATAGGCTGTGAGGTTCTCATCCGGTGGGTGAAGAAAAACGGTGAAGTCATTCCGCCGGGAGTCTTTATCGATTACGCGGAGATGTCGGGGCTGGCCATTCCTATGACATTGAGCCTGATGGAGCAGGTCCGTTACGACCTGGAGGACATCTGCCGTGAAGTTCCGGATTTCAAGGTGTCGATCAATCTGTTCGAGGGCCATTTTCGGGACGGATCGATTGTGGAGGACATTCAGTCGGTCTTTGAAGGCAGCGGCATCTCCTATCGTCAACTCGTCTTCGAAATTACCGAGCGCAGGCCGCTTGACGACCGCAATGCTGCAAACCGGGTCATGACGGCGATGCACAAGCTGGGGGTTCGGATCGCCATGGATGACGCGGGCACCGGGCATTCAAATCTCGCGTATCTTCAAACGCTGGGCATAGACATCATCAAGATCGACAAGATTTTCGTCGAAATGATACGGGACGCCAACCAGCCCGTTCCGGTGGTCGATGCCCTGATATCGATGGCCAAGGACCTTGATATCGATATCATAGCCGAAGGCGTAGAAACCCAGGAGCAAGCACTCTATCTTCGGTCCAAGAACGTGGTTTTTGCCCAGGGCTATCTTTTCGCCCCGCCGTTGAAACTGTCATCGTTTCTCGTTCTGGCCAGTGCCCTCAGACCGAGCAGTCGGGAAAGCAATCTCGAGCCGGGGCTGGCAGCCTGATTTGCCGATGTATTGTTTCGGCCTTTAAGCGGAATTTTCCGTTCGCAGAAAAGATAGGTCTGCAAGCCTTCCATTTTGGTGCGATTGGTGGCAGTTATCTCGCCGCTAATCCGAGGAGACGGCATGACGGACGAACCGCGCGATCCGCAGAAGGCACTTAAAGACGCTGCCCTGCATTTCCACCAGCATCCCAAGCCCGGCAAGATCGAGATTGTCCCGACCAAGCCGCTGGCAAACCAGCGCGATCTGGCGCTTGCCTATTCGCCCGGGGTCGCGGCACCGTGCGAGGAAATTGCTGCAGATCCGGAAACGGCGGCGCTCTACACTTCGCGTGGCAATCTTGTGGCGGTCATTTCCAATGGTACCGCAGTTCTCGGCCTGGGGAATATCGGAGCACTGGCATCCAAGCCGGTGATGGAAGGCAAGGCGGTTCTGTTCAAGAAATTTGCCGGTATCGATTCCATCGACATCGAAATTGACGAGCAGGATCCAAAGAAATTCATTGAAACCGTAGCGCCGATGTGGCCCTCGTTCGGCGGCATCAATCTTGAAGACATCAAGGCGCCCGATTGTTTCGAAATCGAGGAAGCCTTGCGGGAGCGTATGTCGATCCCGGTCTTTCATGACGATCAGCACGGAACGGCGATCATCGTTGCCGCCGCTGTCCTTAATGGGCTCAAGATTGCCGGTAAGGACATTTCGGACGCCAAGATCTGCACTTCGGGAGCCGGTGCGGCGGCGATTGCCTGCCTGAACATGCTGATTGCAGTTGGCGCAAAGCGGGAAAACATATGGGTTGCCGACCGCGAAGGTCTGGTGACGACGCGGCGTGACAATTCGGTCGACCGCTGGCGTGGCGCTTTCGCGCAAGACAGCGACAAGACCGCGCTGGCCGAGGTGATGCAGGGCGCTGACATTTTCCTTGGGCTTTCCGCGGCCGGCGCGCTCAAGCGGGAGATGCTCAAGGACATGGCGGAAAACCCGCTGATCCTGGCGCTGTCCAACCCCGTTCCGGAAATCATGCCCGAAATCGCTCAGGAAGAGCGTCCCGACGCGATGATCTGCACCGGGCGGTCCGATTATCCCAACCAGGTCAACAACGTCCTGTGTTTCCCGTTCATCTTTCGCGGCGCGCTCGATGTCGGCGCCACCACGATCAACGAGGAGATGAAGGCCGCGGCCGCTCACGCCATCGCAAAGCTCGCCCATGAGCCTGTCCTCGAGTCGGTGCCGGGCGCCCCGTCGACCTTCGGGCGGGATTACCTTATTCCCAATCCGTTCGATCAGCGCCTCATTTTGCGTATCGCGCCCGCTGTGGCCAAGGCCGCCATGGACTCAGGCGTTGCGCGTCGTCCAGTCGCCGATTTTGATGCCTACAAGGACAGTCTCAACCGCTTCGTTTTCCGCTCGGGCATGGTGATGAAGCCTATGATCGAACGCGCCAAGGGCGCCGGTCAGCGGGTCGCATTTGCCGATGGCGAAGACGAGCGCGTATTGCGGGCCACGCAAGTGGTGCTCGAAGAAGGAATCGCGCAGCCCATACTCATCGGGCGGCCGTTCGTTATCGAGCAGCGTATCGAACGCTTCGGGCTGCAGCTGACGCCGGGCAAGGATTTCGAGATCATCAATCCCGAAGACGATCCGCGCTATAAGGAATATGTCTCCGAGTTCCATTCGCTCGTCGGTCGTTCGGGCGTCACACCCGACACGGCGCGGACCATCGTGCGCACCAACACCACGGTTATCGGCGCTCTTGCCGTCAAGCGCGGCGATGCCGATGGTCTTATCTGCGGTCTTCAGGGCCGCTACATCAAGCATGTTCGCGATATCAAATCGGTCGTCGGCCTTTCGGACGGCGTTTCGGACGTCTCGGCTCTCTCGATGCTTATCATGCCGCGCGGGGCATTTTTCCTTGCGGACACTTACGTGAACATGGATCCGAGCGCCGACGAGATCGTTTCGATCACCTTGCAGGCGCGCGATCATCTCAAGCGCTTCAATATCGAGGCCAGGGCGGCCCTGCTGAGCTACTCGAACTTCGGATCGCGTGAAGGCACCACATCACACAAGATGAAAGAGGCCTACGACAAGCTCAAACGCGTGGCCCCCGACCTCATCGTTGAGGGCGAAATGCAAGGCGACTTGGCGCTTAACCAGGGGTTGCGTGAACGCTACATTCCCGACTCGGTCCTCAAGGGCGAAGCCAACCTTCTGGTGTTCCCGAACCTTGAAAGCGCGAATCTTTCCATGACCTTGCTGAAAGAACTCAACAACGCACTTCCGGTCGGGCCGATCCTGATGGGCACGCGGAACCCGGCGCATATTCTGGCGCCGTCGGTAACCAGCCGTGGGATCGTGAACATGACCGCGATCACTGCCAATGAGAGCCTGGCGCTCAAACGCTGAGGCAGGATTTTCCGGGCTTATGAGGAGGGCGCCAGAGGCGCCCTTTCTTATTGGAATGCCGTTTCGGCAAAGGATCGCAGCTTGCGCGAGTGCAGTCTTTCGACCGGCTGATTACGCAGGATCTCCATGGCCTTGAGGCCGATCAGCAGGTGCCGGTTGACCTGGGTGCGATAGAAGTCCGAGGCCATGCCCGGGAGCTTGAGTTCGCCGTGCAGGGGTTTGTCGGATACGCAGAGCAGGGTTCCGTAGGGAACGCGAAAGCGAAATCCATTGGCAGCGATAGTGGCGCTCTCCATGTCCAGCGCGATGGCGCGCGATTGTGACAAACGGCGAGTGATCTCGCTCTGGTCGCGCAACTCCCAGTTGCGGTTGTCGATGGTAAACACCGTTCCCGTCCGCATGATGGTCTTGGTTTCGAGCCCTTCAAGGTGGGTGACCTCGGCCACGGCCTCCTGCAGTGCGAGCTGGATTTCGGCCAGTGCAGGAATAGGGACCGTCACCGGCAAATCGTCGTCGAGAACGTGATCTTCGCGCACGTAAGCGTGGGCCAGAACGTAGTCGCCCAAGGACTGAGAGTTGCGCAGGCCGGCACAGTGGCCGAGCATCAGCCAGGCATGTGGACGCAGAACGGCGATGTGGTCTGTCGCCGTTTTGGCGTTGGAGGGGCCGACGCCGATATTGATCATCGTGATGCCACGTCCGTTCGGCGCGGTCAGGTGATAAGCGGGCATCTGGGGCTGGCGGGCCGGGAGCGTGCCTTCAGTGCCGCCGCCGAGCCGGGAGTTGGTGGTTATCACATTGCCCGGTTCGACAAAGCTTTCATAGAATTCGTGGCCTTCGCTCATCCACTGATGGGCGAGGCGGGTGAATTCCTCAATATAGAACTGGTAGTTGGTAAAGATCACAAAATTCTGGAAGTGATCGGGGACCGTGCCGGTGTAGTGGTTGAGCCGGTGCAGCGAATAATCGACGCGCGGTCCGGTGAAAGCGGCAAGCGGG
>TARA_R110002051_G_scaffold154619_1_pt1 | contig 17613 bp, 13 predicted proteins | sample TARA_R110002051 | Tara Oceans TARA_R110002051 (sample SAMEA4397023) | marine metagenome | biome: Polar Biome; feature: [MES] marine water layer (ENVO:01000295) within the mesopelagic zone...; material: water (ENVO:00002006), including particulate matter (ENVO:01000060) such...
CGGCCAGCGTGCCCTCCGGCCCGCCATAGCGCATGTCGACATTTTCGATTTCAACGAGCGGTTTGCTCATGGTCTACCCCCTCTGCTGGCCGGGCTCACAACAAGCCCGGCCAAAGCGTGATCAGTCGAACATGCGCTCTTCGGCGGGCGGCAGGAAGCTGTCGTCGAAGACGTCCGCTGCCGAGATGTCGGACGAGATGCCGATCGAAGTGCCGAGCTGTTCGATTGACGCATCAAGACGGTCCATATCCACGCCGCCGAACCCGTTCTCCTGAACGTAGGGCGTATTGATGTTCATCTCATTGGCCATTTCCAGCCGCTCGGTCTCGATATCGATGTCGAGAATGTCATTGGCCGCAACCACCGCCGCAGCGCCCGCTGCCGGATCGGCCACCGCATCGGCAAAGCCCTTGGCCAGGGCGCGCAGCATGGCTTCGACCACTTCGGGATTTTCGGCGGCGAAATCGGTGTTGACCAGAATGGCGTTGCCGTACAGCTCGAGCCCGTGATCGGCCATCATGATCGGCACGATGTCCTCGTCGGGTACCCCTTGCGCCTTGAGGTTGAGGATCACCGAGAAAGCGAACCCGAACACCGCATCGACGTCACCCTGCGCCAGCATCGGCTCACGCACCGGGAAGCCGATGGATTCGATGGTGATATCGGACGTGTCGATCCCCGAGGCCTCAACGAAGGCCGGCCACTGGGCGAACGCCCCATCGGGCGGCGGTGCGCCCAGCGTCTTGCCTTCGAGCGATGCAGGATCTTCGGTGATGCCGAGCGAAGAGCGCCCCACGACCGAGAAGGTCGGGGTTTCATAGACCATCATAACCGCCTTGATCGGCTGGCTGGCGTCCTCGTCGAGGAACTTGATGAGCGAATTGATATCGCCAAAGCCCATGTCATAGGCACCCGTTGCGACGCGCGGGATGACTTCGACCGAGCCATTGCCGACATCGAAGGTCACATCGAGCCCTTCTTCTTCGAAATAGCCATTGTCGCGGGCCAGCATAAAGCCGGCGGCGGGACCTTCGATGCGCCAGTCGAGCGTAAAGCGGACCGGCGTCAGGTCCTGGCCCATGGCCGGCACGGCAAGGCCTGCGCCCAGAACGAGCGACCCTGCAGCCAGCGTGAACAGTCTGCGATCAAGCATGATGATATTACCCCTTGGTTTTGCCGGGGTTGATACAAGCGCGGCGATTTTTGACTGTAAAGTAAAAAATGCCGATTTCGCAGCCATCGGCCGCTATTGCCTATTCAATGTGCGCCCTGCACCCGGCTCTGGCACATTCCGTATGCAACAGGGCGATCAAAGCGGAAGCCCGGCCGGCGCCTTGACTTCCCTGATGCTCAAATTCGAATGAATCCGCGCAACCCCGGGCAGTCGGGCCACGAGATCGCGGTGCAATCGCTCGAAGGCGGCGGCATCCTCGCAGACCACGCGCAGGATGTAGTCGGACTGGCCGGCCATCAGATGGCATTCGAGGATTTCGGGAATGTCGCTCACCGCCTTTTCGAACGCTTCGAAAGTCTTTTCCGACTGGCTGGTGAGCGACAACTCGATGAAAAACTGCATCGAAAGCCCGAGCTTTCCCCGGTTCAGGACGGCGCGATAGCCGGCGATAAATCCACGCTCCTCAAGCGCCTTGAGGCGTCGATGACAGGCCGATGCGGAAAGCCCGATCCGGTCGCCGAGTTCGCTCATCGACAGCGCTGAATCCTTCTGGATGGCGCGCAGGATCTTGCGATCGATCTCATCGATGGGCAATTTCATCACGCGTTTCCCCTACATGGCGCAACAGCATCCCGCCCGTTTAAAGAATTGCAGGTCAATCTGCAATGTCACTGTGCTTTAGCCGCGTTACACTGTTGTCTTCACAAGGAGAGGGAGATCGACATGCGTATCGGCGTGCCGAGAGAAATCAAGAACCATGAATATCGGGTCGGCCTGACCCCTGAAAGCGCTGCCGAACTTGTCGCTGCAGGCCATGACATCCTGATCGAAACCGGTGCCGGCGCCGGGATCGGCGCGGCCGACGCCGCCTATGAGGCCGCCGGCGCCAAAATCGCCCCCGATGCGGGCGCGGTCTTTGCCAAAAGCGAAATGATCGTCAAGGTCAAGGAGCCACAGGCCGCAGAGCGCGCCATGCTCTCGGACGGCCAGATCCTTTTCACCTATCTCCACCTTGCCCCCGACCCTGAACAGACCGCCGATCTGGTGAAGTCGGGCGCCATCTGCATCGCCTATGAAACGGTGACAGACCCGACCGGCGGGCTGCCACTGCTTCGGCCCATGAGCCAGGTGGCCGGCCGCATGTCCATTCAGGCCGGCGCAACAGCGCTGGAAAAATCCCATGGCGGACGCGGCGTTCTTTTGGGCGGCGTGCCCGGCGTCCATCCAGCCAAGGTGGCCGTGCTCGGCGGCGGCGTCGTGGGCTTTCATGCGGCGCAGATGGCCGTCGGCATGCACGCCGACGTGACAGTTTTGGACAAGAGCCCCGCAGCGCTCGAGCGGCTGTCCAACCATTTCGGCGCCTCGGCCCGCGTGCTCTATTCCAACCGCGCCGCGGTCGCCACCGCCATTGCCGAGGCCGATCTGGTGATCGGGGCCGTGCTGGTGCCCGGCGCCGCGGCGCCGAAACTGGTGACACGCGACATGCTGGCCACCATGCAGCCCGGCGCGGTGCTGGTCGATGTGGCCATCGATCAGGGCGGGTGTTTTGAGACCTCAAAGCCCACAACCCACGCCGCCCCGACCTATGTGGTCGACGACATCGTCCACTATTGCGTGGCCAACATGCCCGGCGGGGTCGCCCGCACATCGACCTACGCGCTCAACAACGTCACCCTGCCCTTCGCTCTGGCGCTGGCCAACAAGGGCTGGAAAAGAGCCCTGGCCGAGGATGGCCATTTGCGCAATGGGCTGAATGTGGCCCATGGCGCCATAACATGCGAGCCCGTGGCCGAAGTCCTCGGCTATGATTATCTGCCGGCCGAAAAGGCACTGGCAATGTAATCGGCCTGAAAGATCAGTCGGCGACTTCAGGCGTTTCGATATAGACCACAAGCCCCTGATCGTCCGTCCAGCGGGCCGAAACGATGCTTTCGGGCTCGATTTCCATGTGATCGAGCCCGTCCCACACCCCTTCTATCGTGTTGAGGCGGGCCAGCAGCGCGTCCGAACCGTCATAGCCGCAGACATTGACATCGACCCTTTGAATATAGGCCAGCGTTTCGCTGGACTCCTCCTCCAAAAAGGCCTTCAGCTGTGCTGCAAAGGCTGCGCTATCGGTGCAGTTTTCGCCATTGGCATCGGCTTCAGGCAACACCGCAGCGCCGGGCGTAGCGGCAACCTCGTCCTTCACCGCGGCTTTCTCGACGGCTTCTTGTGTCTGACCATCCGAACCGAGCGACACACCACCGCCAATGGTGGGTGCGCTGTCGTCCGGCCCCAGTGTCGCCTCACCGTCTGCCTCGATCCCGACGCCGTCGGGGCCCACCTCGATCGTAAGGCCGCCATCAATGTTGCGCTCGGTTTCGATGCCGAGCAATCCCGAGCCGGTCGACCCTGAATTGCCGCCGTCCAACTCGATCCTCTGCCCGAAGGCCGGAGCGGTGAAGATCAGCACAGCGACGGCCAGGACAATGGTTCGTTCCATCTTTGACTCCCCGGAAAAGAAAAAGGGGCGCCGCGCCGAAACGCTGCGCCCCGACTGGCCCTAACGGCAGGTATCAGTCCTGCTGGTAGGTGTAGATGGTCAAAGAGCCATCATTGTGGTTCTCGAGAGCGACGACATCTGACACATCGATGTCGTTGTTCGACAGCGCATCCGACAGAGCCGAATTTCCGCTGATCTCGTTCTGGAGATCGGAGATGTTGGTGTCGTTGCCCGAAAGGGCGTCGTTAAGCCCGGTGAGGTCGAAATCGTTGAACGCCTCGCCGACATCGACGAACGAGACTTCGCTGACATCGGAAACATCGGAAACATCGCCATTGCCCGCGGAGATCGCGTTCAACAGATCCGAGAACGTCCCGATGCTGCCAACCGAGGTGTCACCACCGGTCACATCGCCACCGGTTACGTCATCGACTGCATCGACATCGCCGCCGGTCACCGAACCGGATACATCGTCGACCGTATCGGACACACCCAGATCATTGGTCACATTGCCCGTGACATCGTCCACGGCATCAACCGTGCTGTCGACGGTGGAATCGACGGTATCGGTCACGCCGTCGAGGATCGAGGTGTTGGAGTCATCGGACTCCGAATTCTGCGCAACGGCAGCCGACGTCAGAAGGGCCGCACCGGCAACACCGGCGAGAAGGGTCTTGGCAAGAGCATTCATTGTTCAGTCTCCTTTTTCAAAAAGAGCACAGCCATTTGGCCGGCTCTCCATGACCGTCTGTAGCGATCGGGAGAAGTAACGGAGGCCGCTCAACTAAAGTTTCCGATTTTTATTATATTTTTCAATGAGTTAAATTGTTTAAACGCCGTTTGCGCGATCGCCGTTCGGGCAATCGCGTCCTGGCTGTTGATGACAAGCTCTATTGAGAAAGATCGTAAGTGCGTCGGAGACGCGGGGGTGAATCGTGGAACTCGTCGCCCATTCACAACCCCGCGCCGGGTTTATTGTTCCATCACGATCGGCGCCGGCAATCGGCCGGGGAAACACTGAATGAGGTGATCACGGTTGCCCGTTGGTGTGCGCCAGAATGACCACGCTGCGCGGCGGCAGTTTGAGACTGGCATTCTCGATCGTAATCCGGGTATCGATGGCCGAGACCAGCGCCACTTCGAAACGGAGCCCCTGCTCGGGTGGCAGAGCGACCTCGATTTCCTCGCGCAGCCTGTTGAACCAGACGAGAAGGACCTCGCCCTCTTCGTGGAGGAACATGCCCAGGACCCCGGAATCGGCGCGGTTCCAATCCTTGTCAGTCATTTCAGCACCGTCGGGGCGAACCCACATGACATCCTTGAACCCGTCGGTTTTTTCCCCGGTCAGGAATTTGTCGCTCCTGAAGGCCGGATGGTTGCGACGCATTTCGGACAGGCTGGCAACGAAGTTGACAAGGTCTCCATCGGCATTTTCCCAGTCCAGCCAGGTGATCTCGTTGTCCTGTGCGTAGGCGTTGTTGTTGCCGCCCTGGGTGCGGCCGAACTCGTCGCCGGCCGTTAGCATGAGTGAGCCATGGGAGACGAAAAGCGTGGCCAGCAGAGCCCTTACGTCATTGCGGCGGGCGGTATTTATCGCCTCGTCATCGGTCTCGCCCTCGGCGCCGTTGTTCCATGAGTAGTTGGCGTTGTGCCCGTCGCGGTTGTCCTCGCCATTGGCGTCATTGTGCTTGTTTTCATACGAAACCAGATCGCCAAGCGTGAACCCGTCATGGGCGGCAAGGAAATTGACGCTGGCCGAAGGCTTGCGCCCGTCATGGTTGAACTGGTCGGCCGATCCGGCGACCTTGCCGGCGAGCGCTCCGATCATATGGTCCTCGCCGCGCCAGAATTTCCGCACCGTGTCGCGGTACTGGTCGTTCCATTCAATGAACGGTTCGCCGAACTGGCCGACGTGATAGCCGCCCGGCCCCGGATCCCACGGCTCGGCGATCAACAGGCAATCTTTCAAAATGTCGTCGGTCCTGATGCGCTCGAGCAGTTCGGCATCGCGCGAGAACCCGTCCAGCGAGCGCCCCAGAACCGTCGCCAGATCGAACCGGAAGCCGGCGATCCCGAATTCGGTCACCCAATAGCGCAAACTGTCGATCACCAGATCCTGCACCGCCGGATGATCGCAGCGCAGCGTGTTGCCGGTGCCCGCATCATTGACCAGTGCCATTGCGCCATCCGCCTCCACATGGCGGTAATAGGTCAGCGCATCGAGCCCCTTCATCGAAATGACCGGCCCCTGGGAATCCCCTTCGCCGGTGTGGTTGTAGACCACATCGAGCACCACCCGGATCCCCGCCTCGCGATAGGTCTCGACCATATGGCGCAGCGATTGCGGCCCGCGCGGAATGATCCGCGGATCGGTGGCGAAATAGGTGATGGGGTTGTAGCCCCACACGTTGGTCAGGCCCAGCGAGGGCAGATGCCCGTCATCGATCCACCCGGCAATCGGCATCAACTCGACAACATCGACGCCGAGATGCTTGAGATGGTCGATGACATAGTCCGTCGTCATCCCCGCCAGCGTTCCCCGCAGCGGTCCCTGCACCGAAGGATGGCGCATGGTGAAGGGGCGAACGTTGAGTTCGTAAATGAAATTGGGCCGTGCGGGATCCGGCTCGAAATCGGTTTCGACAACCGGCCCCTGCACCAGCGCCTTGGGCACCAGGGGCGCGGTATCGACCGATTCATCACGCGCCAGCCGCAGTTTCGGGCTGCGCACGAACGTCCTGTCGATGCGCCGTGCGTAAGGGTCGACCAAGAGCTTGTTGGGATCGAAATAATAGCCCTGCGCCGGATCGTATTTTCCATCGGCCCGCAGGCCGTAGCTGGCGTTTGCCCCGATCCCATCGATATGAACCGACCAGCGATTGCCATCGCCCCGGCTCATCTCGACCCGGTCGGTCTCCTCGTCCTGATCGTCGAACAGGCACACCCAGATCGCTTCGGCGGTCTCCGAATAAACCCCGAAATCCACACCGGTATCGGTCACCGTCGCACCGAGAGGGGCGGGTGAAGCAGGCTGCTTGTCTGATGACATTGAGGGACTTTCCGTCAGGTTATGACCGTTGGAGCATCGCGGCCGGTCCGGGCCTTGATCTCGGCGACAGCATCGGCCAGTGCGATCAGGTCGGCAAGTGCCTCCTGGGTATCCCTGTCATGCATGCCGTCGCCGGGCTCGAACCGCTCGATGTAAACCCGTAAAGTCGCGCCGACCGTTCCGGTTCCCGAGAGCCGGAACACCATGCGCGAACCGTCATCGAACCCGATGCGCAACCCTTGCCCCGTGGCGGTCGAGCCGTCCACCGGGTCGTTGTAGGAAAAATCATCGGCAAGGATCACCTTGCGCCCGTCCAGCCCGTTGGCGAGCAGGCCCGGAAGCTTGGTGCGCAGATCGGTCATCAACGCCCTGGCGTCATCGGCATCGACCTCTTCGTAATCGTGCCGCGAATAATAATTGCGCCCGTATGTGGCCCAATGCTCGCGAACGATTTCATCGACGCTCTGCTTGCGCGCCGCCAAAATGTTGAGCCACAGCAGGACGGCCCACAGCCCGTCCTTTTCGCGCACATGGTCCGATCCGGTCCCCGCGCTTTCCTCGCCACAGATCGTGACCTGCCCCGAATCCAGCAGATTGCCGAAGAACTTCCAGCCCGTGGGCGTCTCGTAGAGCGCGATCCCCAGCCGCTGGGCCACCCGATCCGCCGCCGCGCTGGTCGGCATCGAGCGGGCGATCCCGGCCAGCCCCTTGGCATAACCGGGCGCCAGATGGGCGTTGGCGGCCAGCAGCGCCAGCGAATCCGAGGGGGTGACGAACCGGTTTTTCCCGATGATCAGGTTGCGATCCCCATCGCCATCCGACGCCGCGCCGAAATCGGGTGCGTCCGGGCTCATCATCAGATCGTAGAGGTCTTTGGCATGAACCAGATTGGGATCGGGATGCCCGCCGCCGAAATCGGGCAGCGGGTTTCCATTGACCACGGTGCCTTCGGGAGCACCAAGGCGTCCTTCGATGATCGCCCTGGCATACGGGCCGGTCACCGCGTGCATGGCGTCGAACCGCATGGTGAACCCTTGCGCAAACATCGCCGCGATGGCGTCGAAATCGAACAGGGTTTCCATCAGGGCCGCATAGTCGGCCACCGGATCGATGACCTCCACGCTCATGCCCGCCACATCGTGCACCCCGATCTGGCCCAGATCGACATCGGGCGTGTCGACGCTCTTGTACTGGGTGATCTCCATGGACCGCGCAAAGACCGCATCGGTGATCTTTTCAGCCGCCGGGCCGCCATTGGACGCATTGTACTTTATGCCGAAATCGCCATCCGGGCCGCCCGGATTGTGGCTGGCCGACAGAACGATTCCGCCAAACGCCCCGTAATGGCGGATGATGTGGGAGGCCGCCGGGGTTGACAAGATGCCCCCCTGGCCGACCATCACCTTGCCGAACCCGTTGGCCGCCGCCATGCGGATGGCAATCTGGATGACACTGTCGTTGAAATAGCGGCCGTCGCCCCCGATCACCAGTGTCTGGCCCTGGCGGCCCGGCAGGCTGTCGAACAGCGACTGGATGAAATTTTCCACGTAATTGGGCTGCTGGAAATGCGTGACCCGCTTGCGCAGTCCCGACGTTCCCGGCTTCTGATCGGAAAATGGCGTTGTGGCGACAGTCCGGATGCTCACTGGGCTTCCCCCAAAATCTTCTGATAGAGCCCGGCATATTTGCCGGCGCTGTTGGTCCAGGAAACATCGGTCTTCATGCCCTTGCGTTGCATGCGCGACCAGATGTCGGGACGTTGATAGAGCGAGACGGTGCGCGAAATCGCTTCGCCCAGCGCCGGCCCATCGACCGGGGAGAACTGGACGCCTGTTGCAACCCCGGCTTCCACCGCCGCCTCATTGGCGTCGATCACCGTATCGGCCAGCCCACCCACACGGCTGACCAGCGGCACCGCGCCATAGCGCAGACCATAAAGCTGGGTCAGCCCGCACGGCTCGAACCGCGAGGGCACCATGAGCACATCGGCGCCCCCCTGCATGAGGTGGGACAGCGCCTCGTCATAGCCGCGCACGAACCCCACCCTCCCCGGGTGGCGCTCCGCCGCATCGCTCATGGCCGCCTCGAGCTGGATGTCGCCCGACCCGAGCACCGCAAGCGAGCCGCCCAACGAGACCAGCCAGTCGACATTTTCCGCAACGATGTCGATGCCCTTCTGCCAGGTCAGCCGCGAGACCAGTCCGAACAGCGGCCCCGTGTCCGCTTCAATCCCGAACCGTTCGGCCAGCGCCGCGCGGTTGGTGGTCCGCGCCTTGGTGTTGGCCGCACCGTAATGGGCAGCCAGTTCGGGGTCGGTCTGGGGGTTCCAGGCCGTTGCGTCGATACCGTTGAGGATGCCGTAAAGATCGTGCCCGCGCTCGTTGAGCAGGCCCTCGAGCCCCATGCCATATTCGGGCGTGCGGATTTCGCGCGCATAGGTGGGGCTGACGGTGGTTATGGCATGGGCACAGCGCAGCCCGCCCTTCAAGAACCCCACCCCGCCATAATATTCGACCCCCGACATATCGAAGGCCTGGGCGGGCAATCGCAGATGGGGAAAGATGTCGGCGCCGAACTGGCCCTGAAAGGCGATATTGTGGATGGTAAGGATCACCCGCGTTTGTGTATCCCCGCCAAACGCCACATAGGCCGCAGCCATGGCGGCCTGCCAGTCATGGGCGTGGATAATGGCCGGACGGTAGCCCTCCACCAGTCCCTTGGCCAACTCCGCCGCCACCCAGGACAGCGCCGCATACCGCTGCCAGTTGTCGGGCCAGTCGGCGCCGGTCTGATCGACATAGATCCCGCCCGGTCGGTCAAACAGATGTTTGGCATCGAGCACGATCAGATCGAGCCCGGCCACCCGCGCCGCGATCAATTCGGCAGGCCCTCCGAACAGATCGTCAAACGTTGCAACCGTACGCCCCCGCTTGAGGGCCGCCTTGACCTGCGGATAGCCGGGCACAAGCGTGCGCATGGCAATATCGTGCTCGGCCAGCGCCGCCGGCAGCGCCCCGGCCACATCGGCCAGTCCCCCGGTCTTGACCAGCGGGTAGATTTCGGAAGTGACCGAAAGGACGTCCATCATTTCGAGGCAACGAGTCTGTTGATCATGGGCTGGGTAATCAGGGTGACACCGCTTTCGGTGCGGCGGAACCATTTCGCGTCGAACTCGGGGTCTTCGCCGACCACGAGCCCTTCGGGAATTTCCACCCGCGCATCGACCACCACCTTGTTGAGGCGCACACCGCGCCCGATGGTGCATTGGGGCAGGACAACAGCTTCGTTGAGCTCGGAATAGGAATTGACCCGCGCGCCCGTCGCCAGCAGCGTGCGCCGCAACTGCGCGCCCGAAACGATACAATCGCCCGAAACGAGCGAGGAAATGGCCTGCCCGCGCCGCCCGTCGATATCGTGGACGAACTTGGCCGGCGGGGTGATTTCCGCGTGCGTCCAAATCGGCCATTCCCGGTCGTAGAGATCGAGCTGGGGGGTGATATCGGTGAGATCGATATTGGCTTCCCAATAAGCATCGATCGTCCCCACATCCTTCCAGTAGGATACCTGTTCGTGTTCCGAGCGCACGCAGGAGCGCGGAAACCGGTGCGCCCAGGCGGTGCCATTGGCAACGATATGGGGGATGATGTCCTTGCCGAAATCGCGACTGGAGCCCTCGGTTGCCGCGTCGCGGCGCAACTGGTCCATCAGGAATTTGGTCTCGAACACGTAAATGCCCATCGAGGCGAGCGAGACACCGGGCTTGTCGGGGATCGAGGGCGGATCCTTGGGCTTTTCCATGAACTCGACGATCCGGTCGCGCCCGTCCACATGCATCACCCCGAAGGCCGAAGCTTCCCGCGAGGGCACTTCGAGACACCCCACGGTCACATCCGCCCCCGTGTCCACGTGCTGGCGCAGCATGAGCTCGTAATCCATCTTGTAGACGTGGTCGCCGGCCAGGATAACGATGTATTTGGTGTTGTAGTCGTCGATGATGTCGATGTTCTGATAGACCGCGTCGGCCGTTCCCGCATACCACATGTCCTCGGCCACCCGCTGGCTGGCCGGCAGGATGTCGAAGCTCTCGTTGCGTTCGGTGCGCAAAAAGTTCCAGCCGCGTTGCAGGTGCCGGATCAGGCTGTGCGCCTGATATTGCGTGGCCACCGAAATGCGGCGGATGCCCGAATTGATGGCATTGGACAGCGCAAAATCGATGATGCGCGACTTCCCCCCGAAATAGACCGCCGGCTTGGCGCGCCGGTCGGTCAGTTCCATGAGCCGCGTACCGCGCCCACCCGCCAGCACATAGGCCATGGCATCACGGGCAAGGGGCGCCGGGTTCTTCTTGTCGACCATGATCCTCTCCTTTGTTGCACCTCCGGCTGGTCCCTCTCCGGTGGCGTTTTCCTTTTTTTGCCTATCCCGGCTCAAATTGCAGGATGAGGGTCGACAGCGGCGGCAGAACGATCTCTGCCGTTGCCGGATAACCGAATTCATTGCCTTTGGTTGCGCTGACCACACCCTGATTGCCCGTGTTGGACCCCGCATACCAGCCCGCGTCGGTATTGATGCGCTCGACCCACCGCCCGGCGGCAGGCATGGGCAGGCGGTATTTTTCGCGCGGCACGGGGGTCAGGTTGGTGATGACCACCACAGGCGCCGCATCGGGAGCTTTGCGCACCCAGGCCAGCACCGAATTGGCCTGATCGTTGGCAATGATCCACTCGAACCCTTCGGGCTCGCAATCGCGTCCATGCAGCGCGGGTAGTTCGCGATAGACGGTATTGAGGTCGGAAATCAGCCGCCTTATGCCTTCGTGAGATGGCGCATCGAGCAGCCACCAATCGAGCGCATGGGCCTCGCTCCACTCTTCGCGCTGGGCAAATTCCTGGCCCATGAACAACAGCTTCTTGCCCGGATAACCCCACATGAAGGCATAATAGGCGCGAAGGTTGGCAAACTTCTGCCAGTCGTCGCCCGGCATCTTGGAGAGCAGCGACCCCTTGCCATGCACCACTTCGTCATGGCTCAGCGGCAGCGTGAAATTTTCCGAAAAGGCGTAGAGCAGCCCGAAGGTCAGGTCGTGGTGGTGGAAGCGGCGGTGGATCGGCTCGCGCTGCATGTAGCGCAGCGTGTCGTTCATGAAGCCCATATTCCACTTGAACCCGAACCCCAGACCCTTGGCATAGGTCGGCGCGGTCACCCCCGGCCAGCTCGTCGATTCCTCGGCCACGGTGAAGGTGCCGGGGTGGTGGCCGTAGGTTTCGGCGTTGACGCGCTGGAGAAAGGCGATCGCTTCGATATTCTCGTTGCCGCCCTGACTGTTGGGCACCCACTGGCCCGGCTGGCGCGAATAATCGAGATAGAGCATGGAGGCCACCGCATCGACCCGCAGCCCGTCGATGTGGAACCTTTCCAGCCAGTAGAGCGCATTGTTGGTGAGAAAGCTCGAGACTTCCTTGCGCCCGAAATTGTAGATCGCCGTGTTCCAGTCCGGGTGATAGCCCTGACGCGGATCGGCGTGCTCGTAGAGCGCGGTGCCATCGAACTTGGCCAGCCCGTGCTCGTCGGTCGGGAAATGGGCGGGCACCCAATCGAGAATGATCCCCAGCCCCGCATTGTGCGCCGCATCGACAAACCGGGCAAACCCGGCCGGATCCCCGAACCGCGCGGTGGGCGCATAAAGCCCCGTGGGCTGATAGCCCCAGCTCGGATCATAAGGGTGCTCGGAAATCGGCAGCAACTCGATATGGGTAAAGCCCATATCGGCGGCATAGGGCACCAATTGCTCGGCAAGCTGCTCATAGCTCAAGAACCCGCCATCGGGCCGCTTGCGCCAGGAGCCCAGATGCACCTCGTAAACGCTCATCGGTTCGTGGCGGTAGTCGCGCGATTTGCGCGCTTCCATATACGCCTGGTCGGTCCAGGCGAACGGCGTCGGGTCGGCAACCACCGAAGCGGTTTTTGGCCGCATCTCCGATTGCTGAGCATACGGATCGGCCTTGAGCGGCAGGAGATTGCCCTCCTTGCCGATGATCTCGTATTTGTATTGCGCGCCGGGCGTGACGCCAGGCACGAAAATTTCCCAGATGCCGATCTGGTTGCGCAGCCGCATGGCGTGGCGTCGCCCGTCCCAATCGTTGAACGAGCCGACGACCGAAACGCGCCGCGCATTGGGCGCCCAGACGGCAAAATGGGTGCCCTCCACGCCCTCGAATGTCATGAAGTGGGCGCCCATCTTGTCGAACAGGCGCAGATGGGATCCCTCGCCGATGTAATAGTCGTCCATCGGGCCGAGCACCGGGCCAAACGAATAGGGATCGATCACATCCCACTCGCCCCCGTCATTGCCGGCATGGTACAGTACGGGTTGAAAACGGTCTATGGTCACCGGACCTTCAAAAAAGCCCGCATCGTCCCGTTTTTCAAGCTTTCCCAGGGGCTTGCCATCGAGTGTGCGCACCTCGGCCCATTGGGCGTGAGGCACGAGTGCACGGGCGATCCATTGGCCCTCACTCTCGTGCAGGCCCAAAATCGCGAAAGGGTCGTCGTGCTGTCCACTCACCACCCGGGCGATCTGTTTGGGATCGGCCTGCCATCCGGACTGCTTTTTTGCCAAGTGCTCTACTCCCCCTCTGATGTCGGTGCATCAGTCTGTTTGTTATGAACCCGCCGGGGACCCCCAAGTTCCGGCGTCCCGCAGTCAAATCGTCAGATGTGCGGCGCTCCCCAGATATCGTCGGCATATTCACGGATCGTGCGATCCGAGGAAAACCAGGCCATTCTCGCTGTATTGCGGATCGCCATGGCGTTCCAGACCGTGCGGTCGTTCCAGAACGTATCGACCTTGCGCTGCGCGGCGCAATAGGCGTCGAAATCGCGCGCCACCATGAACCAGTCATGGTCGTAAAGCCCATCCATCAGGGCGCGATAGCGCGCCCGGTCGTCTGGCGAAAACACCCCCGACCCGATCGCTTCGATGACCTCTCGCAACGATTGACTGGATTCGATCAATTCGCGGGGCGGCCTGTTCTGAGCCCGGACGTCATCGACCTCGTCCGAGGTCATTCCGAAAATCACGATGTTTTCAGGACCCAACCGCTCGCGCATCTCGACATTGGCCCCATCCATGGTGCCGATGGTCAAGGCCCCGTTGAGTGCAAACTTCATGTTCCCGGTCCCCGAGGCTTCCATGCCGGCGGTCGAGATCTGTTCGGACAGATCGGCGGCGGGAATGATGGTTTCGGCCAGCGACACGTTGTAATTGGGCAGGAACACCACCTTCAAAAGCCCACGCACGGCGGGGTCGTTGTTGATGACCTTGGCAACGTCGTTGATGAGCTTGATGATGAGCTTGGCGTTCCAGTAACTGGGCGCCGCCTTGCCCGCGAAGACCTTGACCCGCGGCACCCAGCGCTTTTCGGGATGGGCGCGGATCATGTTGTACTGCGCCACCGCTTCCATGATGTTGAGCAATTGGCGCTTGTATTCATGGATACGCTTGATCTGGATATCAAACAGCGCATCGGGCGAGACCGTGACCCCTGCCCGCTCCTTGATGAGCGCCGCAAGGCGTTCCTTGTTGCCGCGCTTGACGGCGGCGAACTGGTCCTGGAATGACTTGTCCTCGGCATGCACGTCGAGCTTGATGAGCTGTTCGATATCGTCCTTGAAATCGGGGCCGATGCGCTCGGAAATCAGCCGGGTCAGCGCCGGATTGCACTGCATCAGCCAGCGGCGTGGCGTGACACCATTGGTCTTGTTGTTGATGCGGTCGGGGTAGAGTTTATGCAGATCGGCAAAAACCGTCTGCTTCATCAATTCGGTATGCAGGGCGGAAACCCCGTTGATCGAATGGGACCCCACAAACGCCAGCTGCCCCATACGCAACCGGCGGCCGCCATTCTCATCGATCAGGGAAATCGCCGCGATCCGGGAGTCGTCGAGCCCTTTTTCGCGCGCTTCCTCGAGCACCATGGCGTTGATGGCATAGGCAATCTGCATCTGGCGCGGCAAGAGCCGCTCGAGCAGCGCCACGGGCCATGTTTCGAGCGCCTCGGGCAACAGCGTGTGGTTGGTGTAGGAGAAAATGCCCTTGGTCAGCTTCCAGGCTTCGTTCCAGCTCAGCCCCTGCACGTCCATCAGGATACGCATCATTTCGGCAATCGAAATCGCCGGATGGGTGTCGTTGAGCTGGATGGCCACCTTGTCGGGCAGCGAACCCAGATCGCCATATTGCTGGAGATGGCGGCGTACGATGTCCTGCAGCGAGGCCGAGGAAAAGAAAAACTCCTGCCGCAGCCGCAATTCCTGACCGGCCGGCGTGGAGTCGGCGGGATAGAGCACGCGGGTGATCGAGACAGCCTTGGCGCTTTCTTCCAGCGCCCCGATATGGTCGCCCGAATTGAAGCGGTCGAGCAGCAGCGGATCGATCGGCTGGGCGCTCCACAGGCGCAGGGTATTCACCCGCGCGCCGCGCCACCCCACGACCGGTGTATCGAAGGCTACCGCATTGAGATGTTCGGCCGGATGCCAGACCTGCCGCACGCTGCCATCGGGCTGGGTGACCGGCTCGACCGATCCGCCGAACCCGATCTCGTAAGCGCTTTCGCGACGCTCGAATTCCCATGGATTGCCGTGTGCAAGCCAGTCTTCGGGCAATTCGACCTGCCAGCCATCGCTCATTTCCTGGCGGAAAAGCCCGTGGACATAGCGGATGCCATAGCCATAGGCGGGCACTTTTATGGTCGACATCGATTCAAGAAAACAGGCGGCCAGACGGCCAAGACCGCCATTGCCGAGCGCCGCGTCGGGCTCGCGCTCGATCAATTCGTCCAGATCGACATTGAACGAGGCCAGCGCCTCGCGTATCGGCTCCATCATGCCAAGATTGGACACGGCGTCACGCATCAGCCGCCCGATCAGAAATTCGAGGCTGAGGTAGTAGACGCGCTTTTGCGATGTCCGCCAGGTATCGCGCGTCGACTCCATCCACTGGTCGATGATCCGGTCGCGTATGGTCAGGATGGTCGCGGTCAGCCAGTCCGTGCGGCGCGCGACAATCGGGTCCTTGCCAACGGCATAGGTCAGCTTTTCGAGGATTTCGTTGCGAAGCGTTTCAGCGTCGCTGGCCCGTGGCTGAGGGGTGGGGGCATCGTAAACGATCGGCTTTTGCGGCATATCGCAACCCATGGTTCATGTCTGTTCCTCCCCTCAGAGACCACGAGTGTTGCACGAGTTCTGGCCGCATTCCAGCACCTTTAGCGTCATGGCGCTCATGCGCTTCCAACATGGTTGAACAAAAAATGCATCGGACACGGAACCGGCGGGCCACAGGCGCGTTTTAGGGGCAGCCGATGGAGGCGCCCCTACCTTCATCGTGCCAAGCCCTGACCCTAAAGAGGATTGCTGCCCGGCGATCCTCTTTTTTTGTGCGATGGCGGAACCATCATCGCCGTCCGGCATTTATTGGGAACGCGGATGCGTTTCCCCCAAGCGCTTTCGCTATCAGAAAGGCCGGGAGCCCCAAAGGCTTCCCGGTCTTTCCTCGTTCGGGGCGGGATTTCAGGATCGCTCGGATCAGGTGATGTGGCTGCCGTCGATGCGCAGGGCATAGTCCACGCGGCTGCCATTGACCGCAAGCTCGCCCATTCCATCCACCGCCAGCGGCACGACGCTTTCGAGAAATTTGCGGGTCAGCGGCTCGATCTCGTGGGCCGTCGATCCGGCGCCCAGCCGTTCGGTCCATTTGATGATCAGATTGCGCCCGCCATCCGACCGCGATTCGACGCTGAACGCCACGTTGATGGCCCCGTCGCCGGGATACAACTGGCCGTTGCGAACAGAGTTGGATGCCAACTCGTGGATGGCGAGCCCGACATAGAGCGCCGCGTTGGGCGAGACGACCAGGTCGTCGCCCTTGAGGTCAACCGGCAGCGCGTTGTCGCGGTGAAAAAGGGCAATCTGACGCGATATCAGATCGCTGAGCAACGCGCCCTGCCAATCCCGATCGGTCACCAGATCCTGGGCGCGGGCAATCGCCTGCAGGCGCCCCGAGAAAGCCGTAACGAAGCCTGGAACGCTGGTGGCGCTGCGCGCGGTCTGGGACGCAAGCGAAAGCACGATGGCCATAAGATTGCGCGAACGATGGCTGACCTCTCGCAGCAGGTTCTTGAGTTGAACCTCGCGGCGCTTCTGGGCACTGATATCGATGATCGTGGAATAGACCCCGATCGCCGAGCCGACCGGATCGAGATCGGGGTCGATCCAGATATCGAACCAGCGGACCTCACCGGAAATATTGACCGGCAACTCGAAGCGTTGGGGCTCACGGGTATCGAGGACATGAAGTTTGGTGGCACGGAGCCGCTCAGCGGCCAGCCGGGGCAGGAAATCGGAATCGGTGTTTCCCAGAACATCGGTGAGCTCTATGCCGGAGGGAAGGTTTTCCGCCCATTCATAAAGCAGATCGCGGTTCTGATAACTCAGGGAGACCGGCGTTCGACTCAGGGCCCTCATGGCAAACGCAAAGCGGCGAGAACTCTCGAGGGTACCCCCGCCTGACTTTCCGTTGTCCTGACCCTTCATAGGCGACGCATGTTTGTCCGAGTGTTCCACAAGCCCCACTTAAACCGCCCCGATGGGCGGCTCGTTTTTCGTCTCAGCGCCATGGGGCTGCTAGCGTGCGCGCCGAGCCAACCCGAAGATGAGACCAATAACCATTGCGACGAGAAATACAAAGAATAGAATCTGTGCAATCGAGGATGCTGCCCCGGCGATCCCGCCAAATCCGAGAACACCGGCGATAATGGCAATTATGAGAAATGCCAAAGCCCAACCGAGCATGATCGTACTCCCGTAAAATTCTGAACGTGTGGGAGAACGAACCGGGCGCCGGGTTGTTCC
>TARA_R110002051_G_scaffold3840_3_pt1 | contig 17606 bp, 21 predicted proteins | sample TARA_R110002051 | Tara Oceans TARA_R110002051 (sample SAMEA4397023) | marine metagenome | biome: Polar Biome; feature: [MES] marine water layer (ENVO:01000295) within the mesopelagic zone...; material: water (ENVO:00002006), including particulate matter (ENVO:01000060) such as......
CCGTAATCGGTGACACTCCCCCCACACCGGGTGCACCCGCGTTCATAGATATTGTAGCCTGAGGCGGTGCTACCTGAGGCTGCGCCCCCGGCCCAGTGGGTAGACTTTCCACAAGCCGGGTCCAATGGGGAGTTGGAGGTGTGATTGATTGCACTACACCTGTGGTGGGGTTGATCGCTGATTTGGTTAGCGCGTTTCTTGAGAAATTATATGCTGTACGAATTTCAGCATTTCTTTGCGGATCAAAAGCAAGAACCCCGTTGTCAAGATCGACAAGGGCACTGTTCAAAGTATTGTTCCACCGATCTGTTTGTGTCTGCCCTACGGGTGTTTTCCCTAAATTCCAATCTGGCCCCGGATGCGGTGCACCCTCTATGTATTCCGCTTGTTCACCTGTAACTGGATTGTGCCATGTTTTATAACCTCGTGGTGCCCGTGGTTGTGTGGGTGTATACCCTGGTGGTTGCTCACCTTTAGGGTAATACCCACCGACTTCGCCGGGTTTTGGACTATGGAACCAAACTTTTTCTGCAGCTTCTTTTGCAGTTTTATATTGCTCTAGATTCGCCCATTTACTTATTTCATCAACGTCTTCCCCAGAAGCCAACCTCTGGTTAATAGTTTTTTGTATATGTGCTGGTACAGGGTTAACGCCTCCAACCACAGCAGTTCTGGGGGTAGGCGGTGTTATGGGTGAAAGAATACTGGGTGTTGTTAGTGCGGCTGGTGCTTGTGCGGGGGCAGTAGGAACTCCAGGGTTAATCTTGCTGATTGCGTTAAGGACCGCGTTACCTTGGGCTGCTGTTCCGCCCGTCGCTGCCGGCGTGTTGTAAGAAAGTGGGGCGTGGCCGACGTTGAAACCACCCACCTGTGCGGCCATGGCCGCGTTCTGGATCGCGGGGGCAGTAGCTCTGCGCGGCGGGGGCGGTGGAGGTGAAAGAAGTTTGAAGGTGTCGCCGGGTGAGGCATCGGACGCGCCATAACCCCCGTCCATCAACTGATCTGTCAGTCTTTGTTTGCGTGCTCTTTCTCTGTTCGCCTCACGCAGCTTGGCTACACCGCCGCTAGTGCCATCATCAAGGTCAGAGGCAGCAGCGGCCATTTCGGCCACAAAGTTCTTAGCCTTATCGCTCCGGGTGAAGTCCCATATATCACGCAAGCCCATATGATACCTTCCCTTCTATCCGGGTATCCATCCAGCGCCGGATAGCCCACTTGAGTAATGGCTTGTCAGAGATAAACGCAGCAATGCGCTCACCGTGTTTAATATAGAAATTGCGGAACCAAGCAGGAGCTTCGTAAAGCACCCACTCACGGAATTGCAGCCATTTGGGATTGTCAGCGCCGTAGACCTCACGGGCTACCCAACAGAAGCCAGTAGCCAAAGCAACTTGTGCTGCTGCTTTGAACGGTGACGGGCTTTTCGTTGTCTTGCTAAAACCCTGCTGCGAAACACTGGTCGGGTAGGGATTCATGCCAAGTTGAGCACCCCGGAATGCGAGGGCATCATACGGAACATCCATTACATTCTGGTCTTGCACTTGCTGTTGCCCGCCGATATTACCGAGCATATCAAGTCTCTGAACGTCTCGATCATAGTTCATCTGCTCTGCATTTGCGGCACTATCAGCCCAAGCCCCTACCGCGTTCATGCGCTGTGCATCAGAACGATAGCGTGATTCCATGTCAGCCATACGACCCGCTTGGGTGAGATCAGCGTCGCCCATGGCCTGTTGCCCTGCAAAGTCAAACTGACTCCCATAGCCTTGTTGCTGCATCATGGCGTTTTGCTGTGCTGCTTGCTGGTCAAACATACCCTGTTGCTGGGCTTGTGCTATTCGTGCGGCCTGGTTGACCTGTGCTGCTTGCTGGTCAAGAGATGCTTGTTGTTGGGCCTGAGATGCTTGTGTGGCTTGGTTGCCCTGTGTTGCTTGCAAGGCCCTGTTTGCGTCCGCCGCAGAAAGTTGAGCAGACGTATTGAATCCTTGGCTACGAAGCCCGCTAAGAGTGGAGGCGGCATTGCGGGCGTAATCATCAGCCACCTGGGCATCACGAACACCATGACGAGAACCTCCGAAGGCACCAGCGGCACTGGCGTTCATATCAGACATCGCCTGATTGCGTTCATTCACATTACCAAGGTTGGCCATGACGGCATCAACCACCTGGTCTTCATACTGGTTTTGGTAGTTACTCATCCCCGCTGCCGCATTCTGGGCGCTTACATCACCAACACCCCGTAATTGGGCAGCCCCCATGTCGTCAACATTCTGTAATTGAGCAGCATTCATAGAGGCCGTCTGCATATCACCAATGCCGCCAATCTGCGGAATGCCACCCATTTTAGCCATGGTGTATGGGCTGCGGTCGGCAAAGCCACGGTAATAGTCTTGCCCAAGGTCTTGAGCGTCCAAACCCGTTGTTCCTGACAGGCCACGCACCCCCTCAAACATACCGAGTTGATCGTCAGTAAACCCTGCAACCCGTTCGGTAGGAGCCTCAGTTGGCATAAGACCTTCAGTAAGGAAATTGCCTAGCCCAATATTTTCACGCCCGGTTTGCTCAACCCAGTCTGGCAGTTCGTATTGCGTTTCCTGTGTTGACTTTGTTTTCTCTTTCTTACCGAAAATACTGCTAAATATTCCCACGGGTTCTCTCCTAAGCTGCTGCGCGTCTAACGTCTAAGCGCTCTATGTCAATACGGATAGCCCCAAGGCGCATAAAAAACGGGGCGCTGTCCCACTCAAACAACAGAGACACTGACCGGCCACGGGCACGCACGTTTATCTTGCCCGTACTAGATGAAATATTAAAAGGCCCAAACTCTCTGGGTGTTTCATTAGGGTTGTTTCTGACAAACACCTTGACTGTCAAACCTCCCTGAAGGTCTTCAAAGTCGGGGAGGATGGCCCTGACTAGCGCCTGTGTATCGCCGTCGCCTATATCAAAATAGCCTGTTTGCAGTGAGCCGGAAAGTGCCGCACCGTCAGCAGAGAAACCCTTTTCCTCATAGCGCATTTGGCCGGCAGCGTCCGCAGACACGGGATATTCTTCAATAGATCGATCTAACTGGAAAGGACGTATCTTGATACATCCGCTCCAGGTTTGCTCTACATAATTATAGGTTACACAGCGAGAGACTTCCTGGCCTGAATCCCGCTTATCAGGGTAGCTCCATGTAACCTCATTCTTGGCCTTGTTAGAATAAGCTGCAATCAGGTCTTGCTGGACATATTCGAGGTTGTCGTAAACGTCCCTCTGGTACGGGCTGGAGAGCGGTTGTGGCACTCCGCCACGATAGACGTAGAATTCACCATTACCCATCCAGAAAACCCCGGAATCGGTCGCAACAACGGCATTCTGACCGATTAGGCCAACCTCACCGACCTGATCGAACCTATAAACCACATTAGGGTCAGGAACAAAACGCATGGAAAACACGCTCTGCAAGGTAAATATCAGGTTCTCGCCCCGCGTTGGAATGCCGCGCACAATTCGCCCACCGTTAGGGAGTTTGAAGTCGCCGGCAACATTGGTCGCGGTTGCGGTCCAGTCCTCATTGTTTTCCTGGTCGCACCATCTAACCAAAAGATTGTCGTATAAGCCGTCAGTTCCGATTGTACCTAACAGTACGGCAATACGCTCCGGGGTGACAAACATGGAGTCAGCCTGAGTGGGTGCATTGGGCACCAATCGGCCTGTGGTAAGTTGAGTGACAGAAACATTATCAATCGCCCCTATAAGGGAGGCACCCGTAAACTTAATAGCAACTGTGCCACCGGACCCGGAGTAGAACTCCGTCTTATATGTCCCTGTGGCTGCAAGAGCTATGGTGATTGCCGTGGACCCTGCGTAGGCCCTCACGGAGCCAGAGGTAAACGCCGTCACATCAAAATCAAGCAGGTAGTGAGCGCCAGGAACAAGAGAGATGTTTTGAGAAAGGTCAGAGCTTGCGGTGGCTGCGGTAGCCACTCCTGACCCTATGCTCCAATTAGCCCCTTTAGTCCAATTCGTATCCGACGCAAAATCGCCTGTAAGTATTAACTCGGTCCTAACATAAGCATTGTCGGTAGGGTTAAACTCATACAAACCACCGGATCGTGGGTTGAACAGCAAATTTTCTCCCCAGGGGGCTGCTGAGTAAGTGCGAGCAAAGAGCGCCTCTGTATTAGGGGAACCATAGGTTCCAGAACCGAACACGCCCGTACCGAAACCAGCGCCACCGATACCAAATTCCTGACCTGGTAAAATCCCATATTCGTAATCTGTGGTGCCGGTCGTGGAAACCGAAGAAGTGGCTTCGGAGGTATGTTCAAAGGTGTAACTGTTTGTAGCGATTGTGGTGACGGCCCAGGAACCCTGCATATTTAGGCCACCGACAGAAATAGAGTCAGGGAACGTAACTTTGCTGTCTATCGTCCTGTCATGGCCCGTATGAGCGACGGTGACGGTTTCATCCTCATCTGTGGTGCTAAAGGTGCTGGTCAGAACCCCACGGCTCAACACAGGTGTTATGTCGTATATTTGAGCGTCTGAATAGATATAGGCCCGTAAGTGAGTGCCCAGAAACGTATGAGCAGTTAAATCAAAGTCTTTCCATGAATTCATAAACCGGCATTTGCCCAGAAACGTATCCGTTGTGGACTTCTCAAACCCCAAATTTGACTCCATCCCTCCTCTGTGAGAACGCGCACCATTCCCCGCGCTAAAATACCCCTTGGCCTTTAGGGGGCTTTCATCTGGAAATATCCCAGCAGAAAAGGGGAATTTAATATAGGGCATTCTATACCAGCAACTCTGCTTTTCTGGTGGCATCAACCCCGGCAATGTTGTTGTCTACCAGGTACTGCAACCCCACATCATAGTCGCCGCCAACCGTGAATCTAACGGCGCGGTCAGCGTTGTTGGCCCAGGTCAGTTGTTCGTATAGATCAACCACAACTGGGTCTGTGGACGCTCTCAGGGCAACACGTTCGGTGCGGGTGAACTTGTCAAACCAGATTGTATAAGCAGATTCAATTCTATTGCTCATGGCTTAATCCTGTACTACATGAATGACGCCTGACTGACGCTCTTGTGAGCCGGTGCCTGTAATGTTGGCGCTGTGGCTGGCCTCAATTAGAAGTGATGATTCGTAGCGCAACATGACCTGACCAAGCAGGAATGCGGTATGTATTGGGATAAATTGGTGAACGTGCGCAGACCCTATGGCAATTACGCTTTTAGAGGCGTCGAGATTACCGAAGAGCATGCCAAGGTAGTTGTTAGTTGAAGTAACGGGGTTACAGAATATAGACCCAAGAACAGCACGCGAACCGGACGCAACAGCAATTGCAGGAATGGTGGTTGCCACACCATCAATCGTGATGCGGAAGGTCGTGGTCTGTGTGCCGCCCGAGGTCGGGCCGAATATCACGGCTGCTAACCCACGACCGGCAGTGTCGTTGTAAAGCGTTTTATAAGTGTCTGCGGTGTAATTGGAATCAACAGCGGTGCCGTGTGATTCCACTGCCGTCCAAAAACCAGCCGCTGTTGAGGCTGGTGCCGCCGCCGCGTCATCGTTAGTCTCCAAACTCCCAGCCGCTATAGTAGTACGCAGCAAATCTCTTGGGTCTGAAGTGTTCCCACCCTGCGGGTTTAAGGTTTGGGTTTGGGGCCGCAATGCTCCCGACGCCGCTCCAGTCAGGCGCGTACTCATGGCGTGATCCGATTTACAAAACCATGGATGATTACCACGTTGGCCGAGGCACAAAACGCCTTGACGATCAGGCCGCCAGTCAAAATTAGGCCCGGCACGACTAAATAAAGGCCGTCTTCAGCTTTTACTGTGAACTCTATCAGGTCGTCCGGTGATGTCGTTCCGCCGTATTCAATGGTCAATTTGCGATCCGTGGCGTCGGTGTTTTGCGCGTACAGCCAAATTTCATCCTCCGCAGATGCGTGAGCAGTATGGATAGTCGTGCCAGCCGATGAGGTGGCCACTACTTTCACGCCCTTCCCCGAAGTCGAGCCGCTCAAAACGGTTTTTACTATTGTGGTCATGATTCATCCAAAAATTTGTGAGAGAAAAACTACCTTGCCTTCATCGAGAGCCGGGACAGAAACACCTATAGTCATCGTGTCACCGTTGTCTGTTTTTGTAACATCACCGGAAACAAGGATAGCGGCGTTAAGGTAATTACTAGCCGCTGCGGCATCCATCTTAACTGTGCCATCGGCACCGGGTATGGACCCCGAAGCAATCAAAGCATTGACCTGGGTTAAATTGGTTGCGTCTGTGCCAGCCACCCCCGTAGCCACCCCGGAAATAACGCCAGAAACGGTCAGTTTTCCATTTACAGTCTGGGATGAGGTGTTTCTAAAATCCGATCCGTCATTGGCAACCCGAATAAATGTACTGTTGGCGATAGCAACGCCGGTAGAACCTGAAAGTTTAACCGTTACCGTGTCGCCTGAGTTGTTCCAAATGTCTAGAACGGTTTCGGTAGCAGGGAATGTGACACTAACAGCAGAAGAAAGAGACCCCGTAAACTTAACAAAGCCCACCAGACCCTCATTGGTCTTGGAGTAATTGCTGTGCGATATAGTCTTGTCGCCGGTTAATGCAATGGCCTGATAGCCCTTGCTGCCCCGCCCGATAATCTCAAAATTATCATTAATGTACCCGCCCCAAATATTATTATTGGACCCGGTACTTTGAAGCCTTGTAAGAAGCCTAGCTTCTGCTGAATCAGCCATTTTCTAACTCCGTGTTACTTGGAGAAATCAGCCAATCAGAGACCCGCTGAATGTGGTCCCTAGCAGCCATAATTTCTTCATACACAGCGGGTGGGACAGTCACCTTTGGTTGTCTCTTGTCACCCTCCATGGCTTCTCCGTTTTGGAGAACCGCCGCTGCTGTTTCCATGAGTTTGTCCGCACCATCTGCGAAACCAGCCACATTCGCTCGCCATGCTTCATTATTCACGATGCCACCGCCCTGTCAGTCATACGCCGCCAGTTGGTGCCATCGGATTCACAGGCCGTATCGCCGCCTGTCTCATTTGAAATCTTAATCCAACAATCCTTAAACCGTGCAGGGTCTGGTAGATCGGCAACCAAATATGTTGGCATCCTCACAGGTTGGGATAACTCGGCATCCACATAGATTTGAATACTCTGGACCAGAGCTTGCGCCCAAGGGGCTGCGTTATAAGGGACAGTTATCATGGTGTGGCAAAATCGAGTGAGATTTGTAAGCGCCCCTGTGGAAATTCCGCTCTTTCGCTGTCAGCTTCAATACGGGCGACATTGCGAACGTAGAGGGTGTCCCAGGTTGTCACCGTGTTAGGACTTCCTAATGATAAGTAAGGCGCAGCGTGCTTTAGACTGCCATACAGGTATGCCCCCGGATATGTGGCTAAGACCCAATTAGAGGGTGCCGCATCCGTAAGTGGGGGGATGTCCTGATGGTAGACTAGGGTATAGGCGTAGCCACTATCGGGCACGGGTTTAAGGCGGGCGTTAGACCCAATGATAGTGTAAGCAGACGGTTGGCCTCCAGCATCAGACCCAAACAATATTTCAATGTTCTGGGGTGTATGGAAGGCCAATACAGCCGAGTTCGACGCAACGGTCAGGTAAAAAGCCTCGACACTGATAAAGTCAGACGGCAAAGAAAGAGAAGCGCTACCGCTGGTGAGAGTGCCTGTTGCAGTGGCAAGCATCTGGTTGACCTGAAGGTCGCCGTTTAGGTCGCCTTCTGCGAGGTCTATAAATTCATCTACACGGTCATCAAGCTGGCTGTCCCATTCGGTCCAGTTCTTGATCGCTGTTTTCAGTTCGCTGTAAGTTTTAATAGCCATCAGGCAGCAGCCTTTCCGGTTATACCAGCATGGAGGTCACAATAGCCGTACCTCGGCGGGGCGCTAAAACTAGAAGTCATTAGGTCAGAGCGTAGTCTTTCGGGCGCACGGTTATTGGCTAGGTAACGGCCAAGCAGGTATTCAAGCTGGTAGCGCTCCATATCGGAAGTCTCGAAATCTACCTTGCGATCATCCAGGTCTTTCAATTCATACAGAGCGGAGGCTTCTGGAACGATAACAGGGATACCGCTGGCACGAACAAAGCCAATGAGAAAGCTGATATTCGGGCGCTGGTAGGTGTATTCGTCTTCTGTGGTCAAATCCACACCCCAGATACCAATACGGTCCACTGTTTTGCCCTGGTCATGCTCAAGAAAGGCCATAGCCAGCATCCACCCAAGCGAGCTTTCCAGATATGGTTCATTGGTTTCAGGTAGGCAGAGTGCGGGGTACGCTCGCAGATCGTCCAGCGGGTAAGCTGTGGAATTGGGAAAATACTGCTCCTGCAAGACAAGAATTTCATTCCAGTTAGGAACGCGGTTTTCAGTAAAGTCTTTCAGCCAATCCCGGTATGCAATACGGGGTGATACCGTATCATTGTCCCATACCTCGGGGGAGTGGATTTCAAAGTATCTATTGCCGGCGAATGTCATATCCCAGGCAAGACCCCACTTTTCCCATGCGGGGTCCATCATAGGAGCCTCCCCACGGGTATTAGAGCAACGCCCACATATGGCTATTTTTCTCACTTAATTTGTTACCTTTGGTGTCATTGTAGGAGTGATAACTGTGTCCAAGCGGCCAATGTCTTCCTCTGTGAAGCCAAAGTTATTAAAATCCGACTTTGCCATGGTTTTCTTGAGATTCCGGCCCCAAAGCGCTTGTCTGTTGTCGTAACTCATAGACCCGATATGGATGATGTACTGGGACAATCCATGGTCTACATGGAGCTCAATGCCGACTTCAGCGCACCGCTGGGCAAAATAGATATCCTCGGTCATAAAGCGCAGACCGTCCGGGGTAGGTTCAAAGGAAAAGAAAGGCGGCTTATTGTCTTTGATCTCTGATGAGATACGGTCAAAAACGCTGATCTTGGTCAGCATCACACCCATGCCCAGGTGGCGAACTTTTTGAATACCTTCCTGGTCGGTTTCCGTATACAGCGGTCCTGTATAATCCTCATCGTCCACATATGCCGTAGGGACGGGTGGTACGGTCTTCATGGGGTAGTTGACGCCGATAATGTCTAATTCGGCCTCTAGGAGTTGATTTAAGGCCCATGGAGGGAAGCCCATATCGGAATCCACCCATAAAATGTGGGTTGCTTTTGCTTCCCAGGCCAAGGCCACACCCTTTGAGCGGATTTCTGGAACTAAGAAGCCCTTCACATGGATGATTTCAGTCTCTACATCGGTGAGATTGACCATATTGGCGAGAGAAACCGCTGTTTCCACGCACATTTGGCCCGCCGTCGGCAAAACAATAGCGACCTTGAGGGGGATTGGGGCCCTTTTTCCATTAGTCTTAGCCATTACAGTTGCCCCGGCCAGGTGCGAAACATCGCATTATCGGGATCGTTACACCAAGCCTTCATCACCTTTTTATCAATGACTCCGGGGTGTCCCGCTGCCTTGGCGTCCCGCAACCATTGGTCATAGACAAAGTGGGGAACATAGGCGGCGTGCTTGAATTCTTTGCTCTCACCGTACAGGTCGGCCATTTCTCGGGCGTCCTTGGCGGCTTTGAGTATGCGGGTGGTGTCCTCAATGTTTTTGACTGTGTAATTACCGCCTAGATGGCGTTCATCAATGAGGATTTGCTGGATTTGCCCTGCGTTTCCGTAGGTATCGAGCAACTGTTGTTTCGACATTAAGTGCTCCTAAAGTGGGGGAAGCCGAAGCCTCCCCCGGTTACATTTAGGTCGTGGTCTTGATGTCAGCAATGATGCCGTTGGCAGCTTCAGCCGTGATTTCCAGGGTGTATTCAACAACCAGGAATTTCTTATCGGCGTCACCTGTCTTAGCAAGGTCATGCTCATGCATCCGGTCGTAATAGCTTGTCGCTAATGTTTCCGAATCAAGAACAAAGGCAGAGCGTTCCCGCTGGAACCTGTTAGGGATCACGCGGAAATCACCAAAATCTGAGGCGTAAATCGAAGCCGCAGCAAGAATGGTGTCAGAGGACACACTTTGACGCGCTTGTGAGCGGCCTGTGAACCCTGAAATCTGACGTTTGTTGAAGGGGCCAGCCATAAGAATTTCTGGCTCACCACCTGCCGTAAAGACAGACTGAATGACATCCTTTACATATTCCTCATCAATGGCACGCTCGATACCGGAGGCATCTGTACGGGCGACTGAGTGAGATGTGGAGTTTGCCCCGGCAGTCGTAGAGCCGGTCGTGGCACCATTAACAGTGGTGGTCACGTTATTCATGGAAACATTGGAAGTCAGCCAACTTTCCAGTGAACGAAGTTTCTTAGCTGATGTCGCATCACCAACCGATGACCCTTGATTTCGGGTCATAATGGCTTCGCAGTCGCGCTTCAGTTCCTTGCCTTTCTTGATAATTTCATAATCAAAGAAATCATCCGTACCAGCATGGTTTGCCTTACGTTGTGAGCGCGAAACTACAACGTCTTTGGTTGAGATTTGGCAATAGTTGTATGACCGAGTAACCGCAGCCGACGTTTGACCAGCAATGTCGTTACCTTCAATCTGGGCGTTTGTCGCATCAGGAGCCGCTAAAGTATCTTCTGGCCACTCGTGCTTTTGGTTTTCGGCGTCGCTTTCACCAATATTGGCCATAAATGGGCAATCAGTTGGTGAAATATTCGTGATAATATCAAGTAAATCCTCGCGGTTTACCGTAGCTTGGAAAGTTTGAAATGTTCCAGTTGGGGCTACCATAGCCTATCTCCCGGTGAGTTTATTGAGCACGCCTTGATTGACGTAGAAGCTCTACTCCAGCTTTGTTTCTCTGTGCCTTGGATGCTGTTTTACTTGAGACAATCGCCCTTAACCGATCTGACTCGGCGTTGGGGTCTACCACCCGTGCTGCCCCTGGTCGTGAGACCGTCTTGGCAGAACGAAGTTTTTTCTGAGAAGCGGGCTTTTTAGACTGTAGGGCATCCCACTGTCTTGCCTTGTTTACCACAACCCAAATTCTATGGTCGTAGGTCCGCTGCATCTCAGGCTCTTCAAACCCTTGGGTTAAGCCGTATTCAAGTATATCCGACTTGATCTTTTCCCAAGTTGGGATTGCTTCTGCAACTTTTGCTTGCTCTGCAATCGCATAGGCTTTCATAGCTTCGTGCTGCTCGGTGTCCGACTCAGTCTTGCGCTGGGCGATTTCTACGTCCAACTGAGCCATGGCACTTTCCCGCTCTTGCCTATCGAGCTTCTGTAGCTCGTATTCATGCGGATCGTTTACCAGTAACTCTCTGTTCGGTACTGGGCCAAGGGAGGCGTCTAGTGCCGCCTTAGCCTTTTCAAGCAACTCGGTGTAGCTGTCTCGCGCTTCAGAAACCTCGGCCTTAGCAGATTGCAAAGACTGGTATTCTTGGGTAAGCGCTCCAGTCGAAGAATAAGACTTTTTCAAAGCCTCAAGGTCTACCTTCTGGATTTCTCCATTTACCTTGACCTCATAGAAGTCTTCGGCTTCGGGTTCGCCTTCGTCTTCGGTGGGTTCTTGTTCCTGCCCTTCCGCACCATCCGGTTCAGCCTCTAACTCTGGGGCTTCCTCTTCATCGTCGGGGTCGGCATCAGGTTCAATGTCGTTCGGCTGTTGGGTGTCGGCAGGAGGGCCTTCCCTCAGTGATCGAACGGCTAGTAATGCTTCTGCTGTCGCTTCGGCTTTGCCGGCTCTTGTGGGAGTGCTGTCCGTTGCCGGGGTGAGCGGTGTCCCATCTTGGGTTTCGGCGGTCATTAGAATATTCCTCTAGTTTTATTGGGTTTGTCAATAGAAGTCACGTTATGCGCGGCCACTGTGCCGTCACGAATGACGAGCTCCAGTTGCCTTTTGACGCCGCGTAGAACATCAACAGCGGTCTGGCGTCTAAACCTAACATTGTCGTGTTCAGCCCCCTCTTTTGTCGCCAAGAGAGATTCAATGTAAGCGTTTTCCAGGTTAGTCCAGGCGGTAAGGTAAGCCTTTGAAGTTAGTACAAAGGAAGCCTCGCTACCCGCTTCAATATCTTTTTTGCTATCTGTCATAATTTATTTGTTATATTTCCTGCGACTAAACGACATCTATTGCATGGCTGGGGTGGGATCAGGCAACCCGGCTAACTCAGCATCATTGGGAACTGATAATCCTGCATGAGAACCCTCCAGATGTCCGTCTAACTCCTCCTGCACCTTTTCGAGTGCCTTCTGCAAATAGGCTATGTTGAGATCTTGAACTGCGTCATCGGGAAGAGCACCAAGCTCACCTCTGGGCCACTTGATGCGAAATTCTTCGTTGGTCGCCACTGAGTCCTGCATTCTGATGACATCAAGCTGAAGCGCGGAAATTTGCCCGGTGAGGCTGAAGTAGACGCCAGCGATGGACAAAATCATAGCCAAAATGCCGATCAGGCTCTTAACGTCTATGGTTAAGGTACTAGATTCTCCCACTGTAATATTCTGATCTGTCATTTCACAATAGTTGCTCAAGCCCGCTTGCAACGACAATAAGTACAATGACCGCCCAAATCCTAACGTCCAGCCTATCCAGGGACTTCTCTACTCTCGAATACCGATCTGAACAGTCCTTCTCATGCTTCTCCAGCAGTTTCAGTATGTCGTTGTTGTTCATGTCATGATCCAATATTTGGCCGTTTCATGTGAGACACCTATGTCCACACTATTCATTAGGGATTTGGCCCTGACCGGACGGATGGCCCTGTCTGATTGCGACCAACTCTAGTGCTGCTTCCTTTTCAAGCTCGGCCATCCTCTGTTCGTGTTTCAGATTCATTTCGCGTTCACGCGCTGCCGCGTCCGCGTCTATCTTACGGATGTCGTTATCGGCCTTGACCTGTGCAATAGCAGTTTCAAGTTCTAACTTCTTGGCGGCTTTTTCCGTTTCCAGTTTCAACTCCGCTGCAAACTTTTGTTCCTCAAGTTTAAGTTTGCCCATCATCTCCTGTTCCTCTGGGGATGGTCTAGGCGGGCCCTCTTCCTTTGGTTCTGGATAATTAAAGAACGGTGTTATGTCTGGTAGTCCACTGAGAGGCATCATACGAACAAGGGTGTTGTAAATGTTCTCGCCCGTCACCATTCCTTGACCCTCACCGCCGCCCTCAATTTCTTTCTGCAAGGAAAGGACACCCATCAAATTATTGCGTTTTTCTTCCTCGGAGCCGTGGCCAAGACCGATAGATGTTTTTGCAAACATATCTGCGCTCCAAAGTGACGGGTTAATAGGAACGTAGCCGCCGCGCAATTCAACAACGCGGTTAAAGTCCTGATGTTCGCGCAACAGTTCAAGCATTCCAACAAACAGGCGTCTGATTCCTGTCTCTGCAAACACGCGGGCTGTCAGTTCCGGCCTTGAGCGGGCCATAGACATAAACTCAGACACCCCGGTTGCGGTGACACGTTTAAATTCATCTGGTGACAACGAGGCTGCGTCTGCGGTTATGCCAGTACGTTCTTTGCGTTGCCGATCAACGTAATCCAACATGGGATAACTTGCGGCTGCTGAGAACGGTATTTCGATTGGCCTAATCTGGTTTACGTCGTCAGTGCGAATTACCCCGCGTGGTGTGCGGTTGAGCGCATCATCAACATTAACACCTGGGCCTATTGCGATCTCCGGGCTGTTTGTGCCGTAAAGGTTGTCGAGCATCTGACGCCACAGGGCTGTTTTCAATCTCTGTAGGTCTTCTGTGATGTCGGCATAACCGAGACCATGGAACTTATGTGGTATGCGGATTGGGCAGAGGTCGTAAAAAGGAATGTATCCGAATTCCTCATTCTTTAGAATCACTTCACCGACATAGACAACCCTGCGTATTTCAGCGATACCATCGCCGTCGTAGTCATAGCGTATATAACATTCGTAGACTTCGACTTCTGCGTTAGGCCCATCACGATTGCTTTGCGGGTCTTGTTTCTCGTCATTGAAACGTGCGCGGCGTGAGTCGTCTGTGTTGGAGATGCGTCCACCCCCAGGAAGTCTTTTCACAACGTCCGGGTCATACCCTTCTTTAAGCAAGTCAGACTTTGGTGTTAGGGTGCGGTGTGCAACAAATGTGGTTGTACTGTCATAGAGACTTGTCGCTTGCCGTGAGATAAGAAACTCCTCTGCCGGCACTCCTGCAATCTTGATTGCGTTTCTCTTTTTCTTAAACCGCATTTTGATAGTGGTTAGTTTTATCTTAACTTCAAAGTCTTCAATGACGGGTAGGCCGTCCATACCAATGCCGGTTTGCTGCTGCACTGTTTCTTTCTCGGTGCGCGTTGATTTCTCGACTACATCGGCATCGGGGAATTTGTTTTCTGTAATGTCAACGAGCTCGTCTTCGGTAAGGTCGGTGTAGGTTTCAAACCTGACTTCCTCTGTTTCGTCCCACCACATTTTAACCACGCCAGTTTTCATCATTAGCGCGTCTTTGATCCAATCGTGAGTCAGAACAAATCCGTCGTTATCTTGATAGAAAACATAGTTGCAATATTCGGTTGCTTGTTCCGCTTGCTCGGTACGGCTTTTAGATTCCTTCAGGTAGGCTTCCATTGAAGGTGACAGGTCGGGGTCAGGCATGATGGGCTTGAATTCAACAAGGTACTGCGCCCCGGAGAAAATACGCATAAGGGAGGGCATGGCTTGTTCGATGGTATCCATGACAGTTCGATCAACCATCTGTGATCTGTTTTGAACTTCATCGCCGTATGGCTCGCCGTAGTAGGCGTCCATCAGTTCTTTACGTTTCTGGACAATCTCATCCTGGGTATAACCAATAGAGGAATTGATTTCCGAAGATATTGCGGCTTTCAGTTTCCGCATCTTATCGTTTTCGGAATCGTCTACCTTTGTGGGTTCGTCTGTACGGTTACGGGTAGTTGGTGCGCGGTATGAATCTGGCATTGCTTTGGACTTTCTTTTTTTCTCGTAGGCCATTACTTTAAGTCCTGTTCAAGAAGTTCTAATTCTTTTTTAAAGTCATCTCCGAACGGCAAATCTCTTGACCAGTTTTTCGCGGTTGGAATATCTTTATCCCCAGACATAAGATACCCTCCCATTACTTGGTCAAACCTTGATTGAGAATGCCAATCATCAAAATTCCTTGTCTCCAAGTACCCTGGATTAGTTATAAAATCGTTGTTGTCTTTGTTAAATGATTGGTTCCTTGTGTGCTCATAGCTTTCTTGCGCCCACTTTTGGTACTCGGGATTTGTAACCGCTGCATTGAAGAGCGTGTCGTATCTTTCTTTGTCAACATCTTTTAGTCGATGTAGGCTTTCCAACAAATGCATTTTATCTCTGTAGTTTGTTGAACCTGCGTCTTTGAATTTCTTATCATTGATATAAATAACTGGTTCCCCGTTAGCGTCGTCACCACTAAGTGTTTCTGCCCATCTAAAGTCATCATCATCAAAGAACTCGGCGCTTTCAGCGGGTGTGGCTAGTCTCGCGGAACCAAGAAGTTTTTCTTTTAGCGTAGCCCTATTTTTGTTCTTTCCATACCGTTTCGCAGCCGTCTTTCTTTTGTTCTCGTAGGGCATTTAGTATAGCCCCCCTGAACTTACCTGAAGCGGTCCTTTGGTGTTCCAGCCGGAACGCGAGGAATTGTGTTTAATATTGGATGCAAAGGTCATAAGCACGGCTTCTGCCTTGTCGGGTGATTTAATCCCTCGGGATTTCATCTCGTCCTTACTTTCAACTTTAAACCTACCTGACGCCAAAAATCTATATCTAGGTGCGGATAGCTCCTCGATTAGCTCTTCTTGTGGTGGTATCTGGCATCCACGTTCTGTAAACCAGTCTTTCATTTTGAACCAGAGCTCATCTCTCAGTCTCTCAAACTTCTGATCTGCGGTTGCGGGTCTTTCGGCCACATTGACGGCTTTAGCCGGCAGGTCGTGTTCATGGATAAGTTGGTCATAGACCCCTGAGCCGACGCCGATCACATCAACGCAGATTTCGGCGGGTTTGACTTTAGCAAGGGCATATTCCCCGGCTATGAGGGCTGCTAATTGGGTAGAATCCTTATTCCGCCATGTTTTGATGGGTTCCATGATGCGTTGGCCGCGTCTTTTGGCTAAAGCGCTTTCGTCATCACCATAGCGGGCCACATCAACGCCCCAGACCTCCACACCTGTTGCAGATATGTCTCTTTCGGTAGCGGCTTCCAGCAAAGAGCGGGCAATAACGGTATCATCGTCGGTTTCGGGAAACTCTCCCAGGACACGCACCCGGTAGACATTGCTATCGACGCCGTATTCTTCGGCTATTTCCTTTGGATATTCCTTTGTCACCCTTGAGGATTCAGCGCATGGGACTTTACGGGTCCACCAGCGGTGTTTCATTTTTGTAAAAGCGCGATGGAAGAACCCTGATACGCGGGTAGGGTTTCCGGTCATCACCGTAATGGCCCCTGGGGTAGACATCGACCCCTTAGCAACCTCAAAAACGTCATCAGGAACGCCAGAGCCTTCATCAATAATAAACAGCAGGTTTGAAGAGTGGAATCCTTGCAGAGCTTCTGGTTGTTCACGCCTAGCTGTACGAGCAACAGCAAAGGAGTTCTTCCGGTCGGCAATCAACTCGACCCGATCTCCTTTAATCTCGATCATATTACGGAATTCTGGTTTTAGGCACCTCCACCAGACCCCAAGTTCTGACCATAGAATATCAAACAGTTGGGACTGAGAATTGGCTGTGCAGGGGATTTTGCAGGGGTATCTGGTGAGGATAAACCACAAGATGACGATAGCCAGGTAGGCTGACTTCCCCACTCCATGCCCACTCCTAATAGCAATACGGTCGGATTTTGTCAGTTGGGTGAGGGCTTCAACCTGCCACTCCTCTAACTGTACGGGTTTGCCGTCAGGACCACTCTCAAAGGCGTATTTAGGGAATTCTTCAGGATGCTGGGCAAGATACAGCAACGCTTCGGCCTCAGAGCTCACTTTCTTTGCTGATGTCGGCATAGCCCGTCATATCACAGGATATTGGAAAACGGTATTATTTTACATCTGGGGCGTCTGCCTCTTTGTTCAGGGTAGCGGACACCGGGTTGCCTTTACGATCTAACCCCGCAGCAACAAGTTTTGCGTTTACTCGGTCGCTCATCAAATCTAAAGGCCCGTATTTCACCCATATATGATCATCCAGCTTAGGTAATTTTACCAAATTCACCCCCATATTCTATCAACGGTAGTTAAAACCCCCTCTCAGGGGCATATATCACCCTGTTTTAAAAACTCTATTCAACCAAAGGTACATAATAACGGCAATATATTCAAAAAAATTTAGGATAATGGGGGTCTATTTCTAAAAAAATAATATGGGGTGGGGCATTAAGTAAAATAAGGGCATTAGTGGAGAGGAAGGGACACATTTAAGGCGCGTAACGCCAGCGAGAACCGGGGCCGGGGGTGCCGCCGGGTCGTCATAAGGTCATAACATTATAATAACATGACATTAGTACAGGTAGGGGCACTCGATCTGGGGTATATGCAATGTTTCCAACGGGTTAGCCTACATTAAGGCTTTCGTATATCAGTTATTGCTAATGTATGTTGTCATAACCTTATAACGAATTGCATTCGTGTG
>TARA_R110002051_G_scaffold45151_1_pt1 | contig 17599 bp, 16 predicted proteins | sample TARA_R110002051 | Tara Oceans TARA_R110002051 (sample SAMEA4397023) | marine metagenome | biome: Polar Biome; feature: [MES] marine water layer (ENVO:01000295) within the mesopelagic zone...; material: water (ENVO:00002006), including particulate matter (ENVO:01000060) such as......
TAACACCTCTTAATCTTTTGGCTGTAGCTCAACCACTTGACCGCGTACCCCGATACTCTCATCACTCATCAAGCACACATAACCTGCCATAATATCTTCAGGAGTTTTCAGACTCATCGGATTTTCACCTGGATAAGCGTGAGCACGCATATTGGTGCGAGTACCACCCGGATTGATACAGTTAAAACGCAGATTGGTGGTGTTTTGCGTCTCTTGGGTAAAGATATCGCTCATTCCTTCTACCGCTTGCTTAGACAGCGCGTAAGCACCCCAAAATGCGCGAGGATGCGTACCAACGCTGCTAGAAGTAAATACGATAGAACCATGCGGTGCATCTTTGAGTAACGGTAGTAGCGCTTGGGTAAGCATAAAGGTCGCTGTGAAATTAATCTTCATGACTTGAGCAAACATATCTACATCGTACATCTCAAGTGGCGTCAATGGACCAAGCATCCCAGCATTATGCAATATCCCATCAAGCTGACCAACTTCTCTATGAATCAAATTTTCTAGCTTTTGCATTTCTGCATAGGTAGCCCCTTCTAGATTCATCGGTAACATAGCAGGTTGCTTACCACCAAAGCTCTCGATTTCATCATAGACATATTCAAGCTTGCTACTGGTACGTCCTAATAGCAGCACCGTTGCGCCATAGCGTGCATAGGTCAATGCAGCGACCCGACCAATGCCATCGCCCGCACCTGTCACCAAGATGGTCTTGCCATCTAAGCAGTTTTCAGAGGGTACAAAGTCACGAATATCCCCGTGGGTTAATTTGGTTGCAGACGATTGCAATTCAGTCTGATGGCTTTCAATATTATTGGCTATATTGTCGGCTGAATGGTTTGCCGACTGATTCGCTAATGGGTTGATATTGTCACTCATGGCGTTACTCACTACTTATCGTTTAATAAATGGGATGGTTAACCATTATGCTATGTTGTTAAATATTACCTGATAACACGCTGATCTTATGGCTCATTGGAATTATAAATAGTCGAATTTACCAGAAGAAAGCAGTAATTTACTCAACTGCTCAGGGGTTTCCGTAATATAATCTGCGCCCCATTTCTTCAGGTTGTTTTGATCTTCAGGCGGAATATAACCATAAGCGGCCAGAATCGTGGGCATACCAGCGGCATTACCAGCTTCGATATCACGGATATGATCGCCAACATAAATCACACTTGCAGCAGCGCCGCGAGGGATACCAAGCTTCTCTAGTGCCGCATACATAGGCTCTGGGTCAGGTTTAGGGCGTGATACGTCATCAGGACAAACCAAAACTGCACAGCGCGTATCTAATTGCATGTTTTCTAATAACAGCTCTGACAAATAGCGCGGTTTATTGGTCACTATACCCCACGGTACACCTTTTTCTTCAAGAGCACTTAAAACGTCCTCAAGCGTGTCAAAAACATGACTATCTACACAAATATCCGCTTCATAATCGTCTAAAAACTGCTGACGAAACTCAAGCAACGTCTCTTCGCTAAAGTCTGTTTGCTCATTATGACGTAGCATAAGCTGCACCATCGCTGAAGCACCTGCCGATACTTGCTCACGAATCTCTGTCTCAGACGGCGCTTGCCAGCCGTTTTCAAGGCTCATCTTACCAATAATACGTACAAAATCGGCAGCAGTATCTATCAATGTCCCATCTAGGTCAAATAAGACCGCTTTTACAAATTGGCTCATTACGAAGGCTCTTAATTAAGGTGATAAAAGGGTATTAAGCGAGAGGTTTCTGTACTGCTATCATATAGTTGACATCGACGTTTTGAGCTAGCCAGTAACGCTTGGTCAATGGATTATAGTGCAGTCCAATGATATCTTGGCGCGCAAACTCTGCATCAATTGCCATTTTATCGAGCTCAGCTGGCGTAATAAACTTGGCATAATCATGCGTACCGCGATCAAGCAAGCGCAATACGTACTCTGCACCCACGATAGCAAACAAATAAGATTTTGGATTACGGTTGATCGTTGATAGTAAGCATACGCCGCCTGGCGCCAACAGCTTAAAACAAGCATCTACAATAGCGGCTGGATCTGGTACATGCTCTAGCATCTCCATACAGGTAACCACATCAAACTGACCAGCATGGGTAGCAGCCAATTGCTCAACCGGAATATGCTGATAGCGCAAGGTATCTTGTAAGTTGCTTTGCTCAGCATGTAAGGCTGCTGCTTTGAGATTTTCTGTCCCAAGATCGATACCTGTCACATCTGCGCCGCGACGTGCCATCGATTCTGACAAGATACCACCGCCACAACCGACATCAAGAACCTTTTTACCCGCCAAGCCCATCTCTGCCGTTTTTTGACTATCAGCACTCACGTAGCCACGCTTCACATTTTCCTCTATCCAGTTTAGACGCAGCGGATTGATTTCGTGTAAGGTAGCAAAGGCACCGGTTTTATTCCACCACTCACCCGCCAATTTATTAAATTTTTCAACTTCGCTTGGATCGACATTGATAGCGTTTATGGTATCGTCAGCCATGCCACTATCATTTGCTTGAGTGTGCAAAGGCTGCCCAGAAAATAAAGCTTGGCTCATAGTTTTTCCTTTATTGTTATAGTATGTGACTAAAGACTCAATATTAACATGCGAGCCGCAAAGCTGCCGTAAGTACATCGTCACCGATTGAGAACTGCTTTATTGATGCTCTAAACGTCAATAAAAATAGAATAACAGGCTATAAGTAAGATACCTTAAATAATGACTGACAGCATTACAACCATTAGTTAAGAATCGGGTTCACAAACTGCCGTATTTTACGCTATTATAGTTGCTATTCTATAGTAGGTCGACTCAGTTGACCTATCGTCGTCTATTGACTTTGTCATTGCTTATTTGCTTTGGTATTTATATGACTATCAAAGCTATAACTATTAAAGCAAACTTCTGAATGTCGTTATTTCAAGGAATAAGTATGAAACGTATCATCGCATTAACTGGTTTGGCTTGCGCTATTGGATTTGCCAATATGGGTGCACAAGCTGCCAATTATGTCGCAGGAAAAGACTATCGTGTGTTAGATAATCCAGAAAAAATCAGCGGTGATGCTATCATTGTGCGTGAGTTTTTTTGGTATGGTTGCCCGCATTGTAACGTCCTCAATCCACACATGGAAAAATGGGCAAAAAACAAAGATAAAGATGTAGCCTTCTTTAAAACACCCGCAGCATTAAACCCTGTTTGGGAAGCCAGTGCCCGTGGTTTTTATGCCGCGCAATTACTGGGTTTTGAAGACAAGACCCATGACGCTTTATTTGATGCCGTACACAAAAATGGTAAGCAATTGTTTGACCAGTCTTCATTAAGCAAATGGTATGCCTCAAAAGGCGTGAACGAGAAGAAATTTAATAGCCTTTATAACTCTTTTGCGGTCGGTACCAAAATCGGTCGCTCACAAGCAGGTGCTAAGCGTTATCAGTTATCAGGTGTGCCAGCTGTTGTTGTACAAGGCAAATACGTAGTAACCGGTGAAAGTGCTACCGTACCTAAAGTAGTTGACTTCCTAGTTGATAAAGTACGTGCTGAAAAGAAATAACAGTATTTTTAATCAAGCGTAACAGCGCTATGTCTTAAACTAAAAAAGCCAATCATTAACGATTGGCTTTTTTGTGTTTTAGAATTCTATCTTTTGTATTTTATAGGTAGCGGCTAAACCAAATTTGCTTCCCTATATTTCTCATCACTATTTTTTTAGATTCGTCAAAATAGCGACTTCACGTATATAACTGGCAAGGTCAGCTTTAGATTCCGCCATCAGCTCCTCATCGTTTGTATGCTTAGCATACTCAATCCAGAGCAATAGCTGATACATACTATGCTGCTCAGAGGCTTGATATTGTTTAACGAACTGCTTGAGTGTGCCTTCATCGTTGATATTTAAGCGCTCATGCCAACTCTCAATTTTAGACACCTGCTCCTTCGGAAAATAGGCATCAAACAATGCTTTTATCAGCTCATGGCGATTTTCTTCAATCATAAGCTTGCCAACGCGCTTGGTCTGACGATTACGCGCATTGGCACTAGTGATATCGGCAAGTGCCATCAACTCTGCCATAAAATAATCACTGGCAGGTAAGGCTTTAAGTTGTTTTTTTGATAAGTTGGCAAGCGGTATTGACAACTGTTGCAAGCGCTCATGAGCTTTTTTGAGCTCTGTGCGCGATACGCGCATATCTTCTTCTGACCAGTCAATCATAAAAGCTTTCCATTTTCAAAAAATAAATAATAAATGTAAGGGTGTTTTGACTTTCTACCAGCGATGTTTTTCACGGTGTTTGCCCGTAACGATTAAGCCTTCTGGCAAGCTATCTTGCAACCTATCTTGAAGGTGTTTGGTGATAAATACCGAGCGATGCTTACCGCCCGTACAGCCAATAGCAACCGTTACCGTATGACGATTGTTATGTAAAAAATCAGGTAACCAGCGATTAAGGAATGTAGCGATATCTTCTGTCATCTCAGCGACCTCTGGATAATCCGCAAAAAACTCACCCACTTCAGCATCAAGACCAGTTGCTGCGCGCAGTGTAGGGTTCCAATGCGGATTGGGTAAAATCCTGACATCAAAGACAAAGTCTGCATCGATGGGACTGCCGTATTTAAAGCCAAACGATAATAGGTTAATCACGATCTGATTGTCCACGCCAACATAATCGCGCAGACGCTCTTTGAGCTGATGGATATTCAGCATACTGGTATCTATCTTGATATCGGCATGCTTTAATATCGGCTGTAAAAGCTGGATTTCTTTTTCAATTGCTGCTGGTAGATTATACGCCGTATTTCCTACGCCTTTGGTATCTAACACCATCAACGGATGGATACGGCGGGTGGCATTAAAGCGTGCAACCAGCGTCTCGTCTTGCGCCGTCACATACATCACTGTGACAGCCGCATCGCCATAGGTCTGCTTCAAACTATCATGAATGGCGGCAAAGTTGGATAAATCTGCACGCGGCGTACGAATATCAACCCCAAGGGCAATACGCTTAATGCCACTATCACAGACCAGCTTTTGCGCCGCTTCAGGCACCAGAGACAGAGGCAAATTATCAATAGAATAAAAACCCAAGTCTTCAAGGATATTTAATACTGAGGTTTTCCCTGAGCCTGAACGTCCTGACACCACCAATATACTCAATCTATCACCAGCGGATTTTTTAGAATCTATAAGCTTTGATTGAGCATTATGAGTATCTTGATTTACTTTCATGTTCCGTCATCCTTATAAATTGCTTTCCGCAAATCACAGTGTCATCACACCGTATTAGCCGTCACCAACTGATTGTCGAGTAAGCGCGCACGCCCTAACCATGCTGCCACTAAGATAACCAAATCCTGCTGATTTTCATTGAAATTTACCGATGACCCATCTGTCTTTAAAGAATCGAGCTGAGCCGTTTTTATGTCTAGATAATCGATAACAAAACCGGCGCTGGTAATACGCTGCCGAGATGCTGCCAAAAGCACATCTAATGGCTGCTGATTGCCACCAATCTGCTTGGCTAAATACTGCAATTCTTGCTGTAAGATAGGCGCTGTTTGGCGCTCAGACTCGCTTAAGTACTGATTGCGTGATGACAATGCCAAGCCATCCGCCGCACGAACGATAGGCGCGCCAATAATCTCAATTGAATAACTCAAATCACGCACCAACTGCTTAATGATAGCCAATTGCTGATAATCCTTTTGCCCAAATATAGCCACATTCGGCTGGACGATATTAAATAATTTGGAGACAACGATACCGACACCATCAAAGTGGGTAGGTCGAGTTTTGCCACATAGCTGCTCAGTAATAGCCCCAGCGCGGACAGTCGTCGGCGGTGGTAATACCGGATACATCTCGTCAATATTTGGGGCAAAAACATAATCAGCACCAACAGTAGCTAGCTTTGCCACATCTTCATCTAACGTACGTGGGTAGCTATCAAAGTCTTCACCAACGCCAAACTGAGTTGGATTGACAAAAATACTGACCACGACGATATCGGCATGTTGCTTGGCAATGTTTACCAGCTCAAGATGACCATCATGTAAATTGCCCATCGTCGGTACTAAGGCAATGCGTTGCGCTGCACGATAAGGCTGTATAGCAGCTCGCAACGCTGAGATATGATGATGAATCATTGGCATGATTAATGGCTCTTTTACTGATAAACATGAATACTGAAATGTTATATTCGCTTAACTAAACTGGTGCTGCTCTTTTGGAAAGCTACCTTCTTTTACTGACTGCTGATACAGGGCAAATGCGCCTTCGATACTATGCTCAGCATTGCGCTCATCAGTCAGAAAATCATGAACAAAACGCGGCGCGCGACCATGAACCATACCGAGCATATCGTGCATGACCAATACTTGACCATCGGTATCGGCGCCTGCACCAATGCCTATCACGGGCACAGCAACGGCTTCTGTTACGGCTTTAGCAAGCGCAGCAGGCACACATTCTAGTACCAAAAGCGCCGCACCGGCATTAACCACAGCTTTTGCGTCATCGAGTAGTTTTTGACCCGCTTCATCGCCGCGACCTTGGACTTTATAACCGCCAAAGACATTGACCGACTGCGGCGTTAATCCTAAATGCACACAGGTTGGCGTACCTGCTTGCGCCAATGTTGTGACCAAATCGCAAAGCTCACTACCACCTTCAATCTTAATCACATGCGCGCCTGCTTGCATCAGCTTGCGGCTATTGGCAATAGCTTCCGGTAGCGTCACATAGCTCATAAAGGGTAAGTCCGCTAAAATAAGCGCCTGCTTATTACTACGGGCGATATTGGCAGTGTGGTAAGCCATATCATCGACGGTAACGGGCAAGGTTGAATCATGACCCTGCACCACCATGCCTAAGCTATCACCAATCAAAATCGTATCAATTTGGGCTTTCTCCATCATGCGCGCAAACATGGCATCATAACAGGTCAGACACGTAAATTTGGTACCGTCTTTCTTAAACTTATTTAAAGTAGATAATGTCGTCATATCACCCTCAATGCTTTTAACTACAATGTTTTTAACTACAATGGTTTTGACTGTTCGTCAAGCATCAATAGCTTTGACGAATAGCTTGTTTATATTTGATTACAGCTTAGCTCATCATTTGATAGTAACTTTAAGCCTGTCCAATCATGACTCTGTGGATAATCCGCTATTGGCTTACCAGCAATGATTAGCTCTGGTGCCAACTCTTGCAATGGTATCAAAACAAAATTACGCTCATGTAAGCCCGCATGCGGTATCGTTAACTGCGGCTCGATAATCTGCTCATCGCCATACAATAATATATCCACATCAAGACTACGCTCACCCCAATGACGAAGGCGAGCGCGTTTTGCTTGCTGCTCTAATTGTTGGCAAAAAGTGAGCAGCTCAAACGGCGTTAAGATGGTTTCAAAACTAGCAACGGCGTTCACGAAATCTGGCTGATCTTGTGGTCCCATTGGCACTGACGCATAAAATGAAGAAATACGCGCTATGCGTATTTTTTCTTCTTCTTGCAGCACCTCAAACGCATGCTGTAAATGCTCAATAGGCGCCCCAAGCTCATTTGCCAGATTGCTACCCAAGCCAACATAGCAAGTAACCCAAGGGAGCGCATTTATATCAGTACTATTGTCCGCATTATTACAAATGTCATTAAGGCTCATATTCATCGCTATCATTGGACCTTTTTAGCCATTACCCGTATTAGATGTCATCAGTACTTGGCTGACGACGGCGACGTTTCGATGGCACAGGGCCTTTATTGGCATTCATATTACTGTTAACTGTCTTATTAGCATCTATATGTCCGGTAGCACTTTGATTGTTAGCACTTTGACTATTAGTACTTTGATTGTTAGCACTTTGACTATTAGCATCTCTTTTGGCTTTAACAGGCTTATCGCTTAATGCTTTAACAGGTTTCGGCGCTTTAGCAATGGCGTTATCAGTAGAATTATCAACTGGCTTGGGCGCTTTTTTTGCGTACTTATCAGCTGCTTTCTCATTACTATTGCTGTCTATCGATACTACTTTTTTAGCACCACTAGTTTTTGCTACAGTACCAGTATTTTCAGTCTCAGTATTTTTAGTCACAGTATTTTCAGCCTCAGTAGGCTGACGACGACGGCGCTTGTGCGGTATCGGCTCATTGTTCATACTAACAAGTGCCGGTGACTGCGCGACGTTACGCTCTGCATAAGCGGGGCTGCGCGCATTAGTTGAAGATGCATGAGTAGCAACTGATGCCTTTTGTGCATGCGATCTATTGCTTAAGTCATTTGCTTTATTAGCCGATTTTTCTTGCGACTGCGATTGATTGTCAGCTGGTAGCTTTTCGCCAACAGTTTCTTGCTCAAGCACTTTTTGAATAGGTGCCTTTTGCGTCGCTTTAGGCAGTGCTTTATCTGAAGCCGATAGCTGCTTTTGAAGAGGCGGTACGATGTTGCCGTGTTCTATGACAAACAGTGGCGCAGGTTTCGGCGTGTGCTGCTGATTGCTACCATCGTTACGGCTCGCCAAAGACAATTGCTGCAACTGCGCCAGCTCATTATTGTCTTGTGCCAATTGCTGTGCGCTATGATTTTTACTTGTATGGTTAGCATGACTGGCACGGCGGCGGCGTGATGGCACGTTAGACGCATCATTAACCCTTGCTGTTTTTGCATTATTCAATGACTTGTCTTGATAGTCATCATCTAACTGACTTAACTTAGCATTGTCATTCGAGTTCTGCGGCTTTTGACGATTGCGTCCACGACCACGCTGCCCTTGTTTATAAGCACCGCGGCGGATATTTTCATCAAAGTCATCAATCGCTTGATTCTGCTGCTGCTCAGACAAGGTTTGGTAGGTCTGCCACCACTCGCCCATATCATTGGTCGATTCAGAAAGCGGATGCTCAGCATCGCCGCACTGCTCGCGCAATAATAAGAAATCAAAACCGGCACGAAAACGTGGATGTTCAGAGAGCGGTACAATCTGTTTGCTACGCGGCGCAGCTAATTTGGGCTGCAATATCCAGATATCACGGATAAACTGTTCCGCAAATTTTGGAATGGCAGTCTTAATACGTTGACGATCAATGACTTTGCCCGCTGCATGCATTTGCGCATCCGCAAAAGGCATATTGCGCTTTTTGGCTTTTTCTAATTGATGTAGGTAATTTTCCCACAGTAAAGCCGCGTAAAAGAATGCTGGATTGATACTTTTGCCAGCACCAATACGCTTGTCGGTATTAATAGCCACTTGTTTGACAAGCGCGCTCGGCTCCGAGGGCGGATAAATAATTAAATTATCAATCGCCCCTGACTTGAACAATAACGGCAATAACGGTACTAAATAACCACCAGTAAACATCTTTTGCGTTTCATCATAAAGACGATGCGGAGAGATTTGCTCAAGTAGCGACCAGTTGCCATCATGGAATTGCTTGGCTAATTCGCTATCAAAATCAAAGCCCAATTTTGCTTTGAAACGCAAGGCACGCAGCAATCTGACCGGATCTTCTTCGATACGAGTCGGTGCATTGCCTAACAGGCGAATAATTTTATTATCAATATCTTCAAGCGCACCGCAAAAATCATGAACCACGCCTTTGAGCGGTTGATAATAAAGGGCATTGATAGAAAAGTCACGACGGGCAAAGTCTTGTTTGATATCACCCCATACATTGTCGCGCAAAATCATACCGTCTTGATTGGTATTAGAATCACTAATAGGTGGACCACGGAAGGTGGCTACTTCGATAAGCTCACGTCCAGAGTACACATGCGCCAACTGAAAACGGCGACCGATAATACGGCAGCGCTTGCCAAAGACGTCTTTAATCTCATGAGGCTTGGCATCAGTAACCGCATCAAAATCTTTTGGACGCAGACCTAGCAAGGTATCACGCACGCCACCACCGACGATATAGGCGTCAAACCCAGCTCGGGTTAGGGTAGCGATGACTTCGGTAATGGAATTGGGTAATTCAGATTTATTCAGTTCTAACTGCTTGGCGGCACGCTCGGCCATGCATCTACTCCTTGCCTTCATTCTTAACCACCCTGACGAACACAGCGTCAATCAGGCGGATGTAGATGCTAGTTTAACAAATTTTGGCCATGGTGGGTGTATTTAGACATTTACTTACATGCTAATTTGTCAATATTGGGGTTAATTAAAGCAAAATACAGGGATTAATCTTGCACGGTTAAACGTCGACGATTTTTCTCAACCGTTTTTGCGCCAATTCCCTTCACCTTGGTTAATTCATCAACCGTTTTAAAACGCCCAAACATCTCACGATATAAAATAATGGCTTGCGCTTTGCTGCTGCCAATACCATGCAGCAATGTCAGTTCACCCTCTGTCGCTCGATTGATATTAATAGTTGACTGCGTGCGTGTTTGGGTCTGCGCTGTCTCTTGCGTTAATAAATAGTTATAAGCACTTTGGGCATTGTCAAAACACGGCTCAGCATACGCTGTATTAATGGCGATATTAAGTGATAAAGCTAAGCAACTAACGCCTATTAGCAACCTCCTAATCGACTGTTTATTAGGCACGTTCATGTTGTTTTGCCGCTTCCCATAACGCATCCATCTCATTAATATCACTGTCTTCTAAACGCTTGCCAGCAGCGGATAGTTGTTCTTCAATATAGCCAAAACGCGATTTAAACTTATGCACACAAGTCAAAGTTGCTGTTTCCGCATCGAGGTTTAGTTTACGTGCCACATTCACCAGTGCAAACATACAGTCACCAAGCTCTTTTTCAATATCAGCAATATTGGCTTTTCTCTCCTCTGGCGACTTATCTGTCAACTCATCTTTTAGCTCGGCAATTTCCTCATCGAGTTTATCAAAGGCACCACTTACACCTTCCCAATCAAACCCCAGTTTTGATGCCTGCTTTTGTACCTCTTGCGCCTGCATAAGGGCACTGCCTGCTTTGGTTTTATCTAGACGACGTTTGGGTTTGCCCCGTGCTGCGCGTGCTTGCTGTTCTTCCACTTTAATTTCATCCCAGCGTGCTTTTACTGCTGCCTCATCTGTCAGTGTTTCCGCTTCGAACACCTGCGGATGGCGGCGAATCAGCTTTTCTTGCAAAGTAGTAATCACGTCACTGATATCAAAGCGCCCTTGCTCAGCATACAGCTGACAATGGAATACCACTTGCAACAACACATCGCCAAGCTCGCCTTTGATATCCTCGTCATCATCGCTTTGTACCGCCTCCCCTAGCTCGTAAGCCTCTTCAATTGCGTAAGGAATAAGACTGTGATTGCTTTGTTTTTTATCCCATGGACAATCGCTACGCAGCCGCGCCATCAACGCCAATAAATCGTTCAACTTACCGCTGGCAGCAGGCTTTCCTTGTACAGGCGTAGGTGCAGAGATTTGCTTTTCTATAATGCTCATAAGGGATGCTCTTATATTTTAATTTACTAGGCAACAGAATAAAGCGACATTCATAGCAATTGAGCAGTTAGTGTATCATTAATGCGCAATTGACTTATAATCGTGTTACTACTGAATCATCTTCTCATTGCTCACGCGCAAGGAACCTTATTATTATGTCCAATTCTGCGACTATTGGCTATCATCCAGCCACTGAATTTACTCCTATTATTATCAATTCATTTAAAGCGTACGATATCCGCGGTGAGCTTGGGGTCAATCTAGACGAAGATATTGCCTATCGTATCGGAAGTGCCTTTGCACAGATTTTATTTCAGCGTTATCACGCAGCTGATGCCGAAGCTGAACTAAAAAACTTAAAGCCAGCTGTCGTTATCGGCAGTGATATCCGCCACTCAAGTGAGCAATTAAAACAAGCAGCTATTAGAGGCATGCTGGACGCGGGTGTTGATGTCATTGATTTGGGTATGACGGGGACGGAAGAAGTTTATTTTGCTACCAGTCATTATCAGGCGCTGGGCGGTATTGAGGTTACTGCCAGTCACAATCCTATCAATTATAATGGCTTAAAACTGGTAAAAGAGTATTCGAAACCAATAAGCGCTGATGATGGTTTGGCAGAGATTCAAGCATTGGCAGAATCTGGGCAATTCACTACCGATAGCTCGTCAGGTAAATTGACGCTATTGACAGATAAAAGCGCCTACATCACTCATGTCATGACTTTCGTCGATATTGATAAATTAAAGCCATTAAAGCTGGTCATCAATTCAGGTAATGGCAGCGCAGGACCGGTGGTCGATTTATTGATTGATAAGCTCTTGCAAGCTGGCGCGCCCATTGAGGTGATTAAATTGCATCACACCCCTGATGGCAGCTTTCCAAACGGCATTCCCAATCCTATGATCGAGGCCAATAGAGTCGCCACTCAGCAAGCCGTATTAGAGGGTAAAGCCAACCTTGGTATTGCTTTTGATGGTGATTTCGATCGCTGCTTTTTATTCGATGAACAGGGTAACTTTATTGATGGTAGTTACATTGTCGGTATGCTCGCGCAAGCCTTTTTAAATAAATATCCAAGCGAGTCTATTGTCTATGACCCGCGGGTGATATACAACACCGAAGCGGTGATAGCTGAGCATAACGGCAAAGCGGTCATCAGTAAATCTGGACACTCATTTATCAAGCAAGTCATGCGCGATTCTGGCGCTGTGTACGGCGGCGAGATGTCTGCCCATCACTATTTTCGTGACTTCTTCTACTGTGATAGCGGCATGATTCCGTGGCTCTTAACCATTGAGTTATTATCTATTACTGGTAAGACATTATCAGAATTGGTTAGCGGTTATATTAAAGCCTATCCAAGCTCAGGTGAGCTGAATTTTCATCTAACCACCCATGATGCGTCAACGATTATTAGCGCCATTGAAGAAAAATTTAGTGTTCAAAATCCCATCAAATCTACCCTTGATGGATTAAGTCTCAACTTTGGCGATTGGCGCTTTAATCTGCGTGCCTCTAATACAGAACCATTGATTCGATTAAATATTGAAAGCCGTGGTGATGCAGAATTATTAACAACCAAAACGCAAGAGATTCAGCAATGGCTTGCGACTCAAGGAGCGATTCCTGCTTAAGGTTTTATTCTCGCTAAAAAACCACGGATTTTTTATAAAAAGCACCGCTTAATATAGATATTAAACGGTGCTTTTTAGGGTTTAAATGTAATTTTTTTAGCTAGATATAGTCAGAGAAAAGTAATCCCGATACATCAAGTACTGCTGATATTAATTTTTCTTGCTTGCTGTGCCTATGCAGACAGAGGCTACAAAAAATTTATACCAGCAGCACTATAGCGTTTTGAGATATTTTAACTATAGCATGATTTTTATAGTTGATAGTGCCTATCATTTAGCGCGGCCCATACCTATATACTCACCAACTAAGCTATCAATTTGCACACTTGTTAAGACATTTTGTGCATCAAACACAGGTATTGCTTGCTGATTTAATAATGTTACATCCAGTCGATCTTCTGGTGACCAACTGACAATAAAGACCGCTTGCGCTTTATCCAACTGCTGATAAGGATTGTCTATCAATTCCAGTAAAGGCTGTTGTCCGTAAAGTGCCGCAAGCTCAATCTGTGCTTTGTCACTATAGACCAAGGTGCAAATATTATAAGACCACAGTAACGCTAGTAGTGGATGAATGGCTGAACCTGCCGTCCGCCCTGAACCGGCTTTATAACTACCGCCCCAAATCATGACGGTTTTATTATCAATAAAACCATCGAAATATTGCCAAAATTTGCGGAATATCAGCTCTTTTTGATCTTCATTAATATGGATAACCGACTGTAATAACGGCATGGCCAAGCTTTGCTCATTACTTGATTGCTGCAACGTTAGCAATTCAGCGGGTAAGGTGTTACCACCAAAGCCCCAACCTGCTTGTAAGTAGCTACTGCCCACGCGCTCATCAAGTCCCATAATATGACTGACCTGCTGAATATCGACCTGTTGACTATCCGCCAAACGTGACATCTCATTCATAAAGCTGACTCGCGTTGCGAGCATCGCCATGATGCTACTACGGGCAAACTCTATGGTCGCAATATCAGCATAATAAGTAGCGCGTGCATGCTGCATTAATGGCTGTAGCATATCCAAATGATGGCGGCTATTGGGCATTTTTTCACCGAGTAACCACAATGACGGATTTAACATCGAACTATAAGCGTCGCCATCTTTTAAGAAAACAAATGGCAGATAATAGACCCAAGCGCGCTTTAGGCGCTGAGACAATGCAGCTATAGTGCCAAGCTGCTTAATACCACTCATGATAAGCGGCTGCGCCTGCTGATGACTATGGTTAAAAGCGCTAAGCCAATCATCTTCTATCCATACAGAATCGATACTGCCTAAAAATACCCAATATAGTGCCACTGTTTTTGGCTTATTAACTTCTTGGCGCTCTCTGATAATGTGGCTATCATTATGGTTTGCTCCTTCATAACACTGGATGAGCTCATCAGCGGTATTTGGTAGCGCATAACTAACAATGTCTTGCTGCTGCGTATACATCTGCCATAACGCTTGTAAGTGATGCTCAAAGCCATATTGCTGTAGCTGCTGCGCCAATAACTCCTGATCTGCATACAAATGGACACGTTGACCAAGACTTGCCAGCACCACAGCACTGGTCAGCGCCTCGATACTATGACCGATAAGCACGCAGACAGCAGATTTTCTTGCCACATGGCTAAGCGAATTTGGTTCAGATTGGGGCATATTCTTATCCATAGCATCAGCGCTCATGAGTGTACCTTTAATAATAACTGACTTAGTAGCAGTACCATCAAGACAGCTGTTTAATGTGTTTTAATAACTGATTGGTTGAGGTATCAAATTGCGCGCCACCTTCTTGCTGCATCGCAGCATGGACCGACTCTGCCATCTGCTTACCCATCTCAACCCCCCATTGGTCAAATGGATTGATATCCCAGATACTGGCCATGACATAAACTTTATGCTCATAGAGCGCAATCAGCGCGCCTAAACTATGCGGGGTAAGCTCATTGATAAGTAAGGTAGTGGAAGGCTGGTTACCTCGGTAGTATTTATATTTATCAGCATCACAAGCTACTTGGCCGTCCGTTTCAGCGATAGCCGCATTACCAAAAGCAAGCACACGGCTTTGCGCCAAACAGTTGGCTAAAGACAGCTCATGCTGCTGTTGGAGCGGGGTATTTTTTGCCTCATCACTATATCGGCGTACACAAGCGATAAAATCACAAGAGACTTGCTGTGTCCCTTGATGGAGCAGCTGATAAAAGGCATGTTGGGCATTGGAGCCAATCTCACCCCAAAGAATTGGACAAGTATCATAATCGATACATTCGCCATGTTGGGTCACCGATTTACCATTACTTTCCATCTCAAGCTGGGTCAAGTAACTGGGCAAATAACTTAAGCGTCCATCATAAGGTAGCACCGTATGGGCGTTCACTTGTAAAAAGGTGCTATTCCAAACTGCAAGTAAGCCTAATAATACCGGTATGTTTTCTGCAAAATCCGCCTGCGCAAAATGCTCATCCATACTGTGCGCGCCTGCCAACAGCTCCTTAAACCCAGACATACCGATACGAATAGCAATAGCAAGGCCAATCGCTGACCACAATGAAAAACGACCGCCAACCCACTCCCAAAGCTGTAGCTGATGCTCGGGATGAATACCCCAAGCACTCATCTTTTTGCTATTGGCGGAGATACCAATAAAGTGGCGACGTAACACACTGTCCTCAGTACCCGCGCGACGTTTTGCGGTGGCAAGTAACCATGATAATGCTGTTTTGGCATTGGATAAGGTATCAATGGTACCAAAGGATTTAGATGAGATAATAAATAGAGTGGTTTCAGGATTTAGATGTTTTAGCAAATTATCTAGCTGCGTGCCATCCATATTGGAGACGAAATGCACCTCAATACAAGTATCTGCCCACTCATCAAGGGCAGTGGTTGCCATCAGCGGCCCTAAATCAGAGCCCCCTACACCAATATTGACCACATCAGTAATTGCCTTGCCCGAAAACCCTCGCCATGTCCCACTACGTACACGCTCAGATAAACGTTCAACTTGCCCCAAGCTTTGATGGACATCAGCAACCACATCTTGATTATCAAGTTGTAAGTTTGCGGTGCTAGGCAATCGTAGTGCGGTATGCAAAGCGGCACGTTCTTCACTGGTATTCACCATCGCCCCTTGTAGCAAGGCCTGAATACGAGCAGACAACTCACAACTGTTTGCCAAACTTAATAAGTTTTCTAACACAGTATCATCTAGACATTGCTTGCTGTAGTCCATATACAGTGCCCCACTTCGGGCGCTAAAACGTTGGGTGCGTGTATCATCCTGTGCAAACAAAGCCGCCAATGACCACGGCGAATCAGCGCAGATTTGTAGCTGCTGCCAATATTTAGAATGACGGGCACTGCTATAGACTTCATGGTCTTTTGTATCGTTCATTAACTACTCTTCATTTGCTAGTTGCTGCTGAGCGAAATAAATGAAAGCCTGCATATAAGAGCGCATATCGCCAGCATCATAGCTATCACCACGCATGATCGTGACATTGACACCATATTCACTGATAAGTGCGTCAATAGCATCTGTTAGCTGAATCTCTCCGCCAACTGAAGCTTTGGTATTAGCCAGATAGTCAAAAATATGATGACTAAAGACATAACGACCAATCACAGCGAGTCTTGAAGGCGCATCAGAGAGATTTGGCTTTTCTACAAAACCTGCTACTTTAAAGCTGATATTGGCATCTGCTTCGTCATCAATATTACTCGCATCACTAAACGCTTCATTCAATTGGGCGATACCGTATTTATGCACATCCTCATCTGCAACTTTATCGACCAATATCTGTGAATGGTTGTCTTCAGAAAAAGCATTAATCATAAAGGCTAAATTATCAGCAGACATATCGCCATTGAAGGGATCAAGCACTACATCTGGTAAGAGCACTGCAAAATCATGATCACCAATAATCGGGCGCGCAGCAAGCACAGCATGACCTAAGCCCAACGGCTGACCTTGACGTATCATTGATATGGTCACGTCATCCGGTAGCCAATTTAAGCTGTCAGCCAGCTCGTCTTTGCCTTTATCACGTAACTGATTGTCAAGCTCGGCATTGATATCAAAGTAGTTCTCGATCGCGCTCTTTTGTGCATGACCGACTAAGACGATATGCTTGATACCAGCAGCAATAGCTTCTTCAACCACATAATGAATAGCAGGACGATTACCAAGCGGCAATAGCTCTTTGGGTACTGCCTTAGACAATGGCAACATACGAGTACCAAAGCCTGCGACAGGAATAACAGCGTGAGTGATTTTATTCATAATTTTTAAACTTTATTAAAAAAAGCGTGAGATAAAAGATATGTTTTATGCAACCTAAGCTGGGTTATAACCATTTGGATTCATGCTTTGCCAACGCCAACTATCTTGACACATATCGGTAATAGACAAGCTTGCTTGCCATTCTAACAACTCCTTTGCTTTATCAGCACTGGCGTAGCAACTGGCAATATCGCCCGCTCGGCGCGCGGCAAATTGAAAAGGAATATCTTTCCCAGATACTTCAGAAAAAGCAGTGACCAACTC